>OHQS01000951.1_pt1 | contig 11017 bp, 4 predicted proteins | sample 1578181 | NCBI WGS metagenome assembly OHQS01 (sample SAMEA3879528, study PRJEB24766) | human gut metagenome | biome: human-associated habitat; feature: feces | place: USA | collected 1985/1987 | reverse complement strand
ACCTTGATGGAACTGGAGGAAGAGGGATACCATGTGATTCCTACCGCCCGTGCCACTTGGCTGACGATGAACCGTGAGGGAATCCGCCGCTTGGCGGCCGAGGAGCTGGGCTTGCCTACCTCGCCGTATCGTTTCGCCGAGACCGAGGAGGAATTTAAAGAAGCGGTGAAGGTAATCGGTATGCCTTGCGTGGTGAAGCCGATCATGAGCTCAAGCGGACACGGACAGAGCGTGGTTCGTGAGGAAAAGGATATCGATCGTGCTTGGCAGTACGCCCAAGAAGGAGGACGTGCTGGAGCGGGTAAGGTGATCGTGGAAGGTTTCGTGGATTTCGACTATGAGATTACCCAGCTGACGGTTCGGCATATCGGAGGAACGTCTTTCTTGGAACCCGTAGGACATGTTCAGGTGGACGGTGATTACCGGGAGTCTTGGCAACCGCAAGCCATGAGCCTTGCCGCTAAAGCGAAAGCCCGTGAGATCGCCGGTAAGATCACCGAGGCTTTAGGCGGACGTGGTATTTTCGGCGTGGAATTATTCATTAAAGGAGATGATGTCATATTCAGCGAGGTTTCCCCCCGTCCGCACGATACCGGAATGGTGACGATGATTACACAGGATTTGTCTCAATTCGCTTTGCACGCCCGTGCAGTGCTTGGCTTGCCGATCCCTAATATCGTGTTTCATGGAGCGGGAGCTTCCCGTGCCGTTGTAGTGGAAGGGGACAGTGACCGGTTGTCTTTGGGGAATCTGGATAAGGTTTTGGAACAACCCGATACGCAGATGCGTTTCTTTGGAAAACCGGAAGTTCATGGACATCGCCGTATGGCCGTCTTGCTGGCTCGTGGTTTGGATGTGACGGAGGCAAGGGAGAAGACCGGAGTGATGATGGAGCAGTTAAATGTTAAATTGTGATGCTTCCTAGGATAAATGAACGTTTTGGTGTGTGTTGTGAATAAAATGTGAATATTTACAGACCTATTTTTCTATCAAAATAGTTTATTTTTGTCTCAAGTTTTTAAAGAGACATTTGATAATCTATAAACGCAGATTACATATGTTTGTTTCACTAAAGAGTGAAATCTGATTGCCGAAAGTTTGTACTTATTTTATGAATACAACAAATGGAAATATGGGCGTTGATTTGAAACGCTCTATTTCTATTCTCGGTGAAGATAAAAGAGTGAGCAAACAGATCAATAGCTAAGGGTGGGTAGATTTAACCAAACAGACATCCTTATCTCCTTTCGCCCACCCTAGCTATTGTTCTTATTTTACTTGGATTCCTTTTGTATTTCTCATGGTTTCCATCACGGCATGCGTATCTACTTGGGCCTTTTCTTGTATAAACTCCGGGAGGTTGTAAGTCCACAACAGGTCTTTATAATATTTTACGGGATTTTTTTGCGGCAGGAGGAATGGTTTATGGGCCGTACCTTTATCATCGATATAGGTAAAGAACGGGCGTGTGTATAATCCATCCAACCTGCGACTGCTAAATACCAGCCAACGATTGTTGTGGCTCCATGAATGGTAGCTTTCTCCTTCGGCGCTGTTCGCCTCGCTCAGCGGGTACGTCTTTCCGTCGGATAGGCGGATCATATATAATTCAGCGTCTTTATGCCAAACCCCGAAACCGCCATATTCCGGTAGGGTAAAAGCCAGATATTTACCATCCGGTGAGATTCTAGGGAAGGATACGCTTTTGTGATTGGCCCGGCCATTGTATAAAGTATCTACTTGCTGGCCTAGGGTGCGGGTTTCCGGGTCAAAGTCGACACGGCATAGGCTGTAGGTCATTTGTCTGAAATTCTTAGAAATAGAATCTACGGCGGCGGTCGAACTGAAATAGAGGCTCTTCCCGTCGGGAGAGAACGCAGGGAATATTTGCCATGCGTCTTTGGAATTTAACGCTTCGCAAGAGAATACCTCGTTCTTCTTCACGTCATAGATCACGATATCGGAGTTATGATCCAATACTTCCAGCGTATTGGGATTATTGATGAAGAAGTTTTGGTAGGTATCGCATACGGTGGCCGCCAGATAGTTACCATTCGGATGCCAATACATGTAGACAAAGTTTGAGACGGTCTCGGGAGTCTTGGTATTTAGCTTGGTGATTTTCTTTCCATCAATCAGTACGGAACCGGCGTGTTTGCCTCGCATATGGAAAATCATTTTATCCGGGTTTCCGGAGGAAAACGTGTGGCAGTTTACGCAGTTATAGTCGGTTAAGCTATTCTCATAAATCACGCTTTGGTCATAATTCTCCAAGTTCCGTTGATAGATACCCATCCTGTTCCACATATCATTACTCAAGGCTAATAACCGATAGGCTATATATTTATCAATGGAATCATTTACGATGTCCATATGAAAAGGCGTATAGGCGTTCCATTCGCCCTGTATGCGTTTAGCAATGGTCAATTCTATTTGGTTTCCGGCATTCTCTTTCAATAAGGCTTTCCATCTCTTTTGTGGGATCTCAAAGAGCCCCTCATCACTATAAACTTGGAGTTGAGTCTTTTCCCCTTTAATGATAAGGCAGTGCTCACTGCTATCGGCGATAGAGAAATTGAGCGGGGCGATGTTCACAGGGATGGTCACATCCTTGTAATCCGGATAAATGGTTATTTCCTTGTTTAAGCTCTTGGCGATCTGTATGTCGTTTTTGGAGCATGAAACCATCAAGGCGATGAGGAAAAGGAAAAGATATCGGTTTGTATTTGTATAAGTCTGTCTTTCCATATGTGTTTTATTTAGAGAGTATCAAATAGTACCAGAAAGTAGGTTGATAGTCGGCTATTCCAGTCGCTAGATTTTGTCGGGCATGCCTTAGTCCCAATACACGTTGCTTGAATATCGAGAACTCGGACAGGACTTTATCGGTTACCCCATACTTGCGGCAATATTCCGGATCATGCTCCGCATAAGAGATCACGGCTTGTTGCAAGGGTTCGGGTAATATAGGGAGTACTTCCGTCCCACTGAATCTTTCAACAAACGTTTTTATAGCGGGCAGGTCTTTCGATAATAATAACGTACCGATCGTATAATCCAATGCGGCTTTATTCTGGGGATTCTCTTCCAATATAATCATCAGGTTATCAAACAATCCGATTATATTGGCGAAAAGGTCTTTGTCGCTGGATAGGCTTTTTCTTTTTGTACCTAATTCCGGGTCGCTCTCCACCGCTTGGTCATTATATGAGAACTTTCGTTGCGAGGAGGCCCATTCGTGATAGGCCCATGTCTTTTCCAATAATGATATAAACTTCTCGGCTGCGGGATACTGTCCGTATATCAAATGGGATTTTATTAATAATTTAGTCATGACGGGACTGCCGTATGTAATTCCTACCGAGGTACCAAAAGCGAAATTGTATGCCAAGGACGTGATTCCTACATGGTAGTATATCTGGCTGAATAGGAAACTTTCCTCTATATGCGCTTGGTACTTTGAGACCAAAGATTGTATTCCGCTTTGCGGATATTTGAATAAATCAGTCTGCATGACACCCTTGTGGGATAAGGCAAGGTTTAAGCAATTCAGGTGTAAGTAGTTATTATAGTTTAGATCGGCGGACGAGATTATGGCGTCCCATTGCTCGGTATCTATGTAATGAAACATTTGCATCAACGTATAGAAATCTTTATTCCTCTGTTGAAGAGCCGTTTGCGTATAATACATACCGGATAAGGCAAGTAATGCTACGGCTACTAAAGCTTTTAAATAGGCTTTTATGTGATCTAAGTAACGTGATAGGAAGAATAGAAGCATAACGAGTAGCGCTACTTGCCAAGAGAAGCCGTAGAATGGTTCCAGCTCAATGAAATACTCTACGTAATCTTTCATCCAAAATACATAGTCATAATCGGGTTTACTGCCTCCTAGGACACATAGGGAGCCTACGATAAGTAGCAGCAGCAACGGGATGAAGCTTGCGTACCAGCGTTCGCATTTTTGTAATACATCAAATAGTAAGATGCTAAGGGCGAATAATATAGCTACAGATCCCATCGTGTAAAACAATCCGGTCGCCAGCAAGCAACCAATTAAGGTACGGTACGTCCAATTAAATCTTCGTGCGCTGTAACTATATACGTTAAGCGCCAATGACCAAAACAACATGGCTATCAGTCCTTCATAATGATAGCTATCTTTCATTAGGTAAAGATATTGGAATAGGATGGGGAGAAAGGCCAAGGGCATAAGATATAATGCCGGATGTATCTTTCGTAAGGTCAGCCAGAATAACCAACCGGAGATTCCACCGATCAAGGCGGTCACCAGCGATCCGATAAGCGGGATCCTGAAAAACTGTATCAAGAATTGAGAGATAAAAGTCGCTAGCCCCCCTATCTGCTTAAGTATGCTGAATATATAGGTGGAATCGAATAGGAAAATCTGCTGCTGTTCCCGATAAAAAAAGAGAGGCTCTTGCATGGTCTGCAAATGAAACCATAAGACGCCGGTCAATAGAATGAATGGAAGCGGTGGTAATATCTTCTTATATAAAGTACTCATGTGATTTATTCTATTTACGATAAGTTACGTCAATTCCTTTATCCTCTTTGGCTAGCGTGCTAAGCGCCCGGATCTTGGAGGATACTTTTCCGGTAATAAACTCGGGTATATTATAAGATTTCATGAAACGGTGATAGTAGTCTGTGTCTTTCTGAGGCAAAAGGAAGGGCTTAGACGCATTTCCTTCTTCATCTATATAAGCAAAATAAGGACGTGTGTATAACCCGTCTATCCTTCGACTGCTGAAGACGATCCAGCGGCTGTTGCTACTCCATGAGTGATAGCTCTCCGTATCCGTGCTATTGGCGTTTTGCAAGGAATGAGAGATTCCGCTCGCTATATCCAGTAGATATAGATCTGCGTCTTTATGCCAGATCGAGAAGTTACCGTAGCCGGACAGCGTATATAACAAGAATTTCCCGTCTGGGGAAACACGGGGAAAAGAGGCGCTCTTCCCATCTTTTCCGGCATTGTATAAGGTATCTATACGGGAGCCGAAACTCCGGGTTACGGGATCGAACGCTATGGAGCAAAGGTTATATTTTACTTCTGAATATTCATGCGGCATGGAACGTGCCTCTGCCGAGCAGAAGTAAAGAGTCTTGCCATCGGGAGAGAATGTCGGGAAAGTCTCAAACGCTTTTGCTGTCCGAATGGAAGGCGTACTGATAATCTCATGCTTTTCCGTATCGTATACAACTACGTCGGATTGGCTGTCGAAGACCTCCACCCGGTTTTTGTCGTTGGCATGAAAGCTTTGGCTGGTCTGATTGACAGAGAAGGCTACGTATTTCCCCGATGGATGCCAAGAGGGATAGACCAAAGGCGAGATCGTCTGATCGGTCTTCGTATTTAATTTCTCGATCTTGTCTCCGTCGATCAGATAAGTGCCCGAATACTTATCCCTCATGTGGAACAGCATTTTATCGGGGTTTTGCATACAAAAAGAATGGCAATTCATACAGTTTTGACCGCTGTATTTGTTTTCCATGATAGGGCTTTGCTTATAATCTTCCAGATTCCGTTGGTAAATACCCATTTGATTCCAAAGTTCGTATCCGGGTTCGATCAAGCGATAAGCCAGATATGAATCCATGGGTTCCGGAGCGACGAATAGTGAGAATTCCGGATAGGCGAGCCATTCTTTGTCTTTTGCGTAGAGCTTTACTTGTATCGCTTTTCCTGTCGCCCTTTTCAGCAATTTTCTCCAATCGGATGCGGGAAGATAGAATTGTCCCCCTTTTTCCTTGACTTGTATCTTTTCTTCTCCGAATTTGAGTACGGCGAAGGCTTCCGCATGTGGATTTTCTATCTTGAAATTTAAGGGAGCGATATTATAAGGGATCGTTACATCCGCATAATCGGGAAATAATACAGGTTTCTCCGAGGTTTCTTTGCTTACCGGGATCGTATCCGAGCAGGATATTCCTAGTAGAATAAGAAATAAACAGGTGATATATAGAATATTTCTTTTCATGGTTGTTGATCATTTTAGAGTATAATAAGACCAATAAGTGTCTCCGAACGACTTCTTTATAAGTTGCGGAAGTTGTGGGTTGTTCCGGTTCTGCACGACTAAATTCCGATAACCTGCGAATTTGCGGATCACATTTCCGGATACGTTAAAACGCTTCCAGTAATCCACATCCTTCTCTGCTAATAGGATAACAGCCTCTTGGAAACTCACGGGGAGAGAGGGGAGTACCGGTGTTCCATAATACTTTTCTATCAGCCTTTGGAAAGCTTTCATGTCTTTAGACAGCAGATAGATAGCCCCGGTGAATTGGATCGGGAGCTGATTTTCCGGATCTTGTTCCGCACGGATAAGTAAATCATGTTCCAGTCCGTTGATACCGGATAAGTTACTTTCCTTCGGAAGAGCTTTTCGTTTAGGCCCTAATACCGGATCAGCTTCAATCGCTTTGTCGTTATATAAGAAGCCTCTATGCCGTTTGGCCCAATCATGATAGGCATATGTTTTTTCTAAGATACTGATATATTTCTCGGCGATAGGATACGTTCCGTAAATCAAGTTTGTTTGAACAAGCCGTTGCAGGTTCCGGGGATTACCGGCGCCAATTACGGTGACATACCCTTCAAAAGCCATCTCCTGCGATAATGCGATTTCCCCTAGCGTAACAGGGTGGAGACCGTAAAGGTCTTGTTCCAAGAGGCGAGTAACCCTTGAGGACCGTGTTGATCAAAAGCGAACATCCGGTCTGCCAACTCCCCTTTTTCCGCAAGTGCCCTATTTAAGTAAGTTAAATATAAATAGTTTTTGATCGGCCCGTGACAATGCCGGATGATCTCGTCCCATTGTTCGGTACGGGCATAATAATCCAAGACTTTTAGAGGATAGGCTTTCTGGTCGTTATACCGTGGAATCGTTACCCAGCAAAGGAATAGGATTAGGATGAATTGAACGGTAAGCTCTATCCCTGTTTTTTTCTTTGATTGGTTTTTGCCTTTAGGATATACGAATGCCCCGATCAAGCTAAGCGGTAAACAGACCCATGCGAAATAGATGAGATTGGGAGCCGCCAGAATCGGGTGGTAAAAAGCGTCCGGTAAGAATGCGAAGCGATAACTGGTGATGGTAGTTGACCAGACACTTCCGATCCCGATAAACAGGTATTCAATTAAAACCGCTAAAAAATAGAACCCCTGTTTGGAACGGCTTATCGCTTCCTTGAGAACCACACTTAATGAGAATAGCCCGGCAATCGGTCCTCCTATCCAAAAAAGTAGTGGGGTGATTACCAATGCGGCGGATAGCCGGTAACAGGGATCTTTTATGCGCATCCATGCGTTCAGGCTAATCAAACAAAATAGGAATGCGATAGTGCCTTGTACTAAATAATTGAAGTCGTATTGAATCAATAATAAGAATAAAACCGGGAGTAAGTAAAGCAGGAAGAGCTCTTTATTTGGATTAATTTGCAGGATGATCTCCCTCATTGTTAAGCCGATAGACGTAAGTATAGCTGCGATAATGAAAGGCCCTGCATAAGGCGTAATAAAGAATTGTGTCAAGAATTCCCCGATAATCAAAGATAAACCTCCCGGACTGCTGATTTTATCCGCAAGATAATCTTCGGAAAACTGGAATAGTTGAAGCTGCTCGATATAGAAGAAATGAAACTTGCCGGTTATTTGCAAGAAACCCCCTAATAGGACAAACAGGATCAAACCGAGGAGTATTTGTTTATATCTCATGGCTAGAGTACACGTTTCATTTTGATTTAAAGTCAAACAAAGATACGATTTTTATCGGAAATACCAATCTACACAAAACGAAGTTAACTTAATTGGCACATGGAGTTAACTTCGTTGGCAAAGTATGTTAACTTCGTGAGCAAAGTAAGTTAACTTACTTTTGGGGATTAAAAAGCAGGCCGGACATATCACATGCCCGGCTGCCCTTTCTGACTGTTAACCCACTTGTTTATTTCCAGTTTTCATTCTGAACTAAAAGACCATCCATCTTTAAGATTTCATTATGAGGGATAGGCATTGTTGCCCATTTTGCGTTGTATGTACTATTGGAATATTTACCTAAATGCTTAGCTTCGTATTTCACGAAATCATTTAATACCTCGGATGCGATACGCTTTGTCTTTTGATGCGAATTGAGAAGGTGGATATAAACCTATACGATAGTTTGCGGCAGCATCTGTACTTTGCTTCCCGTTAATCTTGTCATCCAAAACATAAGTAGAACTAGCCTCGGTCATTGTTGCCGGATCTACTGCCTTTACATAGCTATTGGCGGCACGAGCACGTACTTGATTAATGTATTCACCTGCTTGTTGAGGCTGTCCTAACTCGATCAAGGTTTCAGCGTACCAAAGCAATACGTCTGCGTAACGGATCAAGTGGAAGTTTTTAGCAGTGGAGTTTGTTTGCGTCGTGTTAGATAAGCTTCCTTTATCGGCTTTTCTAGGGATATTCTTCTTGTTTAGGTATAAACCTCCGTTAGAAACATCACGTACCCAACCATCCAACGCATTTGGCACTGTCCAATCTAAGAATGGAGTCTCGAAACGACCGGTAGAAACATCCAAACGAGGGTCTGTATAGACGGTCAAATCAGTGTGAGGTAAATTGTTCTCGTCTAAAGTTGATAACGCAGGATCATTACGATAAGAATCATCCATTTTAGGTAATCCGTTTGCGTCAACAATATGAGCGTTGACCATATCATAAGAGGGTTGATAGAATCCCCAACCTCCAGTTCCTAACGCTCCGCTGAAGCCGATGTGCCAAGCTCCGTTGATATTGGCAGTTTGTTCTACGGTGCCGGAAACTGCAGCTTGGACATCGAATACAGATTCTCCTGTCCAGTCACTTTCCCCTGCTGTATAGAGTTCCTCGTATGTATCTGCCAAGCGGAACTTAGTGCCTTTGTTATCTTTTCCGTTTGCGATTACATCTTCCAAAATCGTTTTAACTTCAGTCCAATGATTAGACGTTCCATTTTTTCCGTTATATGGAGAGGATTGGTACATCTTTACTTTAGCCAACATAGCGCCAGCTGCCCATTTGTTTACGCGTCCTGCCTCGGTCCAAGTGTCGGGCAGATTGTCATAAGCAAACTGCAAGTCTTCTACTATCTTATCCCAGATATAGATATAATTCCCATTCTCATCCACATTAGAGACTTGTGGGTTCACGTTCTCTTTCATGGCTATGTCATCTACATAAGGAACAGCCGCTCCAAATAATTTTACGACCTCGAAATGGAAGAAACCGCGTATGAAGCGGGCTTGGGCGATTGTTTCCGTATAGAAGTCTTTACTTTGGCCTGCTATAGCCGAAAGCTCTTCTTTTGCTAAATCCGCTACCTTGATTACGTTGTTTGCGGTGAATACCCCATGGTAACTATGTGCCCATTTTGTTTCAAAATAAGCGTTGTCAGTTGTAAATGTATAAGTTTCCAAGCTGGTAAAGTCTGGTTGGTCTTGGAAAGTTGAACCTTTGTTTGCGTCACCTCCCATTACGTCACCATATACATAGTTGGTCAATGTCGAACGGAAGTATCCATCATTCGCATCTGTAGAGTTTAATCTAGCGTACATACCAGTTAGCAACTGAGTAATACCTTCTTGCGATACAAAATCCGGTTCCTGTTTATTTGTGACTGGCTTCACATCCAAGAAATCGGAGCAAGCAGTCATGCTTCCCATCGTGGCGGCAATGACTGCCGCATATATAAATAGATTTTTCATCTTGTTTCAATTTTTAGTTAGCAAATATTTGTTAGAATGTCACATTTACACCCATGATAAATTGGCGTGGCATACCATAAGAACCGAAATCGGTACCCATCGTACGGTCATTGGAACGACCGTCTGTATCTGTACGAACCTGTGGGTCTAGTCCGGAGTAACCAGTCAATGTGAATACGTTTGCTATTTGACCATAGATGCGGATCTTCTCAAACTTGATTTTATCTAAAATACTCTTTGGAAGTGTATAACCTAAAGTCAACGTTTGCATGCGTAAGAATGAACCATCTTCTATATAGCCGGAATTAGACTCATTTGCGGCGATTGTACTCTCACCATTAGCGGTTGCCCACATAGGATAGATACCATCAGGGTTGGTTACAGGATGCCATGAATTGTCGCGACGATCTTTAGAATAAGCGGACTGTAAGGAACCATAATGTGTATAATATTTATACATGGCGAATAGATCATTGCCTACGGAGAAGTACATATAAGTACTTAAGTCGAATCCTTTCCAGTTAACACCTAAGTTGATACCTCCTGTTAAATCCGGATGTGGGTTTCCAATGAATGTACGGTCACTAGCGTCGATCTTACCATCGTTGTTCACATCTTTTACTTTGAACTGACCTACATAATTGGCAGCGTTTAACGTAGAAGCATCAGATGTACCATATGGCAATACTGTTCCACCGGCATCATTCTTATAGTTACGGACTTCTTCTTCACTCTTATAGATACCATCTAGCTGATAACCGTGGAATTCACCGATTGCATGTCCCTTCATCAATACGTTCATGTTGGAAATACGAGTTCCGGTAAAGATTCCGGCATCAGTACCAATCTCATCCAGTCTATTCTTGTAATGCGACAAGTTTACGCCTACAGAGTAACCTACCTCACCGATTTTATCATTCCAAGTAATATTCAAATCAACACCTTTGTTCGTCATATCACCGATGTTTACTTTCGGCTTGTCAGCGGCACCGGCCAAAGCAGACCAGTTGGCATCGATCAACATATCAGAAGTTTTCTTGATGTAGTAGTCGAAGTTGGCGGTTAATCGTTGATTAAAAGCTGTAATATCGAAACCTGCATTAAACATCTTAGATGTTTCCCATTTTGCCTCGATATCACCAAGATTGGTTACGCCAAATCCTTGATATACCTCTGTGTCAGAACCATTGATGCTATAGAGATAACGGTTACCAGTACCATATTGGAATGCCCAGTTATATGAATCGATATTGGAGTTACC
>OHQS01000940.1_pt1 | contig 11206 bp, 9 predicted proteins | sample 1578181 | NCBI WGS metagenome assembly OHQS01 (sample SAMEA3879528, study PRJEB24766) | human gut metagenome | biome: human-associated habitat; feature: feces | place: USA | collected 1985/1987 | reverse complement strand
TTTATCTTGCATCAACTTAAGACTTGTTCCTTAAGTTGACGCTATTTTGACCACATTGGTGTCTGACACCACTGTGGACTCATTTAGCAGCTTACTCATCCAGCGCAGCATTTAACCATTGAAGAATATTTTTCTCTCCTGAATCTCTATACCACCATCTTATTATTTCGCACTTTTCTTTTGGCAATTTTCTCTTTATTCCATCTATTTTTTGTCTGTTAAATTTTTTATTTTCATCATCTATCAATATAGGAATGAAAGTATTTCCATTTTCTTTGCTTCTTTCGATCTCATACGAAACATACGGTCTCTTAAATGTATCTTTACTTATAAGTAGTATCGTAAAATTTGTCTTGCAAATATGATTATCTACCCATTTTTTTATTATATCTGGACTATCTGGCTTTTTTTCCTCTTGTATAACCGTAAACAAATTTGTCTTCTCACTATTTACAATATCTGTAATTTTCTTTGCAATTTCATTATCTGATTCATAATGATAACTAATAAATACTTTTATTCCCGAACGAGCTATTCCTGAATATATTTTTTCTTTTAATTCAATTTCTGTTTTTTCTTTGTGTTTTATCAAAAGATTTACAATTCCTTTTACCGCAATCGTTATTTTCCTTTCTTTTTCTAAAAACAACATCTCTTGATCATTTTTCTCCACAATCTTATCATATATTTTTTTCGCTGCAAAACCTGTCTTCTTGACTGGAATAATGTATTTTCCTTTTTCTGTCGCAATATCATATTCCTGATAGGTTCCCGAATTATTATCACCATATCCAAATACAATAATAGAACTACTACATTGTTCTATCATTCTTTCTCTTATATAATTTTTCGTTTCAAGGTTTTTGATTTCCATCATGCTGCTTATATGTATTTCATCATTTATAACATTACCATTTACTCCATTTTTGTTGCCTTGCAGTACCCCTGCTAATAAATAATTACCAACACCAGCACCAAATCCTGTATAAATATGAAAATTATTATTTATTAGCTCTTTTCCCAATGTGGTTAAAAAACTCTCTGCAGGGTTCAGATTAGAACCACCATCATCAATCATATCAAACGATCCATAATCTGATAATCTTTTTGGATCGATACAACCAGATATAAATACATTATTTGTGATATATTTATTATACAAATGATTTAACATCAATGTGATTTCATCGTAATCGTTAATCAAAATTGTCAAAATCCCATATTTTACCATTGCCGCAATTCTCAGTTCTTGATAATTACGATCTTGTATATATTTATCTATATTTTTCCGCTCCAGTTTATTATTTTCATTTAGATAATCTACTAATTGTACCTTTCGCATAAAGCAATAATGTGTCTGTGGCGACTTACCTGATAATGATTGTTTTGCAATACTTAAAATTCTTTCTAAATTCGGGTCGTTAAAACTAAAACCAATAAATACAAATGTTTTTCGAATAAGCTCTACAGATAATAACTTGGTAAACATTCCTCTAGTAAGATCATACTTCTGATAATCTTCCTTCGTTAATACCACATCGTCCGGAGAATCTTTATCTCCATGCATTTTGTATACCGCCACTTCTCGGCCTGCCTTATGATACTTAAAGTCTTCTTGCTTAACAAATCTCTGAAACTTTTTTCCTTGTTTACTTATTGCCTGCTCTATTACATGATCATAATTCGTTGTCCAATACTCAGATATCGGCATTTTAGCAAGCCAGTTTACATTTTCATTATTGCGTGGGACTTTGTCAAATGCGTCAAATACCAATGAATTCAACCCTTGTCTCCCGTATTTATCTTTATAATATTGTGCTGTTTCTGTCAAATCAATATTATCATCCAATCTCAACTGCTTACTTATTGGCTCTAACAATTTTTTCCAATTTACATATCCCGATGATACAGACAATCCAGCACCTGCAAATATGACGATATCTCCTTGCTTCATCTTTTGTGCAATCTGATCCAAGTAACATATATTCTGTTCTGTTATTGCATTTAAATTATCTTCTTCAATTATATCTCTATATCCCATGCTTTGTACCGCTCCACTTTAGAAAGATTTGGCAATTTACCTTTTCACAATATTGTACACAAAATTATATATGATTATTTTATCCAATGTTTGATTTCCTTTTATTGACTTTTGTTTATAACTCTTTCATGTGATATCTATCCTACTCTCTATAATACAATGAAACAACTAATCAAACAATGTTAATTGATATTCTTTCAATGATTTAACTACTTGTTCTTTTACCACATCTTCTGAACCCACTTCACCAAACAACAATGGTAACTCCGGATTATGCGCTTGAAAATCTTAGAAACTGTTTTTTGACTATAATTTACCTACCAGCAAAGGCTCCAATTTCGATAGGTATTATAAGCACCAATATCTATACTAGCGATGTATTTACATTCAGCACGCTGATTTAAATCCTTTGCTACTGTTAATTTACAATCTCCTAAACGTTCAAATAGCTCTTTGTCTATACAATGTGCATAAGAAACGCTTAACTGTTCAAATCCAATTGTCTCAGAACATGTATCAATATAAAATCCATATTCTTTTGCAATTTCAGAGAAATTTAATGGTACCTGACACTCAACAATTCAATGCCAGTTAGCTTCTCTAGCTTAACAACTTTTTCTTTCAATCCTGCTATCCCTTATAATATCAGGAGTTCTCATTTTATACTATTTTTAGGCTGGCACTTATTTAACATCTTTGTAACATATTTTATATATCTTTTTTATTTTCCTATTGACATGCAACAAAAAATGTGCGGTCACCTTGTTGTCCATCGGAACACCAAGGTGACCCTTAGTTTATCAAGGGAATTGTTTCCCCACGAATCAATTATTCCCATACTAAGGAGACACACATTTATTATGAACGATTATACATCAAATGTAAAACAAAAATTGAACTCTATCATCTCTGACATGTCGGAACATCACTGGCTCTTCCCAAATAATCCTGGACACAATTTCATGCGTCAGCACTAGGGCAAACTCTCTTTCTACGATACCATACGTCTTATTATCAGCATGGTAAAAGGAGAACTACCAATGATGAAATTATGGATTACTTTGACATGGATCCTGATCTTATTCCATCTCAGTCCGCTTTCAATCAACGACGTAGTCAGATTTCACTGTCTGCTTTTGAATACCTTTTTTCGGATCTCATCGACTATAAAGGATACAACCATATGCACTTAAATGGGTTTGTTGATGTAATCAGCAAAGCTTTTCTTGATATTGTAATTCAGCCAGGCCAGAAGCCTGATGAAAGGTATGCCTTTCACATGATGCAAATAGGCTTTTGTACTTCCACAGTAAAAACCCGAGTTCCTAAAACAGGAAATCTATGCAAATCTGACACTCTATAATTTCGGAATCTTCATTGCTAACGAAGCCGCTGAGGAAAACAAGAAAAAGAACGGAAGAATGATAACAAATATCTTTACGAAATCGACATTTCTTCTGCTCTGAAAACAGCAAGAAAATTCTTTATTCACCGGGACTCCGATAAACCTATTGATATCATTAAGTTGATGTTGAAATGCGTCCATGCTGTAAAAGAAAAATACCGACAATTTGACCGGCCACTCCGTGGAATCAACGCGATTCATTTTGGATATTGATTTCTGCCTTCATTCTACAAAAAACTTTTCCATTCCAACAGACTCATTACTTCTCTTGTTTCTCAACCTCTGCAAAGAACTACGTGATTTCTGCGGTTTTTCCAAAGTCCCTGATGCCAAGCAGATGTATATCAACAGACACTTTTGTTACGCTGACAAATTCGCAATACTCACAAATGGATTAGGCATTGTCCGACACATATCATTTGTTGATGATGCTGACTTTAAAGCTGCACATCCTGATCTTGTCGTTGAAAAGAAAACCGATTCTCCTGATGAAGATAAGTCGGTAGATGCTGCTTCTTCATTAGTTCCTGTTTTACAGGATTTCTTTTCGCTCCACCCCCAATTTTCATCCTGATACATTTCTTGGCGACTCTGCTTTTGATTCGGTCGATTTGTATGGAAAACTTTTTCATGACTTTCACTTTTCCAAAGCGCTTATTCCTTACAATCCTCGAAATGAAAGTTCTTTAAAAAAAGTTGGTTACAATGCATATGGTTATCCAACCTGTCCTAACGATGCCTCACTTACAATGAAATACTGTGGCAGTACCAAAGAGAAAGGGCGTGCAGACCGTGGCAAATGGATCTGTCCTAAAATTCATTACCATCATGGCTTGGTCTGTGACTGCGATAAACCATGTAGCTCTGCTAAAAAGGGCAGAACCACTTATACTTATGAAAACATGGATTTACGTATGTTCCCCGGTATCCAGCGTGACACAAAAGAATGGAATGACACTTATAAATTACGAGCTATCGTAGAACGTACTATTAACCATTTTAAAATAAATATGTGTATTGCCGGAAGAAAAACAAGAAATCATACCACCACAAAATCAGATGTCTTTCTTGCAGGCATCGCCAGCCAGCTGACTGTCATCATTGCTTATGCGATAAATTGTCCACAATACATTCGAAGCCTAAAACCTTTAATTGCCTGAAAAATATTCAATTGTCATAATACTTATTTGGGCTTATTAAAGTACGCCCAAAATCTGATGATTTATGTCAATTCAGAAATAATTCTGAATACGGTCCCCTTTTCTCTCCTTATATAGGGGAGAGTTATCCACAGGAACTAATAAAATCATTTATCAATTACTTATATGAATTCTGTTCTATAAATTTGTGCTATATTTTGACTTTGTTGATAATAACAATAATCCAATCTATTATCTTCTACTAACCTCTATGCATAAATTATATTGTATTTCTGTAAACTTTTCATGCTACATTCACCTGAGGATAACAATAATATTGTGTAGCTTAGACATTTAACTTTATATTTTTCAATTCCTTCTCCAAGCTTTTTAGTTCTCTTAATCTACTTGGAAATATATAATCTTTAGAAGCAAAAACACCACTCAATTGAAATAATGCGCTAGCAATGTATTTTCCTGCATAATCATCCAATCCAAATTTATTATAATAACGAATTGCATTTTTTGCATATACAAGTACATGATAATTTATCCTTATGTCCTGAGTAATACAAAATTCTAAAGTCGAAAATGATTTTTCAATAGTTTGTTTTAACATATCTAATTCTTCATCTGTATTTGCATTACTTTCTATGTTCATTTCAAACATAATGATTGCATGTGTATTCGCAATTGAAAATATCTTCTTCTTACATTCTGTATATGCCTGGTCTATCTGTTTCCAAGCCATGTCATAATCCTTTTTTCGTTGCAAGAACAAAGCATATTGTTGCCTTACATATGGTGAACCGTTATTTGCTAATACCTTTTCATAGAACTTCTTTCCATTTTTCAATGAAAATGCTTTCTGTGTCAAATCAGCATCATAAGCTCTTCTCTTAAAAATATCATATCTATAAACAATTTGACTTCCTACATTATCCAAGAACTTATTCATAACTCTAGCAATCATAGAATGACTCAATATATTAAAAGATTTTTCTGCAAATAACTTACTTCTCATTGCCTTATAGTCCTGACTACAACTGTAATTATCATCATCACTACTCTCAACAATTATCCTATTCATTTTGCCTAGTGCATATAAAATATCCTCATATGAATTAATACAATCACTAAAATAAAAATATAGCATATCCATAGAGCAAGGTACTCCACAAAAACTTGTATAATTGACAAGAGTAAATAATTCTAACAAATCAATTTTCAGGTTATTATCTTCATATACACTTAAATCATTAACATATGTCTTAATTCTATCTTGAATCTGAGTTGATGTCGCAGTATAAAATACCACCTCTAATAACGATATGTTACTATTTTGTTCCATCAAATCAAAAGCATCAGAACTTGATCTATTCATAGACTTGCATATTGTCTGAATATCATTTTTATTTAATTCACTTATATCGACTATTCTATCTGCTGATATGTTTAGAAACTGTTTCACATATTCATAATTTAATGCGCGCTCTGCTAAGACTAATTTAATATTTGGAGATTCTTTTAAAACATTTAACGCATCTATATTGCTATACAAATTGTCTATAAAAACAATAACCTGGTTATCATCTGAAACTAACTGAACAAGTTTTTCAGCTTCTTGCTTTATTATATTATTAAACCAAAATTTTCTTCCTTTTAATTCATCGGAAAAAGCCAACTGCATCAAAAGTGTAGATTTTCCACACCCAGGTATTCCCGTAATTAATGTTATATTTCCTTTTAAAATTGTGTCTAATAAAATTGAAAAATACGATGTCTTTAATACATTATTCGAAACAATATCAGAAATAATAGGTTCAGCTCCAGCAAAAAAATCAACTACAGGACGTTTTACACCAGACCTCTTCAATTCTTTGCAAATAAAACTTGATGGAAAATTATCTCTATATTTTCTATAAACATATTTATCATCTTTTATTTCTTTTGCAAAACTTTGGTCTGCCAAATACATTAATAATTCTTTAGTATCCGCCTCTATAATATTAAAACCAATATCTTCAAAGTCCTCAATGAATTCTTTATTGTCATTATCCGGATAAACCACAAGCCACTTTGGCATATTAGAATGGGAATATGCCTGACTATTTGCAATTAATTGCATTGTATTGCTATCATACAAACTCGTTCCCCAAAAAAGTGTAGGAGCCTTTGACAATTCATATGAAACCGACTCAAATAATTTACTATCTTTTATAAACAAATTTGTAAGTTCTACTTCTGTAAATGACATAGGACTGCCTAAAGGATAAGTAACTGAACCATGCAATTTAAACAAGCTAACCGTATTTTCTTTTCCTGCTGTACCATATATATGTGTATCAGAAATATTTGTTGAGGATTTCGGATGATCATATATCTTTTCTATTAGATTGTCTATATTAATTGTAACGATATTTTTAATTGGGAGTCTTGTAATCTTTAGATATTCTTCATCGAAGTCTTTAACCGTATAAGTCTCTTTTAAAACCTTTTCCAACATATCTGCATTACTTGATTTAATCTTTTGACAAGTTTTGCTCAGATTAAATTTTCTAGTATCATCCAGTGAAAAAAGTTTAATCAATCGCTTATTAATCTCGTTTCCTAATGGCAATGTATCTCCATCTGAATTATATGCATAAACTGAAAAACCAGCTCCCAAATACAGATTTAAACCATGTTCCTTAACTAAAACTTTAAATAATTCTTCTTTATCAACTCTCATAAATTTTCTCCTCATAGTCTTATAAGATTAGCAGAACTCTTTAACATAATACTTCATAATCATGTTAAAAATTTAATCCTGAATTATTCACGGAACAGTATCTGAACTGATAACTGTGCCATGAATCCCAAAATTGCCCCATGTAGCCTAAACCTCGCTCAACCAATCTCCTAAAAGGTTATAAAATCCCTGTGGCAGAATCCTGAGCGGTTATTAAGCTGTCAAGGTTCGTTAATAGTTGCTATTCCAGCTGTACATTCAGCTTGCCGATATTTGAAAGGGTCTCATAGAATTCGTTTTTATAAAGGCAGCTGCTACACAGCTTGAATGTGATATATCTTGCTGAATGAACTACTTTTGCAACAATCTTCAGCAGTTTTAAACAGACGGTATCAATGCGTTGTTTTCGCATGTTTGCTGATAACGCCAATCGTCTAAACCAATTAAATATTTTATAAGCAAGAGCGTGTACCTGAAGCCTGTTTGCATTTATGATTCTGGTATGACTGCTTACGGAAGCAAAATCAAAACCGAATTTGCTTTCTTTGATGAAGTTTTCCATCAACCCTCGCTTGCAGTAAAATTTGATAAGATACTCTGGTGAGGAATCCATGTTTGTGACAACAAAGGTGTGCATGTAAACCATCTGGTTTTCCGGCTTTTCAACCTTGCATACCACATGCCGTTCGTAAGTCCATGACTTTGCTTTGTACATGAATTCACCATAAACTACCGCATAATCCACTTTGTTATTCCTGGTGATTTCATCAAGCTCATCCACAAGATAGGATTCTTTTCCACGTAGAATGCCATTCTCTTTCAGCCGGATCACATAGCTTGTGCCGTTTTCCTCGCACTGCTTATAAAGATCAGGCGTAGAAAAACCACTAACACCACGAAGCATGATAGGGATTTCCGGATAGTCATGCAGATGTTCATCCAGTACCGGCTGCAAAAAATCAACTACTCCGGTGCAGGAATACTGTGTTCCATCACGTAGCTGGATCTTTATCAGATCCCTGGTCATTCCATCATAATTTATTTTAATCTGTCTATCGCTTTCTAAGGCTAAGGTGTTTACAATACTCATAAAGGGCTCCTTTGTTTGGGATTGTTAAGACTTTGAACACCTTAATTTTACCACAAATGGATGCTCTTTTTTCATTCACTTGATAGGTGAAAAGCAATATTCAGCTAAAATACAGTAACTATGTGGCTTTCAGCCACTTTTACGGCTATGCCGTGAATAATATAGGTTTAATCTATATTGTTTATGATTCCTTATCTTGTCCATCACTTGACCTCTTGATTGTCCAGCCATAGACCATTATACTGTCCTTATTAAGAGAAAAGGAAAGGCTCCGGAGCCCCTCCTGCAAGCTCAGCTTCCGGAACCTTGGTAAACACCATGTATATTATAACAGATTTTACAAGAAAAGGACAGCATATTTTTATCAGAGAGCAGTGAACCTAAAATGAAATTTCAAATTCCACTGCCCTACAGGGCGGTAGAATTTAGTCCTGCACAGTAGATATTTACTCTTTCATACATCAGTGTTATTGTAAAAGTTCCTTCTGACAGCAGTAGAAGGAGAATTATCATGAGTAAATATATCCCTGGAAACCAGAAACATCTAACACTTAATGACCGTATCTACATCGAAAACGAATTATCCAAAGGTGCGACTTTTAAAGACATTGCGGCATTCCTTTGTAAAGATCCTACAACCATCTCAAAAGAGGTTAAATCACGACGCCTTTCTGACTGGTACCACAAAGGAACTTTCTACAATGCCAAAAACTTTTGTATACACCGCTATCACTGTAAAAAAACAAATGCCTGTGGAAAAATCATGCTCTGCGGTATTAAATGTACATCCTGTCCAACCTGCAACCAAACCTGTAAGGATTTCGAAAAGGAACGGTGCTGCAGACTTGATAAGGCGCCTTATGTATGTAATGGCTGTCCAATGAAAATCAATCATTGTACCATTGCCCATAAATACCGCTATGATGCCCGTTTTGCCGACCGTAAGTACCGCGAATTATTAAGTAGTTCCCGTGCCGGAATAAATATGACCCGGCATCAGCTGCACCAAAAAGACCAGATTGTTACTCCGTTGATCGCACAGGGACAGTCACCCTATCAGATCCTGATCAATCATCCGGAACTGGATATGTCTGTCCGCTCCATGTACACATACATCGATAAGGGACTGTTCACAACCAGAAATGTGGATCTGAAAAGGCAGGCAAAATTCAAACCAAGAAAGTGCCACAAAACACAGATCAAAGACCGCGAAGTATTTACCAACAGAACCTATGCAGACTTCTGTTCTTTGGAATTAAATTCTTATGTACAAATGGACACAGTAAAGTCATCAAGGGACTCCCAGAAAACGCTGTTAACCATGATCTTTACAGAGGAAAAACTGTTTCTTGCATTTCTTATTAACCGGTGCACAAAAGGTGCCGTCCGTGCTGTATTTGACCGTTTGGAAAAACGTATGGGAACGTATGAATTTACATCTGTTTTTGAAAATATATTAACCGACTGTGCCTCTGAATTTGGGAACCCAGAAGAATTAGAAACTGGAATTACCGGCATACAAAGAAGCAGCATTTATTACTGTGATCCAATGCGTAGCGGACAAAAAGGAACCATCGAACAGGCGCATACCATGCTCCGCATGATATTGCCTAAAGGAACATCCTTTGAATTTCTAACCCAATGGGATGTCAATCTTATTGTGAATCACATAAACTCTACTCCAAGAGAAAGCCTTGACGGCAAAACGCCGTATGATGCTGCCCTGGAAACCCTTGGAGAAGATGTTCTTAAAGCCTTTCAGCTCAAGCCGATTTCACCAGATGAAGTCAATTTAACGCCTAAGCTGATACGCTTTAAGAAGTAACTAATTAACTGATCGAAATCTGCTGTCCGACTGGAAGTAAACATTTCACATTTTTTAAATGTGGCTGGTGGAATTTAGTCTGACACACCGAATTCCAGTAGCCTGTTTTTCATGCCATAAAAACAACAAAATTTCGATAAGCTAGCTTAATTATAACAGAAAGCAGGAGATTTTGTTAAAAAATCTCCTGCAAAATCAGCAAAATTTAAAAGCCGATGGAATTTACTCTTGCACTGGAATTTACTTTTTCAAGTCAGCCAAATTACAACATAAAAAGCAGATACATAACTTCCACCACATATCTGCTTTACTAAAGTTCCAATTCTGCCTCAAGTTGGGGCAGAATTGCAATCGACTTCTAACACCGATACCGTATCCACACCGCATCACTGTCAAATTTTTTCACATCAATTAATTTTAAAATCACATATCTTATTGTAAATCCGTTTACCTATTCATATACAATATATATCGGCGTAATTGTTTCAATTATAAATTCCATCCCAATTTGTTCAAAACAAAAGACCGAACAGATTATCTCTGAGCGGTCTTTTGCCAGTTACACTATTTAGTTTTGATGGTCAAGAACCCATTGCAATAGGTCTTCATATTCTATTTTCCCAGCTGCAACATCAAGAATAGTTTCGTATAATTCTTTTTGCATATACTTAAGTTCTATCCCGTTCAAAGCAAGAAAAACCAACATTGAATGCGTTCCAATCCTTTTATTCCCATCTATCATACAATGGTTTTTAATCAACCCATATCCTAATCTTGCGGCTTTCGCTTGTATCGTAGGATACAATTCATCCCCTCCAAAAGACTGAAAAGGAGTTTCTAAAGCTGAGTCCAGTAAATTGTAATCTCTGACTCCTTCGCTTCCACCAGTCTGCTGAATCAATTGAGTGTGAAGCATAAGAATCTGCTTTTTGCTCAGTTTTTTCATTTAGCTAGTACCTCATATGCTTCCTTATT
>OHQS01000938.1_pt1 | contig 11219 bp, 9 predicted proteins | sample 1578181 | NCBI WGS metagenome assembly OHQS01 (sample SAMEA3879528, study PRJEB24766) | human gut metagenome | biome: human-associated habitat; feature: feces | place: USA | collected 1985/1987 | reverse complement strand
GCGCCGCCAGCTCCTCGGTCTGGGCAGCGGTGCAGGCCATGGGCTTTTCCACAATGACATGCTTGCCCGCTTCCAGCGCCACCTTGGCATAGCGGTAATGCTGCAGGTTGGGCACGGCCAGATAGATCACGTCCACCCACTGCAATAATTCAAAATAGTTCGTGGTGCGCTGGGGAATGCCGTACTGTTCGCACATCTCGGCGGCCACCGGCGCACTGCGCTGGGTGCTGCAGAGTGCCTGCACCGTAAAGGGGCAGTCCGGCCCTGCCAGCCAGGGCAGAAACTCCCGCACGATCATCCCCGTGCCCAGGATTCCTAGTTTCATTGTTCTCTCCATCCTGTTTCGTCGTCAGCCGTTTTTGTTTTCCTTCTCGCGGCGTTCCCGGCGCTGGGAGCGGGGACGGCGGCCCCGGCGGAAATTGTTGTTCGGGTTCCGCCGCCTGCCACCGGCGGCATAGTGCGGCTGAGGGGCATTCATCTGGTACAGCAGTGCCAGCCCCTTCAGCAGCAGCTCCGGGTCGTAGGTCAGCGGATGGCGGCAGAGCGGCGTGACATACTTTGCCAGCCCGCCCGTGACCACCAGGGTGGCCGGGCGGCCCAGCTCTTCCTCAATGCGCTGGGTGATGCCGTCCAGCAGGACTGCCGTGCCCAGCACAGAGCCCGAAAGCATACAGCTCTCAGTGTTCACACCAATGGCTGCTTTGGGGGAGCTCAGCCGCACCTGCGGCAGCTGGGCACAGCGCTCCCCCAGCGCCCGCAGACCGGTGGAAAGCCCCGGGCAGATCACACCGCCCCGGAATACCCGGTTCTCATCCACAACATTAAATGTAGTGGCAGTGCCCAGATCCACGGTGATGACCGGCAGCGGGAAGTTCGCCGCAGCGTAAGCGGCATCCACCAGCCGGTCCTTGCCCACGGCATGGGGGTCAGGCACCCCCATGGTCAGGCCTGTGCGGATCTCCGGCGAAACGATGACCGGCTTTTTGCCGGTGTAATAGCGGGCGCACTCAGCCAGTGCCCCGGTGATCTGGGGCACTACGCTGGTAAGCACCGCGCCTTCAAAGCGCATGGGGCGCTCCGGGTGGCGGCGGTGCGCAAAAATTTTATCCATTTCGGCACGATATTCCGCAGCCGTGCGGGTGCGCACCGTGTCCATGCGCGCCACAAAGCATACACGTCCGTCCCGGATGCCCCCAAGGGCGACGGTGGTGTTGCCTATATCAATGGCTAAGATCATAATTCTGTTTTCCTTTTCAAAATAAAAGAAAAGAACCGGTTTGCTCTTTGTCAAGCGTATTTTACCGCATTTTTGCGCCGGATACAAGTTCCCGGCAAAGATTTTGTTGTGCTGGTGGAAGTTTTGCATTATACTAAGGTAAGATATGTGGAAAAGAACTGTTTTTCCGGGAGGTAAACAAACCATGGATCTGAACGGCAAGTGCGTCCTGCTGGGCGTGAGCGGCGGCATTGCCGCCTATAAGATGGCCAACGTGGCCAGTGCACTGCGCAAGCTGGGTGCGGATGTGGAGGTCATCATGACCAAAAACGCCACCCAGTTCATCACCCCTCTCACCTTTGAGACCCTGACCGGCCACAAGTGCATGGTGGACACCTTCGACCGCGATTTCAAGTTCGAGGTCACCCACATCTCGCTGGCCAAAAAGGCAGATGTCGTTCTGGTGGCACCGGCCACGGCCAACGTCATCGCCAAAATGGCCCACGGCATTGCCGATGATATGCTCACCACCGTGGTGCTTGCGGCCAGGTGCCCCAAACTGGTCAGCCCAGCCATGAACACCGGGATGCTGGAAAACCCCATCACGCAGGACAACCTCAGAACGCTGGAGCACTACGGCTTCACGGTCATCCCCTCCGAGAGCGGCGTGCTGGCCTGCAAGGATGTGGGCAGCGGCCGCCTGCCCAAGGAGGATGTACTCATCGAGTACATCCTGCACACCATCGCCCGGCCCAAGGATCTGGCCGGTGTCCGCATCGCTGTGACCGCCGGGCCCACGCAGGAGCCGCTGGACCCCGTGCGCTACCTGACCAACCACTCCACCGGCAAGATGGGCTACGCCCTTGCCCGCGCCGCCGCCATGCGGGGCGCCGAAGTGACCCTGATCCACGGGCAGACCGCGCTGCCGCCGGTCAAGTTTACCACCGATGTGCCGGTGACCACCGCCCGGCAGATGTACGAGGCGGTGACAAGTCGCTTTGACACCACCGATGTGCTCATCATGGCCGCTGCCGTGGCGGACTACCGCCCCGCCACCGTGGCCAACGACAAGATCAAAAAGAAGGAAGGCGACCTCTCCATCCCGGTGGAGCGCACCGAGGATATCCTTGGCACCATCGGCCCCCGCAAGACCCACCAGTTCCTGTGCGGCTTTTCCATGGAGACCCGGGACCTTGTGGAAAACTCCTCCGCGAAGCTTGCCAAGAAAAATCTGGACATGGTGGTGGCCAACAACCTCAAGGTGGCCGGTGCAGGCTTTGGGGTGGATACCAACGTGGTCACCTTCATCACCCCGGACGGCACCCGGGAGCTGCCTTTGATGAGCAAGGCGGATGTAGCCGATGCCATTCTGGACGAGATTCTGCGGCGGCGGGCAAAGTAATACTGCCGGGATTTTGTTGTACACATATCACAAAATTCACAAAAAAATTATGGTTCTTTCCGAAAATTCGGCCTTACCTGTTTATTTTATGCTGCAAAAATTATATAATAAGAGTGTGTCCCCATATTTGGAAGGAATCGGTCTGCGCTGCAGCCGTTAATATTTGGAGGAGAGCCTTACTATGTTCATGTACTCGGATTATAGCCAGCATCTGCTGGACCATGTAAAAAAGATCCATTTTATCGGCTGCGGCGGCAGCGGAATGTACCCGCTGATCCAGATCTTGGCTGCCAAGGGCTACGAGCTGTCCGGCAGCGATGTGCTGGACGGCAGCATCATCCGCTACGAGCGGGAGATGGGCGTGAAGGTCAGCCTGGGTCATGCTGCGGACAACGTGATCGGCTCTGACCTGGTGGTCTACTCTGCCGCCATTGCCAAGGACAACGTGGAGCTGAACGCCGCCGCTTCCTATGGCATCCCCACTGTGGAGCGCAGCGTTCTGCTGGGCTATGTGAGCCGTCTGTACAAGGACAGCATCTGCGTTTCCGGCACCCACGGCAAGACCACCACGACTTCCATGATCACCACCGCACTGGAGCTGGCAGGCCGTGATCCCTCTGCAGTCATCGGCGGCAAGCTGCCCCTCATCGGCGGCTACGGCAAGGCCGGCAAGGGTGATGATATCGTCATCGAGGCCTGCGAGTTCTCCGAGACCTTCCTCAAGCTGACCCCCTATATGTCCGTGGTGCTGAACATCGATAACGACCATCTGGACTATTACGGCAGCATGGGCGAGCTGAAGTTTGCCTTCAAGCGCTTTGCCCTGATGACCCATTTTATGATCTTTGCCAATGCAGATGATAAGAACACCATGGATGTCATGTACACCCTGGACCGCCGCGTGCGCACCTTTGCCATTGACAATGCGGCCGATTACCGTGCTGTCAACGTGCAGGAGTACAAGCCCGGCTTCTTTGAATTTGATCTGAAGGAGTGGGATACCAATGAGCTGGGCCACATCCGTCTGGCAGTGCCGGGCCGCCACAACATTTACAATGCACTGGCCATGTGTGCTGTCTGCCGCTCTGTGGGCCTGACCGTGGAGCAGTGCGCCGCCGCTGCCGCTATGGCACTGGGCAACCTGCTGGGCCTGGTCTGCGACCCTGTGGCCGGTCTGGTGGAGGTGCCCTGCATCAAGCGCAATGTTGTGGGTGCCGTAAACGCCGTTTCCTGCGCCAATATGGCGCTTGCGGGGGTGGATTACGCCATCCCCTGCGATGAAGTCATCGATGCCATGGGCCGCGTGGGCAGTCTGCTCTCCCCCGATCTGCGGGAGACCGGCCAGGGCGGCCTTGCCGCAACGCCGACCGGTGTCCGCATCGCCGAGCGTCTGGCAGAGGAAGCCTGAGGTCCGTACGGAAAATATTGAAAAAACGAAAAGACGTACTTTTCTGTGCGGAAAAATAAAAAACGAAAATAAAATCAAAAAATCTGCAAAAAACTGTTGACAAACCCCGCCCTGCGTGATAAAATACATCTTGTTCCGACCGGAACGTATGCGTTGGTAGCTCAGCTGGATAGAGTGACTGACTACGAATCAGTAGGCCGGGGGTTCGAGTCCCTTCCATCGCACCAAACAATGAAAATCCGAACCTTTTCTCGATAGGAGAAGGGTTCGGATTTTTTGTTTTCTTCGGAAAGCAAAATGAAGGCTCCTTCCCGACGGCTGTGTGTCCAAAACCTTATCAGAAGAACCGTATAACAAAAGTCACAACTGTAAAGGTGCCGTAAGGCGGAAAGGACACAAACATGAAGTACGATGCAAGAGCCTGCCATTTCAACATGGATACCGGCTGCGTGGAGCTGCTGCTCCGGGATGGGAGAATGATCTCCATTGACTGCACTGGGGTCGAGGATGAATTGGACGTGACCATGGCGCAGAGGTCGGAGTTAGATTATCTCATCTACAATGACCCGCTTGGCTATGCAGACTTGATTCTGAACGGCGAACCAGAGGAGTATCTGAAGAATGTGGCGGGAAGTCACGGATTAGAAGATTAAGCATAAAAGGGTATGCGGCTATAAACCGCATACCCTTTTACACTTTATCGCTTCCAGACCGCTGCGGCATTGGAATGTGACATCAGTTCTTCGACCGGGATTCCGGCTGGGCAGATGTCCTGACACGCAAGAGATTTTCCGCAGCCTTCAAAATAAAGCTGACGATACGCATTTGCGAGTTCTGTCTGATGGGCAATATCCTGTTCTTCGTTCAGAATACGGTAAGCGTTGACGGGCAGAACAGCTCCAGCAAATTCACTGTTCGGGTCAAAGTTCGGGCAGACCTCCAAGCAGCAGCCACAGAGCAGACACTTAGCAGATCGATACCGCTGGCTGTGCGTATAGCTGGTCTGGAACGCATCTCCTTCCAGCCACAGCTTTGTCCGCTTCAGTGCTTCAAAGATCACGGAACGGTCTACGACCAGATCTTTCACCAGTGGGAATTTGCTCAAAGGCTCCAGAGTAACAACGCTTCCCTTACAGTCCCGCAGAAAAACGGAACAGGCAAGACGAGGCAGACCATTGATCCGCATGGCACAGGCACCGCACTTGCGTATCATGCAGCCGCATTCCCACGCAATGGGGGAAACGACCGTTCCGCTCTTTTCGCACAGAGGGCTGCGGTGATTCAGCTCGTTCAACACCGAAGCAATCGAGGTGTCCGCACTTCCCTCAAAGGAAAACTCCTGCCAGCAGGGTGAAGCCTGCGGGTTTTCCTGCCGTTTGATTCGGATGGTGTAGTTCATAAATCATGCCGCCTTTCGGGGATGGATTCAAAGCTGATGGCGATATGCTGCCCGTTCCAGTGTGCCACGGTAGTTTTGCAGTAAACGGCATCATTGCGTTGTGGATAATCTGCCCGCCAGTGCGCGCCCCGGCTTTCTTTTCGGGCAAGGGCGCTTTCCAGCATGGCACGACCCAGAAGCGGAAGTGTGCCGGACAACTTGCGGATTTCCTGAACGCCCGTTTCCAATGTCTGCGTATCCCGCACGACACCGAGTGCGTTCAACAGAATACGATTCATCTGCATTTGAGCATCCGGGGAAAGATCGGGCAGAAGGGGTTCTTCGGCACAGGGCATATTGGGGGAACTGACTGTTTCCCGGCAGGCAGTTTCCGCAGCGATCTGTCCTCCATAGATCGCACCCAGAAGAGAATTTCCACCCAGACGGTTTGCGCCATGGTACTGAGCGCAGCATTCACCGGCAGCGTACAGATTCCGCATCGAAGTGCGGTGCCGCTCGTCCACCTGAATGCCGCCCATAAAGTAGTGGATACCCGGCAAAATTGGAATGGGTTCTTTGCGAATATCTTTGTGCAGATAGGTCTGACAATCATCCACCAGTCCGGCAAGTTTATGTTCCATGACTTCCTTGGGGAGTTCTGTCATGTCGAGGAACACCTCATAATCACGGCTGACCGTCCAGACTTCCCGCGCGGTGATGTCACGCGGCATCAGGTTGCCGAGTTCTGGATATTTTTCTTCCATGAAATACCACGGCTTCCCGTTCCGTAATGCAAACAGCCGCCCGCCCTCACCACGGGCGGCCTCACTCAGAAGCATCCGTTTTTCGCCCAGTTCGACCGTGGTAGGGTGGTACTGGATCATTTCAAGATTTGCCATCGGAACGCCCAGACGGAACAGTTCTGCGGTGACTTCTCCGGTATTGGCAAGAGAGCCGGTCGTATCACCGAATAAGCCATGCGGCCCGCCTGTGGCAATCAGGACGGCATCGCATACAAACCGCAGCAGTTCGCCAGTATAGGTGTCCTGCACTGTGCAGCCACCGCAGATGTTCCCGGAAAGCAGCAGGGTGCGGAACTTATGGTGTGGAAAGCGTTCGACCGTTCCTGCGCTTTCTTCCCGGCGCACAGCATCGATCAGAGCGGTCATCAGTTGCTTTCCCGTATCGCTTTGTGCAAAGGCCGTCCGCTTTTTCTTCTGTCCGCCAAAATTCCGCAGGTCGAGTTCATCGTCATCTGTCACGTTGAATTGTACTCCCAGATGGTGCAGGCTGCGCACCAGTTCGGACGCAGCCTGCGTCATCCCCCAGACTGCATTCGGGTCAGCAAGTCCGCAGGCAGCGGTCAGGGTATCTGTATAATGCTGCTCCGGGCTATCCTCCTCTCCCTTGGTATTCAAGGCTGCATTGATTCCGCCCTCTGCCATAACAGACTGCGCCCGCTCGGAGGCAAGGGAGGACACCAGCTTTACCGTCCAGCCGTTTTTCACAGCAGTCAAAGCAGCGGAAAGTCCTGCCAGTCCTGCACCCACGATCACCAAAGTGTGTTTCATACGTTGTTCCACCCAATATAATATAGAATGATCGAACCGGCAGCAAACAGCACCAGTACAGAAAGAATCAGATAGAGGTCGCCGCGCTGCTCCTTATCCCGGACGATGCCCAGCGATACCAGAAGGGGTCGGAGATTGAGCAGAAGATGCACAAATACCGAAGCAACCAGTAAAAGCTGCGTCAGCAGCCGGACCGTTGTGAACGGAAACAGAATGTATACGCCGTCCTGCACTCTGCCGAACACGCCAATATGGAAAAAGAGCATGAGCAAAATAGCAAGCCCACTGGTGCGCCTTGCCCAGAACAGAGCATTCTGCTTTCCGTAGAGTTTTCCGCCGGACCGGGAAGCCCGGAATGTCTGTGCGGTCAGCAAAAGCCCAAGGACGGTGTGCGCCGCCAGAATGCCAACGCCGATCCATGCCAGAAACTTTCCTGCCCCGGAACTGATGCCCAGCAACATAAAACTGCCCATCAGCCCATGAAGCAGACAGATGAAAAGTAGCAGAACGGAGAGAAAGGTGTTCAGTTTTCGCATGAGGGGTCCTCCATTTCTTCTGCGGAGAGCAGAAGGATGTCTGCATCCGGCAATGCTGTTGCATCAAGCGTATTTTCCGAAACCAGCAGCAGTTGATACCGCCCATTGATTGCACGGGAACGCAGCATGGTTTCGCTGTGCTGCTTCAACGTGACATCTGCTCCGGCAGCGGTCAGGCGTTCACAAAGAGCCGTTGCATAGCGAAGCAAGGGATAGTCTGTTTTGCAGACCGAAAGCGTCATGTGCGGCAGTCCGGCATCGAAAAGGACTTCTGTCTCACCGGAAACAAATGCTTTCAGGTCATTCCGGAAATCCGCATCAGAAAACGATTCCAGTTCAGGGTTGATGCAGAACAGATAGTTACCCTCCAGCGGTGCGGCCATTTGTGCGGCACGTTTCGCTTTCGGGGTCGCACCGGTCAGCCCATCCAGAATAGAGGGCGGTGAGTGCATAAATACGCCAAACGCGGCAAGAAATCCCAATGTCAGAACCAGCGTGATCAATTTTCGTTTCACAGATAGACCTCTTTTATTGCATGGTTGTTCAAATACAAAATCTTCTGCTCAGAACGCAGCAGTTGAATGAATACTCAACTATATTGTATGCGAAATAAGGAGGCTGTCAAGGTCTGTTAGACGACAAATCGCGGGAAGCAGATGCTAACTTTTCCTCTTGACAACGGAGGAAAAGCAGATATAATATGATTGAACGGTTGTTCAACTACAAAACAAGGAGAACGTCTGATGTCAAATTCTTTATACACCTGTAATTGCGATGTGATCCATGAGGACATCGTGAACGATGTAAAAGGCAAAATGCAGCCGAAAGACGACTACATCCAGCTTGCATCGCTTTTCAAGCTGTTCGGAGATGGCACAAGAGTGCAGATCCTTCATGCTCTGGAACAGAGCGAGATGTGTGTATGCGACCTTGCGGTTCTGCTGGGCGTCACCAAATCGGCGATCTCTCACCAGCTGAAAGCACTCCGGCTTGCCGGACTGGTCAAATTCCGAAGAGAGGCCCAGATCGTGTATTATTCGCTGGCGGATGATCATGTAAAGGAGATCATCGACAAGGGATTTGAGCATTTAAGAGGATGATCGCGCAAGCGATTATCTTTTTACCTTTTAAGTTGAACGATTGAACAATTAAGAAAATACGGTGGAGGTCAAAATGAAAAGAGTATTCATCCTGAAAGGTCTGGATTGCCCGAATTGTTCCGCCAAGATAGAAAAAGAGGTCGGAGCATTGCCGGGAGTGGAATCCTCGGTCGTGAATTTAATGCAGCAGACACTGACCGTTCAGTCAGAAAAGTCTGCGGATGCAACATTGGCGGAACAGGTCGAAATGATCGTTCACAGCCACGAGCCGGATGTTGAAGTTTCAGAAAAGACTGAACCTGCTGTGACGAAGGTCTATCTCCTGAAAGGTCTGGACTGCCCGAACTGCTCAGCAAAAATCGAGAAAGAAGTCGGTGAGCTGGGTGGCGTGGCTTCTTCGACCGTGAATCTGATGAACCAGACGCTGACCGTTCAGGCAGGAACCTCGGTGGCTGCTTCCCTGCTGGATACCGTTACCACGATTGTTCACAGCCACGAGCCGGACGTTGAGGTGTCGGAAAAGCAGCCGGAAGCCACTGCACCTGTCAAAAAAGAAGAAAAAGCGGCGGTCTATAACGATGAGGACAAGAAGCGCACGATACGTCTTGCCGTGGGTGCTGTGGTCTATGCAATCGGTATGGCATTGACCGTATTCGCAAAGCTGCCGACTCTGGCGGAACTGGCGTTTCTGATTGTGGCGTATGTGATTCTTGGCTGGGATGTCGTATGGCAGGCAGTGAAAAATATCACCAGAGGACAGGTGTTTGACGAGCATTTCCTGATGAGTGTTTCCACAATCGGCGCATTTGCCATCGGGGAATACCCGGAAGCTGTTGCAGTTATGCTGTTCTATCAGGTCGGAGAGTTCTTCCAGTCGCTGGCGGTAAAGCGTTCCAGAAAGTCCATCTCTGACCTTATGGACATCCGTCCGGATTCGGCGACCGTCAAGCGGAATGGCGTATTGCAGGTCGTTTCTCCGGAAAGCGTTGCGGTGGGCGAGATCATCGTGGTAAAACCCGGTGAAAAAATCCCGCTGGATGGCATCGTTGTGGATGGCGAATCCATGCTGGACACCAAGGCACTGACCGGCGAATCTGTGCCGAGAAGCATCCGCAAAGGCGATGAAGCCCTGTCCGGCTGCATCAACCAGAGCGGTTTGCTGACGCTGAAAGTCACAAAGAGCTTCGGGGAATCCACAGTGTCGAAGATCATTGACCTTGTGGAGAATGCCTCCGCAAGAAAAGCTCCTACCGAGAACTTCATCACGACCTTTGCACGATACTATACGCCGGTCGTTGTTGGAATGGCGGCTGTGTTGGCGATCATTCCGCCGCTCGTCCTTGGCGGCGGCTGGTCTGAGTGGTTGCGCAGAGGTTTTGTGTTCCTGATCGTTTCCTGCCCGTGTGCATTGGTCATTTCTATTCCCCTGACCTTCTTCGGCGGTATTGGTGCCGCATCCAAGCGCGGTGTGCTGGTAAAGGGCAGCAACTATCTGGAAGCACTGAACAAAGTGAGCGTGGTGGTCTTTGATAAGACCGGCACCTTAACAAAGGGTGTTTTTGAGGTCGCAAATATCATTCCGGCAGCCGGATACCAGAAAGAGCAGGTATTGGAGTATGCTGCACAGGCAGAGAGTTATTCCAACCACCCGATCGCAAAGTCGATTCTTGCGACTTATGGAAAGCCAATCGACCAGAAGCAGTTCTCTGGCTTTGAGGAAATCTCAGGACACGGCATCAGCGTTATGGTGCAGGGAAAGAAGGTACTGGCTGGCAACAGTAAGCTGATGGAATCTGAAAAGATTGCCTATTCTGCTTGCGATGCAGCCGGAACAAAGGTCTATGTAGCAGCGGATGGCAGCTATGTAGGCTGTATCCTGATCGCAGATGAAGTGAAGCCGGACAGCAAGTGCGCAATCGCAGAGCTGAAAAAGATCGGCGTGGAAAAAACTGTTATGCTTACCGGCGATGATGAGCGAATCGGCAAGTCGGTGGCAGACGAACTTGGTCTGGATGCGTATTATGCACAGCTCTTGCCCGACCAGAAGGTCGAAAAGCTGGAAATGCTGGATAAGCAGAAACGGCAGGGCAGCAAACTCGCCTTCGTGGGCGATGGCATCAACGATGCCCCTGTTCTTGCCCGTGCAGATGTCGGCATAGCCATGGGCGGACTGGGTTCGGATGCCGCGATCGAAGCTGCGGATGTTGTCCTGATGACAGATGAACCGTCGAAACTTGTGGAAGCCATTGATGTTGCAAAGGCCACGAAGCGAATCGTGATGCAGAACATCGTGATTGCTCTTGGCATCAAGAGCGTGTTCCTTGTTCTGGGCGCACTCGGCATGGCCGGTATGTGGGAAGCCGTGTTCGGTGATGTGGGTGTCACGATCATCGCTGTTCTGAACGCAATGCGGATTCTGAAGAAATAAGCACAAACAAAAACAGGGTGCGCCCACCCGGACGCACCCTGCAAAAATCCACACACGATAAGTAAGGCAGGGAGTTCCCCAGAGCAGAGTTCCCATAAAACAGTATTTGCAAAAGTTCCCTAAATGGGGAAGATTTGGCGTGACTTCGGTCACGCCTTTTCTTTTGCTTCCAGTTCATCC
>OHQS01000936.1_pt1 | contig 11248 bp, 7 predicted proteins | sample 1578181 | NCBI WGS metagenome assembly OHQS01 (sample SAMEA3879528, study PRJEB24766) | human gut metagenome | biome: human-associated habitat; feature: feces | place: USA | collected 1985/1987 | reverse complement strand
TTGAGCATTCTGCTGCGAGCTTCCGAATATGTCGTCTGATATTGCCTCGCCTGCACAGTTCATGTCTCCTTTAAGAAGAAGTCCGCATATGGTGTTCATCGTTCCGTCGTGCGGTATGACCGTCTTGGGCGATGAAGGCGTTATGCTTGCATGCACGAACTTGGCGACACGCACTTTCTCGATGTGTGTTGTCTGCCTGAAGACGACGTCGATGTTGGTCATATTGGAGCCTCCTCCTGTGAGGATGATACCTCCCAAAAGCTTGTCGGAATATTCGTTTGGCACCTGCGCCCATACGTTTTCCACTATTTCCTTGACCCGCGCCTCGACAATCTCGACGAAGGTGCGGTTGTCTACAGAACGCTCCGGGTCGATAGGAAGCATCAGGGTGTTGTCTATGTCGGCGTTGTCGGTGTATGCGCTGCCATACTTCAGCTTCATCTTCTCGGCGTCGGCCTCCTCCATCTGCAGCGAGGCTATGTCCTTGGTGATGTTTGCCGAGCCCAGCGGTATGACGGCCAGGTGCCTGAGTATGTTTTTGCTGAACACTGCCACGGTGGTGGTGTCGGCCCCCATGTCGACCAGCACGCACCCCGAGCGGCGCTCGGCCTCGGTGAGCACGCTGTCGGCCAGCGCGAGCGGCGCGAGGTACATCTCGGCCACGTTGATGCCGGCTGTCTCGAAGCACTTGTTGAGGTTCTTGTAGAACGCCTTGCGCTCGAGGATGTTGAGGAAGTTGCCCTCGAGCCGCGAGCACTGTATGCCCACCGGGTCGAGCTGCAGCTGCGTGTCTACGCGGTACTCCTGCACGGCGGCGTCGAGTATCTCCTGGTCGGGGTATTTCATGTTGCGGTTGGCGTCCATCAGTTCGATAACCATGTCTTGCGTGACCTTGGTGCCTGCCGGCAGGTCGCGGGCTATCACGTTGCGCACGCTGCGTATGGACTGGCCGCCAACGCCCACATACACCTGGGTGATTTCGGTCTTGAGCTGCGCCGTGAGCTTGCTCACTATGTTGGTCAGGCATAGCGCGGTCTTGTCGATGTTGTAGACGACGCCCTTGCGGATGAACGACGAGGAGTCTTCCCTGACCACGGCCAGCACGTTGATGCTGCCGTCAAGGTTCTTCTTCCCGGCTATTCCGGTCATCTTCGAAGAGCCGAGCTCTATTGCCACTATAAAATCCTTTGCTGCCATCATTATTTCTTTTTCTTGTTGTCGGTTTTGGTGTCGTTGTCACTCGGCGGGGGCCTGCACCGGCGCCGGGGCCTGCCGCTTCTTGCAGATAATCTGGTTGTCGAACTCGAGGCTTATGTACGAATACCTGTCCCAGCCCACGCGGCTGAGCCCGTACTTGTAAAACTTGCGCAGCCTGTCGAGCTTACGCTGCACGCCCACGGGCCTTCCGAGGTACACTATGTTGTCGCCCACGCGCGGCACCATCTCTATCGAGCCGTCGGCGAGCACGTTGAGCTGCACCACCTGGCTCTGCCAGAACTTGTCGGAGGCTATGGTGTTGCCTATCCTGGTGAGCACGCGCTTGGCGTATGCGCGGCTTATGGGGCCCGTGGCCACGACGATGTCGCTCACGTAGCGCGTGTTGGCCATGATGCCCCCGTGGTTGTCGACGTAGTAGTCGTCGCCCGACGCCGACTTGACGCGCACCACGGGCGTGCGCTGGCTGAGGTCTATGCACACAAAGCCGCCGTCGGTCTTGTACACCTCGGCCCCGGCCACGAACGGGCTGCGGCGCAGCGTCTCCTCGATGAGTCGCGTGTCGACCGCCGCCATGGGCCTGCCCAGCGGGTAGATGCCCTTGCCCTGCAGCATGCGCTTTATCTCGTCGGCGTCGAGGAAGCCGTCGACCGAGCTGTCGGCAATGTTGATTTTCACCTGCGTGCACACCGTGGCCTTGCCTTGCGGCTTGTTGAATGCGGTGACGGCCAGCAGCAGGTATGCGGCGAGGGCGGCGCTCAGGGCGCCCAGGGCTGTTTTCTTCCAGTTTAGCTTCATCATCATTGGCATGTCGCCGTAGCCGCCGTGGGGCGGCTCAGTCTTTTGTCCTTTCTTGCAGTATCTTGGTTATCTGGGGCATGTAGCTGTCGATGTCGCCCGCCCCGAGCACCACGAGCACGTCGAAGTCGTGGGCCCTGACATAGTCGGGCACCTCGTCCTTGCTTATCATCTCCTTGCCCACGCCCTCGGCCAGGTTGTCGTAGATGAGCTTCGAGGTCACCCCGGGGATGGGTTGCTCGCGCGCCGGGTAGATGTCGCAGAGCACCACGTTGTCCAGCAGGCTCAGGCTGCGGGCGAAGTCGGCGTAGAAGTCGCGTGTGCGCGAGTAGAGGTGGGGCTGGAATATGGCTGTGATGTGCCTGTCGGCGTACAGCTCGCGCAGGCTGGCCACGCTCTGCTGTATCTCCTTCGGGTGGTGTGCGTAGTCGCTGAGCAGCACGAGCCTGGGCGTGCGTATCTTGAAGTCGAAGCGGCGGTCGACGCCCCCGTAGGTGGCCATGCCGTAGAGCAGCTCGTCGGCGGTGCACCCGGCCAGCTGTGCCATGGCCATGGCGGCCACCCCGTTGTCGATGTTGATGGGCACGGGCTGGCCCAGCCTGACGCCCGCCACGCGGCCTGCGGGCGACACGAAGTCGAACGTTATCTCGCCGCCCTCGATGCTTATGTTCTCGGCATGGAAGTCGCCGGCGTCGCGCCCGTAGGTGTACAGCTCCACTCCCTGCTGCAGGCGGGGCTGCATCTCGAGCCCCGTGTGCATGATGAGTGCCCCGCCCGGCTGTATGAGCGAGGTGTACTTGCTGAAGCTCTCGAGGTAGGCCTCCTTGGTGCCGTATATGTCGAGGTGGTCGGGGTCGGTGGCCGTGACCACGCTTATCCACGGGCTGAGCCAGTGGAAGGAGCGGTCGTACTCGTCGGCCTCGATGACCACGTAGTCGCTCTTGCTGAGTATGTAGTTGGTGCCATAGTTCTTGGCTATGCCGCCGAGGAAGGCGTTGCAGTCGAGGTGGCCCTGGTGCATGATGTGGGCGCACATGGCCGACGTGGTGGTCTTGCCGTGCGTGCCTGCCACGCACAGGCCCTTGTGCGAGCGCGTGAGCTCGCCGAGCACCTGGGCTCGCTTCTCTATACAGAAGCCCCCGTCGCGGAAGAAGCGCAGCTCGGCGTGGTCGGCGGGTATGGCCGGGGTGTACACCACGAGGCAGGCCTTGCTGTTCTTGCACACGTGGGGTATCTCGTCGGTGTTCTCCTCGTAGTGCAGCAGCATCCCCTCGCGCTCGAGCTGCCTTGTGAGCGGCGTGGGCGTCTTGTCGTATCCGGCCACCACCAGCCCGCGGGCCATGAAGTAGCGTGCCAGGGCGCTCATGCCTATGCCGCCGGCGCCTATGAAGTAAACTGCCTTTATGTCTTTCTGTTCCATTTGTGTTAGTTTGTTCTGTTGGTTCGTTGGGCCGCGTCACCTTCCCTGCCGGGCCAGGCGCACCACCTCGCGGGCTATGGTGTCGGCGGCGTCGGGCATTGCCAGCCGCTTGATGTTGGCCGCGAGCAGGGCCATGCGCTCGTTGTCGGCCACGGTCTCCAGCGCCGTCGCTATGACGGTGGCGGGGGCCTGGGCGTCGCTCACGCATATTGCGGCGTCCTTGGCCACGAGGGCCATGGCGTTCTTCGTCTGGTGGTCTTCGGCCACGTTGGGCGACGGCACGAGTATGGCGGGCTTGCCCACGAGGCACAGCTCGGATATGCTGCCCGCCCCGGCGCGGCTGATGACGAGGTCGGCCGCGCGGTATGCCGCGCCCATGTCGGCTATGAAGTCGGTCACGTAGAGGTTGGCGGGCTTGCCGCGCCGGGCCAGCTCGGCCGCTATGTGCTCCGAGTAGTACTTGCCCGTCTGCCATATAAACTGCACGCCCGACGCCTTTATCTCGCCGAGGTGGCCGAGCACGCTCTCGTTCATCGTGCGGGCGCCGAGGCTGCCGCCCACTATGAGTATGGTCTTGCGGCCGGCGCTGAGGCCGAACGAGGCCAGCGCCTCTTCGCGCGTGGCCTTGACCTGCGTGAGCGACTGGCGCACGGGGTTGCCGGTCTTCATTATCTTGTCGGCGGGGAAGAAGCGGTCCATGCCGTCGTAAGCCACGCATATACGCTGGGCCTTGCGGGCCAGCAGCTTGTTGGTGACGCCGGCATACGAGTTTTGCTCCTGCAGCAGGCACGGCACGCCCATCTTGGCGGCCTCGTTGAGCGTGGGCCCGCTGGCGTAGCCTCCCACCCCGACGGCCGCCATGGGCCTGAACTCGCGTATGATGCGCCGGGCCATGCGCTGGCTTTTCCATATCTTGAACAGCACCTTGACGTTGTGCAGCATGTTCTTGCGGTCGAAGCCGCATATTGGCAGGCCCTTTATCTCGTAGCCCGCCGCCGGCACGCGCTGCATCTCCATGCGGCCCAGCGCCCCCACGAAGAGTATCTTTGCCCCGGGGTGCTGCGCCTTGATGGCGTTGGCTATTGACACTGCGGGGAAGATGTGGCCCCCGGTGCCGCCGCCGCTTATTATTATCCTCAGTTCATCGTCCATGTCCGAATGAGTGTTGTATTTTCTGCAAAAGTACTAATTTTATCTTGTTTGCGCTAATTTTACCCGCATATTTTTAAGGCTCCGGCGGAAAACGCGGCCCTGCGGCGCAGCGCCTCCGAGCGCGCTGTATCACAGCCAGTTGGCAATACGGGCCGTTTGGCTGTGCCGCGGGGGCCGTTTGGGCATCCCGGACGGGCCGTTCGGCCTGGCGGCGGGGGCTGTCTGGGCGCCGGGCCTGGCCCCGGGCGCGGGTCAGGCTGCCTCGGCCTCCGCGCCGGGCTGGCTGTCGCCGCGCCTCGAGCTGCCGGCTTTCTTTGCCGAGCGGCTCACGCTCAGTATGGCGCCGATGTATGCGCAGCTTATGATGGTCGACGTGCCGCCCTTGCTTATCAGCGGCAGGGGCTGGCCCGTGACGGGCACGTAGCCCACCACGACGAGCATGTTGAACGTGGCCTGCACCACGAGCATCAGCGCGAGCCCCATGGCCAGGAATGCCGGGAAGTTGTTTTCGCAGCGGCTGGCTATGCGCGCCGTGCGGAAGAGCAGCACTATGTATAGGAACACCACGACAATGGCGCCGCCTATGCCGGTCTCCTCGATGATGATGGCGAAGATGAAGTCGGAGAAGGCCTGGGGCAGGAAGTCGCGCTCCACCGAGTTGCCCGGGCCGCGCCCTATGACGTTGCTCGACACGATGGCTATGTTGGCGTGGGCCACCTGGCCGTCGCGGTCGAGGTCGTAGTCGGCGGGCGGTATGTAGGTGTCGTCGAGGAAGTCGTCGATGCGGGCCTTCCACGTGTCGGCACGGTGGAAGAGCTTCTCGACCACCGTCTCGTCTTTCTTCTGCCCCTCGCCGCCGGCGCCGTCGGCCCCGAGCACCTCGGTCTTGGCCAGCCTGGGGTCTTCGCGGCCCTTGTCGTGGCCCACGGCCATGACGAGCGTCAGCGCCAGCACGGCGCCCACGGCCACCACGCCCAGCAGCTTGCCCACCTGCGCCATGGGCACGCGGCCCACTATCATCATGAGCAGCACCACCACGCAGAGCAGCACGGCCGTCGACAGGTTTTCGAGCATGATGAGGAAGGCCAGCGGCAGCGATATGCAGAGTATGTACTTGAACGCCTTCTTGTCGGCCCCGCGCTCGCCCTGCATGGCGCTCAGTATCTGGGCCTCGGCCAGTATCATGGTGCCCTTGGCTATCTCCGACGGCTGGAAGGTGAAGCCCAGTATGGGTATGACGCGCTGCGCGCCGTTGACGGTCTCGCCGGCCATGAGCACCCACACCAGCGTGAGGAACGACACCAGCAGCAGGAACGGGGTCATGAGCTTGAAGTAGCGGCACGGTATGTTGACCGTGAGCACGGCCACGGCCACTCCGGTGAGTATGGTGCCCGAGTGCTTGACTATGGGCATGATGAAGTTGTTGTTCTTGTAGGTGAACCAGCTCGATGCGCTGAACACCTCGACCACGCTTATCATGCACAGGAAGAAGAAGACCATCCAGATGACCTTGTCTCCCTTGAATATGTTGGATAGCTTTTTGTTCATTGTCGTTACGGTTGGTTTGCCCGCCGCGGCGGCGGCCCTGGCTGCGGGCCGGGCGCCCGGGGCGGGCCTTGGGCTATAGCTTCCTTACCATGTCCTTGAACTGCTCGCCGCGGTCTTCCATGTTCTTGAACAGGTCGAAGCTGGCGCAGCAGGGGCTGAGCAGCACCGTCTCGCCGGGTTGGGCCAGCTCGTAGCAGGCGTCGACGCACTCGCGCATGGAGTGGGTGTCGCGCACGGGCAGGCCCAGGGGGTCGAAGAAGGCGTGCAGCTTGGCGTTGTCGGCGCCGAGGTACACCAGCGCCGAGCACTTCTCGGCCACCAGGTCGCGTATGGCGCTGTAGTCGTTGCCCTTGTCCTTGCCGCCGAGTATGAGCACCACCTTGGTCTTCATGCTCTCCAGGGCATACCAGCAGGCGTCGACGTTGGTGGCCTTAGAGTCGTTGACATAGAGCACGCCGCGCACCGTGGTCACCTTCTCGAGGCGGTGCTCCACGCCGGGGAAGTCGCTGAGGCTCTTGCGTATCACGTCCTTGCGTATGCCGCTGATGTTAGAGGCTATGCCCGCGGCCAGGCTGTTGTATATGTTGTGGCGGCCGGTGAGGCTGAGCGACTCCTGCTCCATGTTGAATGGCGTGGGCCACTCTATCTTGTACTGGCCCTCCTCGATGTAGCCTATGCTGCCGCGCTCCTTGAGCTCGGAGAACGGGCACTGCACGGCCTTGATGTCATACTTGTCGAGCTCGCGACGGATGATGGGGTCGTCGTTCCAGTAGATGAACGCGTCGTCGCCCGTCTGGTTGCGTATGATGCGCATCTTCGCGTCGACATAGTTCTGCATGCAGTTGCCGTAGCGGTCGAGGTGGTCGGGGGTTATGTTGAGCAATATGGCTATGTTGGCCCTGAAGTCGTACATGTTGTCGAGCTGGAACGAGCTCAGCTCGATGATGTAATACTCGTGAGGGTCTTCGGCCACCTGCAGGGCGAGCGAGTGTCCGATGTTGCCGGCCAGCCCGGCGTCGTAGCCCGCCTGCCTGAAGATGTGGTAGATGAGCGACGTGGTGGTGGTCTTGCCGTTGCTGCCGGTGATGCATATCATCTTCGAGCGGGTGTAGCGCCCGGCAAACTCGATCTCGCTGATGATGTGGATGCCGCGCTCCACGGCCTTGAGCACCATCGGGGCGTCCGACGGTATGCCCGGGCTCTTTATTATCTCGTCGGCCCGCAGCACCTTCTCCTCGGTGTGGCGGCCCTCCTCCCAGGCTATGCCGTGGCTGTCGAGCATCTGCTTGTACTTGTCCTTGATGGCCGACATGTCGGACACAAAGACGTCGAAGCCTTCTTTCTTTGCCAGCACGGCGGCACCCGCGCCGCTCTCGCCGGCCCCTAATATCACAATTCTTTTCATCCTTCCGTATCGTTTTTATGAGGAGTTGCAGGAGTGATGGCAATCGGAATGCGGGAGTACCGGAGCATGCCTTTAGGAGACAGGAGTGCAGGAGTGCAGGAGTACAGGCATTTGCATTCGACTATCACCGCTCAACTCTCTCTTTACTTTTAATTATTAACGTTTAATTCTTTAGCTTGGAGTGCAGACATCAGCCTCTTCCCCCAGCCTTCCGCCCACACCGCGCAGCCCGTTCTTAACTCTTAATCCTTAATTCTTAATTCAGAATGCAGGAGTACAGGAGTACAGACATTTGCTTTTGACTATCGCAACGCAGCCCGTTCTTAACTCTTAATCCTCAATTCTTATTCCTTAATTCTTAATTCTTAACCCTCCCCCGCTATCTTACCTTCAGCGTGATTATGGTGAGCGCCGCCAGGATGATGGTCACTATCCAGAAGCGGATGGTAATCTTCGACTCGTGGACCACGCTCTTTGGCCCGCGCCACAGGTAGCGGCAGTCGGCGTCGAGCTGCCTGTCCTCGGTGCGGAAGGTGTCGTGTATGGGGGCGCGCTTGAATATGCGCTGCTTCACCCCGCGCCTCTTCCCCATCTTGTAGTACCACACCTGCATCATCACGCTGAGGCTCTCGACGAAGAAGATGCCGCAGAGTATGGGCAACATGAGCTCCTTGTGGATGATGATAGCGCCCACGGCGATGATGCCCCCGATGGTCAGCGAACCCGTGTCGCCCATGAATATCTGGGCCGGGTAGGCGTTGTACCACAGGAAGCCGATGAGCGCGCCCACGAAGGCGCACATGAACACCACCAGCTCCTGGCTGCCGGGGATGTACATTATGTTGAGGTAGGCGGCATATTCGATGTGGCTCGACACATAAGCCAGTATGCCCAGGGCCACGCCGATGATGGCCGAGTTGCCGGCGCACATGCCGTCCATGCCGTCGTTGAGGTTGGCCCCGTTGGACACGGCCGTCACCACGAGTATGGTCATCACCACGAAGAGCACCCAGCCGGCGGCCGTCTTGTACTTGCCGCAAAACGACATCAGCCTCGAGTAGTCAAGGTTGTGGCCTTTGACAAAGGGTATGGTGGTCTTGAGCGACTTGGTCTCCTGGCTGCGGTGCTTGACCACCAGCTCCTCGGTCTGCTGCTTCTCTATGGCCACGTTCTCGCGCATCACGGCGTCGGGGCTGAAGTAGAGCACCAGCCCCACTATGAGGCCGAGGCCCACCTGGCCCACAATCTTGAACTTGCCGCGCAGCCCCTCCTTGTTGTGGCGGAATATCTTGATGTAGTCGTCGAGCCCGCCGAGCAGCCCGAGCCACACCGTGGTGACTATCATCAGTATGATGTAGATGTTGCGCATGCGCCCGAGCAGCAGCACGGGCACGAGTATCGCCACAATGATTATCACGCCGCCCATCGACGGCACGCCCACCTTCTGCAGCCCGAAGGGGTCGATGGACGCGTCGCGCTGCGTCTCGGCAATCTGCTTGCGGCGCAGGTACTTGATGAACTTCTCGCCGAACCACGCCGAGATTATCAGCGACAGCACCAGGGCCATGAGCGAGCGGAACGATATGTACGACCACACGTGGGCCCCGGGTATGCCGAACTGGTCGAGGAATCGGAACAGATAGTATAACATGTCTTGCTTTATTACGTTTTCATTACTTTGAGGCGCGGCGCAGAACGTGCCGTCCGGGCCTGCGGTACAGGCCGTTTGGCAATGCGGCGGGGGCCATTCCTCGCCAGCCCGGCGCAAACGCCTCCGGCTGCCGCTGCCCCCGGCCCCGGCGTCAGACCAGGCCCATCACCTTCCTCAGTTCTTCCTTGTCGTCGAAGTGGTGCTTCACCCCCCTTATCTCCTGGTAGTCCTCGTGGCCCTTGCCTGCCACGAGCACCACGTCGCCCTTGCGGGCCATCATGCAGGCCGTGCGTATGGCCTCGCGGCGGTCGACTATGCTCACCACCTTCTTCATCTGCCTGGCGTCGAGCCCGGCGAGCATGTCGGCGATGATGTCCTGCGGGTCTTCGAAGCGGGGGTTGTCGCTGGTTATTATCACCGTGTCGCTCTGCCTTACGGCCTCCTGGGCCATCAGCGGGCGCTTGCCCTTGTCGCGGTTGCCGCCCGCGCCGCACACGGTGATCACGCGCCCCTTGCCGCCGAGCACCTCGTGTATGGCCGCGTGCACGTTCTCGAGGGCGTCGGGCGTGTGGGCGTAAACGGCGAGCAGGTTGCTCACGTTGAACTTGCCGATGAACTGCACGCCGACCTCCCGACCGTCCACCTCGAGGTACATGCCCTCAAAGTGGCACTCCACGATGCGGGCCCTGAAGTCGGCCATCGAGCGCGTGGAGTAGGTCTTGACCGTGGCCTTGGTGTTCTGCACCATCACCATCCCGTTCCTGTCGTCGGCGTTGGTTATGGCGAAAGCCCCCTTTGGCAGCGAGTCGAAGAAGGCCTTCTTGGCGTTGCGGTAGTTCTCGAACGTCTTGTGGTAGTCAAGGTGGTCGCGCGTCAGGTTGGTGAATATGCCCCCGGCAAAGGCCAGCCCCCCGATGCGCTTCTGCGCTATGGCGTGGCTGGAGCACTCCATGAAGGCATACTCGCAGCCCTCGGCCACCATGCGGGCCAGCAGCGAGTTGAGCTCAATGGGGTCGGGGGTGGTGTGGTCGGCGGGCAGCCTCTCGCCGTCGATGTAGTTGCACACCGTAGATATGAGGCCGCACCTGTGGCCCATCTTGCGGAACATCTCGTAGAGCAGCGTGGCTATGGTGGTCTTGCCGTTGGTGCCGGTGACGCCCACAAGCCTGAGCCTGCGCGACGGGTCGCCGTAGAATAGCGTGGCCACCGGGCCCACGGCGTCCTCGGTAGACGGCACCACGGCGTAGGCCACGCCCGGCGCCACCTCGGCGGGCAGCTCCTCGCAAAGCACGGCGGCGGCCCCCTGGGCCACTGCCTTGGGTATGAAGGCGTGGCCGTCGGCCTGCGTGCCGCGCATGGCCACGAACAGGTCGCCGGGCTTCACGCGCCGCGAGTCAATCTGCACTCCCGTTATCTCGGCCCCCGCGTCGCCTACTATGCGCGCCGGGCCGGCATTCTTGAGCAAGTCGCTAAGTGTCATATTTCATTTATGTTTTGGTTCGTATGTATGCCTTTGGAGCCGTCGGCCGGCGCCGCGCGGGCCCGGCGGGCCTATTCCAGATAGAGCACGCACTCCCGCCCGCGGCGCAGCGTGGTGCCCGGCTCGCAGCTCTGGCGCTTCACCCGGCCCCGCCCGTGCAGCCTCACCCTGAGCCCCTGGCTCTCGAGCAGGTAGACGGCGTCGCTCGCGCCCATGCCCCTGACGTCGGGCACAGTGCCCTTGGGCGTGTTCACCCGCGCCAGGTCGACGGCCTTGGGGCCCGTGGTGGCCCTGCCCCACACCGGGGTGCCGGCGCTGCCGGTGCCGCCCCAGTCGCGGTTGGACGCCACGCCGAGGTCGCGCAGCACGTAGTCGGCAGCCACGACGTTGCCCGACTTCACCTCGGGCACCATCGCCGCCGACGGGTCGCGGGCGTCGTCGATGCTCAGCTTTATGTGGCGCGCCATCACGCCCTCGGCTATGTGGTGGAACACCAGGCCGCTCATGCCGCCGCCCGATGCGGGCAGCCCCGACTTGCGTATGCACACTATGCAGCTGTAGCGGGGCTCGTCGGCGGGG
>OHQS01000935.1_pt1 | contig 11251 bp, 2 predicted proteins | sample 1578181 | NCBI WGS metagenome assembly OHQS01 (sample SAMEA3879528, study PRJEB24766) | human gut metagenome | biome: human-associated habitat; feature: feces | place: USA | collected 1985/1987 | reverse complement strand
GCCACTTCAGCAAATCAGCTAAGTTTTCTCTTTTTTCATCAAGATATTTATAAAAATTTTTAGTGCTGCTGATATCATTATTTTTTACCATACACTCAATATACTCATTTACTTTATCACCAACTTTCTCTTTTTCTTCAACACTCTTATGCACCGCAACCGGCTCCTCAACCGGCTTAACCCATGCCATATCGTCAAAACTCAAAAAGCCTCCATCCTTCTGTATATTAAGCAATGCATTTTTTCCACCAAGAGGCATATACGGCATGGTATTTCCGGCAAATGCCAGGTACCCCTTATCAGGGTGCATAAAGCAGTAGCCTTCCGGCATTGTATATCCAACGCTGTCTTTGAATTTAAGTTTTCCTGTAAGCTCGACAATCTTAAGTTCGTTATTAATAACGATGGTTTCGGGTGTCCTCATACTATCCACAGACTGTGTGCTGTTCTCCATCACCTCCTCTACATTATCATTTTCATTCTCATTCACCTTAAGCAGCTCTCCCTTCTCAAGTAGATAATCTGCCGCCTGATCAGCCTGTTTAATTGCATCAAACAGCGTCTCCGGCTTTTTTTCTATCTCACTTATCCAGCTTTGTATATATGCTTTATGGTTCTTAAAGTCTGCATTTTCATATTGCAGCCCTATATCAGCCCCTGTAAAGCAGGCTGATATTTCTGCAATCAATTCCTCCCTAGCATATTCTGGTGTACGCATAGTGCCTGAAAGCGGACGGTCAAGTCTTTCCTTTGCTCCTGTTGCATGCGACAGCTCATGCAGTAGTGTTGAATTATAAGCATAATCATTATCAAATACTTCCTTTGAAGGAAGATGTATTATATCATTTGCCACGCTGTAATATGCCCTGTCCATGCCATCATTCAATACTTTTATTTTCATACCATCAATTATCTTGTTTACTGCCTCATGCTGCGTAATATGATTATTAACTTTCTTAATGGGAGGGATTCCTATAATGTCTTTAGCGTTAAAAACATGGTAATATCTGCTGAGCAAACAATAATCATCCTGGTTTTGAGCCAGTTTATATTCCTCCCACGATACAACTGAATGTATTTTCTTATTATATGGTCGCCAAAACTCAACCTGCACAGATTTTGCACCCTTTTTCAAACGCCAGCCTTTCTCCTTTATCTGCTTAAATGTAGCCCAGCGCATATCTGTACTGTTTCTTTTGACAGCCTCATATGTGAGATAAAATCTATTAATCCCTCTATATTTCGTATGTGTCACACAATTTTCTGGTCGCATCCCTGCTACAGACCACTTTCTCTGCCAATGTTCCGGATTCTCTTTTAACGAATTGACAAACTCATCTGCTATATTTTTTCTGAATTCCTTTGTATCCACCCTGTATTCTCCTCTCTATTAAGCACATTCTCTAATAAACCTTATATTTAAGAATAGTCCTGATGTCGTCTAGGATACTGCCTGTGACATCATAATTAACATATCTGTACTGGCTGCTTCCTTTTTTATGTCCTATTGCTTTCGTATCATTAAAACTGCTGTCTGTGCAGTAAAGCGGTATTGCAAACTCATGCTCATACATCATTGACAGCTTCCTATCAATATCTGTTCTTATAAGCGTAGGATCCTTATCGTATGCTTCATTAAAATAATTCATTAAAGAACCGAAATCCGCCTCAACAGCTTCCACGTATCCAAATGTGTATATTCGCAGTGTCCCCCACTGTCCTGCTTTAAACTTTGTTCCTCCTGTGACAGCCTGTATATAAACTTCCACCCGGAAGTTGTCTCTTTCGTATATAAACTCATCTTCCGCATGTATATCCCTGTAGTCTATCTCTTCAGCCTTCACCGGAGCCCCTGTCTGCTTTGTTCCAAAGTCATACTGTGTTACAGGGAGAGTAGCTGTGTTGCCAAGCTTATCCCTTGCAATCACCTGCATGGTGACTTTTTCAACATTTTCGGAGTCATCAAGGCAGTCATACAGTGTGAAACGGCAGGTGTATGTGCCTCCGTCCGGTGTAAATGGGAAGTCGGCGCTGTTAGAGCTGTCGGATGCATCGCTTATGTGCAGCGTGAAGCTTTCAACGCCGGAGATTTCATCATATGGGTCGTAGATTGTCATGACTGCATAAGGTGCATCTGTTATGTTCTCGTCATACAGACCCAGCATCTCATTATTCTCAACATACTTTACGGTTCCCGCAGGCGCAGTGTTGTCAAAGACGTAGATGCCGTATATATGGCAGGCTTTTGCTGTGTCAATGGCTGTCGGGCTTACTGAGCTGTTGCCGGAAGCATCCTTTATCTGCCTTACAAAGAGATAGTAATAACCGTCAAGCGATGCGCCAAGCTCAGGAAGTGTGACGGTAAAGCCTTCCGGAAGAGGGGCATCACAGTAGCTGTTCCATTCTGAAGGGAGCGTATCCGGAGAAAGCGAAAAGCCGTATTCGTATATGTTGTCGGCAGAAAGCCCTGAGCCGTGTTCGGTGACTGTTATGGTAATGTCTATGCTCTTTACGGAATTGTTGTCCGCATCCGGGTTTTCCGTGTGCGTAGGTGTCACGTTAATCTCAGGCTCCGATGTATCCTTCCATGACGGATAAAGGTGAACAATGCCGCCATTTACGGCTGTAAGGTTCCATTTTCTGTTGCCGCCGCTTCCGGCATACACGGTAAGAAGTTCATTTGCATACCAGCCCGATATCTCATATTCATCAAGTGAGTATGTGTCCTGTGGAGCCGGAATGAAGCTTTCACTGTCATATGTGAACATGGCACTGTAGTATTCCTCCTCCGTCCAAGCAAAGCCGGAAGGGTCAGTTTTAACAAGTGTGCCGAGCGCATATTCAGGGACGGCACTGTGAAGCCTTACCTCGTATGCCACAGGCATCCACTTTGCGGTGGCTGTCATGTCCGATGTGTAATGCCATATGTCGCTGCCGCTTACCGGCATGTCATCTATGTACCAGCCTTCAAATATCCAGCCTTCAAGCTTTGGCTGTGGGAGGCTTCCGATGCTCTTGTCAAATGAAACCGTGCGTGACTTCTCGTCAGCTCCGGTAATCTCATGGGATGCATTTTCCGGCTTGCTGTAGTCAAATGCCAGCGTGTATTCCGATGCCTTCCACTGCGCATAAAGAGTTGCTGTTCCTCCCGGAATGAGTGTAAGATTTACAACCCAGGCCTCATCCTCATAGCAGATGCCATTGTCTGCTGTTCCGTCAGGGCTTTTGTTCCATCCGGCAAAGGTATATCCTTCACGTACAAAGTTATTGGCAGGAAGCTTTTCCCTCACATCGTAGTACATTGTGACATCCTGCATTTCTCCGGATGCGCGTGTGCTTCCGCTGTAATCATCATTCTTTTCGAAATGTACTGTATAGGCGTTTGGTATCCAGTGTGCAAAGAGCCTTACATCACTTAATCCCTTCCAGACTGCGTTATCTGGAATTACATCTCCGTTTTTGTCAATCTTGACAAGGAAAGGCTTCTTAGACGTATTACCGAGCCTGTCGGATACTGTAAGGCAGTAAAGCGATACGCTCTCCGTTCCGAAGTAGAACTGTCTGCTGTCCGTTATGTCACCGCCGTCAACGGCAATGCCGTTAAAGTTGGTAAGCTGTGCGGACGCAATGCCCGAATGAGGGTCTGAAATGTCAAAGGCTACTGTTGTTCCTTCGGCAAACCAGCCGTATGAGCTGTCCACACGGCTCAGGTCGGGTGCCGTATTGTCAAAGTAATATGGTCCGAAACGGTGGCAGGTGTCTGTTGTAAGCATGTCGGTATCGTGGTTGGAATTATTTATTGTTGTATGGGCCTTGTTTTCAGAAGTGTTTTGGGATGTATCAGTACTAGGCTGGGACTTGTTTCCGGACTTGTCTTCAATACGTTTTACCCATAAGTAATAGGTTCCTGTAAGACCGCTTCCTATGGTAAAGGCGGAGCCGCTGGCATAATCCGTCCATGCTCCGTCTGAGGATGCGGCATTCCTGTCGGGTTCGGAATCATTCATTGTGATGCAGTACCGGTATGAGTTTGCCTGAGAGAGTTCATCATTGTCAGATGCCGTTATTGTTATATCTAAGGATGTGGCATAGCTGTCTGTAGCGGAAGGCGATACGGTAACTGTCGGCGGCGTGATGTCCTTCCAGCCGGCATATGCTGTTATATTTCCGGCATGTTTCCATATGGCATTGCTTCCGCCGGCAGACCAGCAGGAGCTTTTGACTGCATTTCCTGATGCGTCCCATATGGACTTGCTGTCATCAGAGCTTCCCGCCTTCCAGCCGGTGAATTCATAGCCGGTTCTTGCGGCTGTAATGTCCGGGATGCTGTTTCCGGCAGCCGCATCGAAGGTTACCGTAAGACCTTTTTTTGCATTGCTGCTTATCGTTCCGCCGTTGCCGTCAAAGGCTACGGTGTACTTATTCGGCGTGGCATTTGCAGTAAGCGTGACGTTCTGTGCAGGGATGGAAAATTTGTGCTGCTTGGCTGATTCGGCAAATGTTCCTGTCCAGCCGCTCCATGTGTAGCCGGTCTTTGTCACTGCATCAACTGTTGCGTTTGTTCCGTAATCGTATGCTCCGGCTCCTGAGACGGATGAGATGCCTGTGCCTTTTTTCAGCGTGAGGGTGTATCTGTTTATTTTCCACTGTGCATAGAGATTAATGTCGGCTGTCATGACAGGAGTGCTGCCGACAGCATGGGAGGTTCCCTTGCCGTCAGCCCTGGTATTCCATCCGGCAAAGGAGTATCCTGTCCTTGTAAAGCCGTTTTCTGCAACTGTGGCTTTGGTGTTATAGTTTGCGGTCTGTGACGGTGTGGAGCCGCCCGTGTTCTTGTTGCCGTGGTATGCAAGAGTATATGTGTCCCATACATGGTACACATTGGTGGAATCTGCCTTTGATACGGTCCACGAAGCCTTGTCCGCATGGTCATAGTGGCAGTGGTCAAACGTGACATCATCTGCATGTGATGCCGCACTGAACGTGCTGCCATAGTCTGCTGCATAGGTTTTGCTCTTCTGGAAGACACCGTTCCTGTAAAAGTTCAGTGTCTGCGTGAATTTTTTCTTTGTGTAATAGACATTGGCTGAGCCTGCACCGGATACGGTCCATGTTGATGCGCTGATGCCTGAGTACTCGTATCCTTCGCCGAAGTTTGAATCCCCTCTGTGTGAGTATGCATCAAATTCGGTGCCGTAGGCGGCATCACACGTTACGGTTTTGCTGTTATCCTTCGTGCCGTCCTTATAAAAGTACAGTGTCTGTGTATACTTTTTGCCGGTGTAGTAGACATTGGCTGAGCCGTCAGCGGTCACTATCCAGCTTGTCCCGCTTATGCCTGAATACTCGTACTGATCGCCAAAGGACGAGTCAGCCCTGTGGTCATATGCGTTGAAGGTTGTGTTTTTGTCAACGGAATAGGTCTTTGTCTTTGTGTCGTCCTTTGTGCCGTTTTTGTAAAAATACAGTGTTACCGTAAAGGAGTTCTGTATCCAGTACGCATAAAGTGAGGTGTCCGAGGTTCCCCTCCACACTGCAGTGCCGTCATCCGCAGACCAGTATGTCCCCATGGCTGCCTTGCCGGATGCATCGTAGGCTTTTGTGCCTCTGCCGTCTTTCTGGGTGTACCAGCCGCCGAAGGAGTAACCTGCCTTTGCCGGAACGGATGCAGTGTTGTTATCACCGGTATTTACCGTGACAGTCTTTGCAGATGAGCTTTCGCCGTTTTCGGGATAAAAGGTGAGCGTATAGCTGTTGGGAACCCATGCCGTGAAGGTTATCTTCTTTCCTTCATACAGGTTCTCGCCCGCCACAGTCTGTATGGCCGAATGCACATGCACCACAATGGCAGCATTCACTCGTACCGAGCACGTATATTGTCCCATCATCGGATATGCATCCCCAGTATGAGGTATATGCCTTTATATCTGCACCGCAGTTGGAGCATGTGACGTCCTTTGCTGTTCTTGTGAGCCTGTAGATTTCCTGTGCAGAGGTTACTTTTGTGTACCCGGCTTCACCTGCGTGGGGCAGGCTGCTGTCGTCAGGTGTACCATGTGCCAGGTCAACATAGTCCGTGAGCGGCCGGCTGCCGAATACATAATCTCCTTCCATGCCGCTTCCGTCAAACCATGCATATACATCCTGTACAATCCCCGGCATTATGCCTGCAGCCAGGAATGCAGTGATGAATGCCAGAAGCAGTGACATGATTCTTATACATACGGCTGTTTTCGGATATGTGGTAATTCTTCTGTATGTGCCGGTTTTATTATGTGGTTTACGGTGTGTGTGGCTTTTATAAGCCACATCCGTGTTATTTTTCACTGTTGCCATTTTTCCTCCTGTAATATTTTTATATTTAATTTACCGTCTGGTTCTGTTTTAATTATTCAGGCTTTATGATGTTGTTAAATGTGGGTTTCATATTCAGCACGGCGTTAATGTTCAGCTTTGCTTTTCATGCCGCTTTTTTACGAAGGGCACCCTGCATCAGATTATCTATTTCCTGTAATCCCCTGACCAGTACCCGCCGTCAGCCGTATTGTATCCGTCCGCATCATATACGCCGGGGCCGGTTCCGTCAGGGCTTGTTGTCCAGCCACCAAACGTGTAGCCCGGTCTGTAGATGTCGGTGCGTCCGTAAGCTTTGTTGTTCTTCGTGCTGTCGTATGTCACACCGAGCGTCCTGTCGCCATGTGAATCATCGGATGACCAGCAACCGCCGTTGGCGTCAAATGTGACATTGAAGTCCTTAGGCGTGAATCGTGCGTACAGGATAAGGCTTGGTCCGATGAAGCGGCTGCTGTCATCCCAGTAAAGCCCCGGCAGCTTGTTATAGCTTCCGTCATATGCGGCGCTGCCGCCTGTGAGTGCGTCATAGTATCCTTCGAATTTATAGCCTGTCTTTGAAATCGAAGGGACATCCGTTCCCCAGTCTGTGCCGTATTCGCTGCGCTTATTAAAGTCTGTGCTTCCGAATTTAATAAACCTCATGGTCCATTCGCCGTTTCCCTGCACGCTGTCGCCTGTCATAATTCCGCCGTTTCCGAAGAACACTATCTGCCTGTCGTCACGCTCCCATGCGGCTGTAAGCTTCACGGTTCCGGAGCTGTATCTTAGATTGCCATACAGGAGGTTCGTTCCTGATGCCTTTCCTGCGCCTTCGCTAAAGCTGCTCTCGGACGTTGTGTTTCCGTTTGGAAGGTAATGGAGTGCGTCATCCATTCCTGTGACTGTCCAGCCGGCAAACGTCCAGCCGCTTCTTTCAGGGTTTGTTATGTTAAATGATGTGTAAGTCTCGGCTGATTCAGGGTAGCTTCCTCCTGCGTAAGCACTGCCGCCGTTAAAATCATACTGTATGGAGTACACAGCATGGCTCCATACTGCCTTAAACCTTACTTTTATTCCGCCGCGGCTTCGCAGGTTCATGAATGATGTGGCTGTAATCCCTGACGCTGTGCTTCCTGTAACAGATGTGTTTCCTATGATGTGCGTACAGTCATCGCTCATGTCCGTTATCTCCCAGCCTTCAAACGTGCATCCGTTAAGGACTGGAGCGCCCACGGTAAATGTCCTGTTATATTTTGCCGAGGACAGGTGGCTGGCATTTTCTTCCCATGTGCCGCCGCACAGGTCATATGCTATCTCATATTCCTCAGGCTTATAGTATGCCATGTAGGTTCTGTCACCGGTATTTCCGTTCTGCACTGTGACGGTTGGGATTCTTCCCGTTATTCCGGTGCCTTCCCAGCCTGAAAGGGAATATCCCTTCACGGAAGGGTTCTTTAGTGTAAAAGTCGGGGTGCTTACCGTGTATGATGTGGGATTTCCAACATCGCTGTCGGGTGTTAGCCTGTCGCCGTTTTCTGCATCCCTGTAGTCGTATGTTATCGGGTACTGTGTATCCTTCCATACTGCGGTGAGTGTTACTGTTCCACTGTCGGCACGCAGTCCCATCATTTTTATCGAGGTCTTTCCTTTTCCTGCGCCGCTTCCTGATGTGACTCCTGTGCCTGTGAGCGTGCCGTCAATCAGGTGCCTGTTACCGTCCATGCCGGTTATCTCCCAGCCGAGGAAGGTGCTTCCTGCCCTTGCAGGGCTGTAGACCGTAATCTCTTCATAATAGCCTGCCTCAATCGGGTTATTACGGCTTACGCTTCCGCCGTCATAGTCATACCTGATGAAGTAGCTTACCGGCTCCCACTGTGCATAGAGCGTGTCATATGAGCCGTCATAGGCTGTTGCTGCGGTTACGGGTGAACTGACCTGTGTTCCGTCACTTAGGTTCGGCATGGTGGACCATCCGTCAGATAAATTGTTCACGCTCAGCCTGTAGCCTGTAAGCGTGGGTGACGGAAGTGTGCCAAGCGGGGCAAAGTACTGTACCCGCTTTGATGACGTGCCGTTTCCGGAAAGTGCATATCCGAGGATGCTTTTCTTTGCCGTATCTGGCACGTTGTAGTCAAAGGCTATGTCCGTAAAGCCTTTTTCCCATTTTGCATAAAATATGACCTCGATGCTTGTGGCGGATACCGGTATTGATGTCCTGTCTCCTGCGTTTCCTGCAAAGTCGGTGCATTCCTTGTCCCTGTACCAGCCCCTAAATTCATATCCCCTGCGTGATGTTGAGGGCAGGGTTACGGATGCATCCGTGTAGACGGCTGTGGCGGTGATTACTTCCTTGTTTCCGGCACCGGGTTTTTCATAGTAGAGGTTCTTTCCGTTCTCGCCGTATGCGCTGCCTTCAATGTCCCAGTGCAGGAAAGGGAAGTTTCCGAGCACCGCATTGGGGATGGATGCAAAGCTTGTGGTATCCGGCTCGACATTCGTGTCAAATGATGCGATGTAGCCGCTTCCGCTATAGATTCTTCCGTCAGCGAGCGTTGTCCCGCTTCCTTCCATGACGGCTGTATCGGCAGGCATTGATACGCTGTTGTCGGATTCGCCCTTGTCATAGTGGATTATGTAGTAGTCCTCGCTGTAGTGTGCATAGACTATGATGTCCTCACGGTAATTCCATACCGGGTTTCCGGATGGATCGGCTGTCCAGTATTTTGATGATGCTGTGGCTGCGTTTCCGCTTCCGTCATACACCTGCACGCCGTCCGCATCATACCAGCCGGCAAAACCGTGGAGGCTGTCTATGGATGCTCCCTTTATTCCGGAGGATACCTTTGCGTTGTACTTTCCGGCTGTGGCATTGATGGTTTTCTGTGACGTGCTGCCATATTTTCCGCATTCATCGCACAAAAACGGGTCGAAGTATATCCGGCTTCCGGATTTTACCCAGTTGGCATAGAATGCCTTGTATACGGAATTGCCGGAGGTTTTGACCGTGTAGGTGCCGCCGGGGTCTCCGACACGGTCCTCTGCCTTGAATGTCCCGGTCTTGGCGTTGTATGCACTGTACCAGCCTTCAAGCTCATAGCCGGCACAGGATGCCTGCGGAAGGGTTCCTGTAAAGTCATCGTATTTTGCCGCAGCCGTGAACATGCTGCCCTCAGCAGCATCCGCCCTGTAAAATTCAGTCTTTATGTCATCAGATGTGCTTACGCCGTTATATTTTCCTCCTTCAATATCCCAGTATGAAAAGGCGAAACGGCTTCTTATTGAAGGGATGTTGTCCGGGGATGTGGTGCCGCAGTTTGTCCATGTGATGAAGTCAACCGTGTAATCGCTGCCTTCGATATATGAGCCGTCCGCAACAGGGACCGCACTGCCCAGCGTTGCCGATGTGCTGTCTGGCATGACTGAGTTGCTGTTTGACGCTCCCCTGCTGTAGCGGATGCTGTATGCTCCGATGTACTTCCACTTGGCTGCGGCTGTCACATTGCCCTTGTAAATCCAGCTGCCGTTACTGTCAAAATAAGGTGATGCCTTGGCATTTCCGTTGCTGTCCGTATATGTGAGCACTGCCTTTCCGTCAAGGTCATAGACAGGGATGTCTGTGAGCAGGATGTTCCCATCGCTGTCCTTTGCAATGCTGCCGTCAGAGCCGGTCTCTGCGGCATACCAGCCGAGAAATTCGTATCCGGGGCGGGTCGGTGACTTGACAGAGACATTACCATACTGTGTAGATACCTGAGGATTAGAAGCGTCGATGTCGGAATAATAGCTCTCTTTACTTACATCGTTAAACCACGGATAAACTTTACACAAAGAACTACCAGCATACACCATTGCATCAGATACTGAGCCATAAGCAAATGTTCCACCATTTGTATCAAACTGCACGGTATTGTAAAAAACTATACCAATGACAGCATTGACATGTTCACCATAGCCTAAAGGTCTGCCATCGTGACTCTGGTCTCTATGATTAAATCCTGGGTCGGCAGATGCGTTCGGTTCACCACTTGAAGTATAAGTCTTATTATATCTTCTTTCTGCCTTATCAACTGTCGACGCATCAGCACTCTTTAGATAATCATAGATACCACCGGTTATATCCAAGAAGCTTCCATCATTCGCATTCACAGTCTTGGTTCCCTCAAGAAGATAGATGAACTCCATGCCGTTCTCACCCATCTTCTTGGTAAATACAAATGACTTGTTATTCTGGAAGGCCTCATGGTCACCTATAGTTTCCCAGGTCTGCTGTGATAGTGAAGAATCTATTGATGGGAATGACTCATTCTTAAAATCATACCAGCCAATATCTGTATCATTTTCATCATATCCATTCCCGGTCCACTTACCTGTAACCTCTGTCATGGATTTGTTATAGCTTCCAATCCAGTACATTCTCACATGCTCTTCCCTGAGGTCAGCAGGTCTCTTGCTGTCGTTGTCACTGTAATGGGTAATCTCTGGCTGGGTGATAAGAACATAGTCAACCAGCTCCGACTCCGCATAGGTTAACGAATACTCATAGAAATACTTGTTGGTATCAATGGACTCAAGACCTGCGGCATAATCATTTAAAACTCGAGGTTGTACAGTATCCGTCATAACACATTTTGTCCTGCCACTAGGATTGTTCTTCTTATCAGATTTCCAACTATCCAAGTCTGCCTGAACTGCATCCAGCTTATGTCGCCCCGAAGAATCATAATGTGTACTATACATTGGGTCGCTTGTAGCATTATGATAGCAGTGAATTAACTGAATAGTTATTTTTGCTTCATTCCTTAAGTCACCATAATCTGGAGTATCATTATTCCAGAATGCAGACACATCCTCTATTCCGATACCTGTAATAAATAAAATACAAGTAAGCAGAATAGCAGCAACTTTTGTAAGATAGTTT
>OHQS01000934.1_pt1 | contig 11292 bp, 9 predicted proteins | sample 1578181 | NCBI WGS metagenome assembly OHQS01 (sample SAMEA3879528, study PRJEB24766) | human gut metagenome | biome: human-associated habitat; feature: feces | place: USA | collected 1985/1987 | reverse complement strand
GACGGAGCCGAGGCCGCCAAGGGCATAACGGCACAGCCCCCGGCACTGGTAGTATGCGACGTGATGCTGCCCGGCATGAGCGGATACGACGTTGTGAAGCACTTAAAAAGCCACCCCGCCACCAGCAGCCTGCCTGTGATCATGCTCACGGCGCTCGACGACGAGGAGCACCAGATAAAAGGCTACAAGGCGGGGGCCGACGACTACATGGTCAAACCGTGCAACCTGCGCGTGCTGCTGGCCAGGGCTGCACAACTGATAAGATGGCAGTCGGCAACCGTAGCGCAACAACAAGACGGTGGCACGGCAGCGCACAAGGGGCAGGGCGCCCTGCTCACGTCGCAGTCGGACAAGGTGTTCCGCGACCGCATAGACACAATCATCAGATGCCACCTCAAAGACCAGGCCTTCACCACCGACACACTGGCCGAGATGATGCACGTTGGGCGGACCAAACTATATGGCAAGACAAAAGAGACTACGGGCATGTCGCCCGGCAAGTACATAATGAAGATACGCATGGAAACGGCAGCCACGCTGCTCGCCGATGGCAAGATGAACGTTAGCGAGGTGGGCATGGCGGTGGGAATAAGCGAGCCCTCTTACTTCTACCGATGCTTCAAGGGCTACCATGGGGTCGCCCCAAGCAAATACACAAAACGCTGAAAAGGCCCCATGGCGCACATCCCAAAAGCCACAACGGACAAGGAAGCCAAGGCCGGCCTGGCCGCCAAAAGCGCGGACGGGCGGCGGCCATGGCCTGCAAACCATCATGCCATCCGCCCATCAAACAACCGCAACGGGAGCAACATTGGCCGACAGCTGAAAAAAAGCAAAAAAACACGGTGCAATCCTTTGCTGTTTCCTCCCTTTAATGTATCTTTGCAAACCAATACGTATTGACACAACAAGAAGATGAGTAACACCGATTTCGCTCACATCCTTACACGGACGGTTGACGAATTGTCTGACCCCGCATCGCTAAAGGGCCTGTTCCACCAGCATCGCGAGGGCAACCCGTTGCCGTCGGGCAAGGTTCTCGAAGAGATAATAGACTTGTCGCGTTCCATCATTTTCCCAGGATACTTCGGCAAGTCCTCCGTCAATACCCGCACAATACGCTATCATATAGGCGTCAACATAGAGCGCTTGCACAAGCTCCTCACCGACCAGATAATGGCCGGGCTGTGCTTCACATGCCCCAAGGCGGGCGAACCATGCACCGGGGCTTGCGCCAACAAGGCCGAAACGATATCGCTGCAACTCGTGGGGAGGCTGCCGCAGATACGAAGCACGCTGGCCACCGACGTCGAGGCGGCCTACAACGGCGACCCGGCCGCCCAAAGCTACGGCGAGATCATATCGTGCTACCCTGTGATAAAGGCCCTTGTCAACTACCGCATAGCCCACGAGCTACACACCCTGGGAGTGCCGCTGATACCGAGGATAATATCGGAGATGGCACATTCAGAGACGGGCATCGACATACATCCGGCCGCACAGATAGGCCACCACTTCACCATCGACCACGGCACAGGCGTGGTCATAGGCGCAACGTGCATCATCGGCAACAACGTGAAGCTATACCAGGGCGTCACCCTTGGTGCAAAAAGCTTCCCGCTCGACGAAAACGGCAACCCGATAAAGGGGATTGCACGCCACCCAATACTCGAAGACGACGTGATAGTCTACTCTAACGCCACCGTGCTGGGCCGCATCACCATTGGGCGCGGATGCATCATAGGGGCCAACATTTGGGTGACCGAAGACATGAAACCTAACACCAAGAAATATAAAAAGGAATAACTTCACACAGGAGAACTACCATACCAACGGTATATGACAGCAGAACGACGGCAAGGTTTTTGCCCTCCGCCAACACGAACCGAGGCAACTGGTTCTCCGGCAAAATCCAAACAAGACAACAAATGGAACAAGAATTCGAATTGATCGCCAAGACGTTCATGGGTCTGGAACCTGTTTTGGCGAAAGAACTGACAGAGCTCGGCGCTAACGATGTGCAGATAGGCAGGCGAATGGTGTCGTTCAAAGGCAACAAGGAACTCATGTACCGCGCCAACTTCCAGCTGCACACTGCCATAAGAATACTTAAGCCAATACGCCACTTCAAGGCAACGACGGCCGACGAGGTGTATGAAGAGACCAAGAAAATAGACTGGTCGCAATACCTTACACTCGAACAGACATTCTCGGTCGACTCGGTTGTGTTCTCAGAAGAGTTCCGCCACTCCAAGTTTGTGTCATATAAGGTGAAAGACGCCATAGTGGATCAGTTCCGCGAAAAGACCGGGAAGCGGCCCAACATCAGCGTGGCCAACCCCGACATACGCCTGAACATGCACATTGCCGAAGACAGGTGCACCCTCTCTCTCGACTCCAGCGGCGAGAGCCTGCACCGCCGCGGCTACCGGCAGGAGAACGTTGAGGCCCCGCTCAACGAGGTGTTGGCGGCCGGAATGATTCTCATGACCGGCTGGCACGGCGAGACCGACTTCATCGACCCCATGTGCGGCTCGGGCACACTGCTCATCGAGGCTGCCCTCATAGCCCGCAACATGGCCCCGGGTGTGTTCCGCAAGGAGTACGCCTTTGAGAAATGGGCAGACTTCGACCAAGACTTGTTCGACGAGATTTACAACGATGATTCTCAAGAACGCGAGTTCAAGCATCACATCTACGGCTACGACTCAGACATAAAAGCCGTCAACACGGCCCGCATGAACGTCAAGGCTGCGGGCCTGACAAGCGACATCACTGTTGAGGAGGCCGATTTCAAGGACTTCACCCAGCCTAAGGAAAAGAGCATCATAGTGACCAACCCGCCTTACGGCGAGCGTATATCAACGCCAGACCTGCTCGGCACGTACAAGATGATAGGCGAACGCCTGAAGCACCAGTTCGTTGACAACGACGCATGGATACTGAGCTACCGCGAAGAGTGCTTCGAGCAGATAGGCCTGAGGCCATCAATCAAGATACCGCTATACAACGGCTCGCTCGAATGCGAGTTCAGGAAGTACCAGACTTTCGAGGGCCGCATGAAGGAGTTCCGCACAGAAGGCGGAGCCGTACAGAGCGACGAGGAGCGCAAGCAGATGGCCGAGAAGGGCCGATTCAAGAAGAACAGGGAGTTCAAGAAGCGTTTCGACGAAGCCGAAGAGAACGAAGAGGGCGACATACGCTCATTCAAGTTCCACCGCATTGACTTCGACCGGTTTGACAAGCGCGACCGACGTGACGACCGACGTGACGACAGGCGCGACCGCGACGGGTGGAACCGTGACCGGCGCGACGACCGCCGTGGCTCCGACTGGGGCGGACGCAACCGCGACCGAGACTCGTGGGGCCGCGACGACCGCTTCAGGCAGGGACGCAACGACAGGAAACAAAATAAAGGAGGACGTGACTATGACCGAAAACGCAACCGCTACGACAACGATAGGTAAGATGGTGCGCCGCACCATACCGCTCGTTTTGGCACTGTTTTTAATACAAAACATGGCAGCTCAACTGAAGCAATTCACACTCGAAGACCTGAACTTCGGCGGCAACAACTACCACAACATGCGCCCAAAGAACATGTACCTGAGATGGTGGGGCGACAAGTTGATGTACCAAGACGCAGAGGAATGGGGCACGGTAGACATGAAGACGGGCAGCAAGACAGCCGTCGCCACGCTCGACAAGGTCGACGCGGCCATGGGCAACGGCAAGGTGGCCTCGGCCATGAACGTGGCATTCCCCTACCCCGGCAGCCCTCTGGCACTGCTGAAAAACAGCAAGGAGCGCGTGCTCTACGACTGGAAGGCCGGCAAGGTGGTGTGGAGGCAACCGTGCGAGGGCGAGCAATACAGCGACTGGACAGCCGAAACGCGCGCCGTGGCCTTCGTCAGGGACAACCAGCTATGCGTGACCGACGCCGAGGGCGCCACCCGCACGCTGACCACCGACGGCAGCCGCGACATCGTTTACGGCCAGGCCGTACACCGCAACGAGTTCGGCATCATGAAGGGCACGTTCTGGAGCCCCGACGGCAAGCGCCTCGCCTTCTACAGGATGGACCAGAGCATGGTGACCGACTACCCGCAGGTGAACACGTTTACGCGCATAGCCACCGAAGAGCCCGACAAGTATCCCATGGCCGGCATGACCAGCCACAAGGTCACGGTGGGCGTATACGACTTGTCGACGGGCAAGACCATATACCTTGACGCAGGCGACCCGACCGACCGCTACTTCACTAACATAGCATGGAGCCCCGACTCAAAGACCGTATACATGATCGAGCTGAACCGCGACCAGACCGACATGGCGCTGCGGAGCTATGACGCCGCCAGCGGGAAAAGGAAGGCCACGCTCTACACCGAGCACGACGACAAGTACGTGCAGCCCATGACGCCTATAGCGTTTCTGCCGTGGGACGACACCAAGTTCCTGCTGCAGAGCCAGCGCGACGGCTACAACCACCTCTACCTGTTCGACACCGAGGGCCGCGAATTGCGCCAGGTGACGAGCGGCAAGTGGGTTGTGATAGACCTTGTCGGGTTCAACAAGGCCAAGAAAAGCGCCATCATACTCTCCAACGAGGCCTCGCCGATACAGAACAACCTGTATGCCGTAGACCTGAAGAGCGGCCGGCGCACCCTGCTCGACAACGGGCGGGGCATGCACGCGGCTTACTTCGGGCGCGGAGACAAGGGCGGAATGCTGTCGGCATCGGGCAAATGGCTCTTCGACCACTACACAGAGCCCGACGTGCCGCGCGACATCTGTGTGACCAACACGGCAACGGCAGCAAGCAACCGCATATTCAGCGCCCCCGACCCATGGGCGGGTTATGCCGTGCCCGAATACTCGTGCGGCACGATAAAGGCTGCCGACGACTCTACCGACCTTTATTTCAGAATGGTGAAACCCATCGGCTTCGACCCCGCAAAGAAGTATCCTACCGTGGTCTACGTATATGGCGGGCCAAACGTACGCAACGTCGAGGCCGGATGGCACTATGCCAGCCGCTCCTGGGAGACGTACATGGCGCAGAAGGGATACCTGCTCTTCATACTCGACAACCGAGGCTCGTCTGACCGCGGGCGCGACTTCGAGCAGGCAACATTCCGCCACCTGGGGCAAGAAGAGATGAAAGACCAGATGCGGGGGGTGGCTTACCTCAAGTCGCTGGCATACGTCGACACCACACGAATGGGCGTGCACGGATGGAGCTACGGCGGATTCATGACCACGTCGCTCATGACCACATATCCTGATGTGTTCAAGGTGGGCGTGGCCGGAGGCCCGGTCATCGACTGGAAATGGTATGAGGTGATGTACGGCGAGCGCTACATGGACACCCCGGAGGCCAATCCCGAGGGCTACGCCCAGACGAGCCTGCTCGCGAAGGCCAAGAACCTGAAAGGCAAGCTGCAGATAATCATAGGCATGAACGACCCCACCGTAGTTCCGCAGCACGCCCTGCAGTTCCTCAATGCCTGCGAGGAGGCCGGCACCCAGCCCGACTTCTTCGTCTATCCCGGCGAGGGCCACAACATGAGGGGGCACAAAAGCGTGCACCTGCACGAGCGCATAACGCAGTATTTCGAAGACTACCTGAAGTAAAGCATCGCGATACACATACAAAACAACCGGCCGAGGCCTGCAACAGAAACACCACCTGTTACAGGCCTCGGCCGCTTTTATGACTGAAAAAGCGAAGCCACGCCTGGGCCGGAGAGCTGTATGTGGGAAACAGGCATAGTGGCATATTGATGGCAAACATCATGCAACAATCCCGAATCGTCATTCAGAGGCCAAAGCAAATGGGGCATGCCGCGGTGCAGATTGGCATTCACTCTTGCCAGAGGCGTAACGGGCCACGCCGAGGCAAAGCGCCCGCAAGATGCCTACAAGAGCACCAACGCGCTCGGAAAGCCGGGAACAAGCAACAAAATCACGCCACGGTTGACTTACAACCGGCTTGGGATAATCAATGGAAACCTGCTTGCCGAAACAGCATCGAAACGTGGCTCTGCATATAGCACAACGGTACCAACCTTTTCAGGAACACTTTCCACCGATTGTGAAGCCGTGCAGCAGGGGATGTTAAATGAAGTAAACCATTTCAGCAAAACTGCATCAAGAGCGCGAAACAAGCCTATTGATGTTTCCCACTGATAATCAACACATTGCAAAACAATCTTATTGTAATTCCCAAACGTGCCGTTTGGGCCGGCAAAACGTGCCGTATTGCAACACAGAACAGGCCGTTTGATGCAGCAAAACGGCACATTCTGAAAAGCCGCCGGCCGGGAAACGCTTGTTACGGCATATCCGCAAGCACTCAGGCATGGGCATTTTCAGTCAATAAGAACCACGCCACAGCACTTTTCACATATAACTTTTGGCTAATTGGGAACAAAGGACTAACTTTGCATGGAATAATCAAAAGACAACAATACATGACACCCAACTCCACTGTACGCCACCGCAGACTGGCCTCACTGGCGGCCATGATGCTCGGAGCGTGCGTAGCCCTCGCTCAAGGGCCCAACAACAGCGGCACTTATTACAAGCCGGCCGACGGCAAGTCAGGCAAAAGCCTGAAGACGGCCATGGCCGAAGTGATTGTCGACCACAGCGCAATATCGTATTCGGGCCTGTGGAAATGCTTCTACACAACCGACCGGCGCAGCGACGGCAAGGTGTGGGACATGTACTCAAGCGCTACCAACTACACCATGGGCGGCCCGCAGCAGGGGGCAAACTACAAGAAAGAGGGCGACTCGTACAACCGCGAGCACTCTATGCCAAAGAGCTGGTTCAACGACGCCAGGCCCATGTACACCGACCTGGTGCACATCGTTCCCACCGACGGATACGTCAACAACCGCCGCGGCAACTACCCCTTCGGCGAGACCAACGGCGAGCAATATCAGTCGGCCGGAGGCTTCAGCAAGCTCGGACGCTCAACCACGAGCGGATATTCGGGCACGGTGTTCGAGCCGGCCGACGAGTATAAGGGCGACTTCGCGCGCATCTATTTCTACATGGTGACGTGCTACGAGAAGCGTGTAGCCACCTGGCAGAGCGACATGCTCGACGGAACGGCCTACCCGGCCCTCAGCCGCTGGGCACTCGACCTGCTGCTGCGATGGGCCAAGGAAGACCCCGTGAGCCAGAAAGAGACCGAGCGCAACGAGGCCGTATGGGAGCTGCAGGGCAACCGCAACCCCTTCGTAGACTACCCGGGGCTTGAGCAATACGTGTGGGGAGACAAGACCGCCGTGGCCTTCAGCTACGACCACTACGACAGCGACGGCCCGTCGGCCATCACCGTGGCCACCGGCGGCCGGCCGGCTATGGTGTGCGTCTATACCATCGGGGGCACAATGGTGCGCCGCGACGTCGACAAGGCCGGCGCCCTGCAGGGCCTTCCAAAGGGCATATACATAATAAGCAGCGGCAACAGGGGCGGCATGGAGAAATCAATAGTCAGGTAAGGCCGCACGAAGCCCCACCAACAACAGGTGCAAACACAAGACAACAATAATCCCAAAACAAGGACTGACACTATGAACATACTACTGTTAGGAAGCGGCGGGCGCGAGCACGCCCTCGCATGGAAGATAGCCCAAAGCCCCAAGGTCGACAAACTGTACATCGCCCCGGGCAATGCCGGAACCACGGGTTGCGGCGAGAACGTGGCCATAGGCGTGAACGAATTTGACAAGCTGAAAGACTTTGCCGTGGCAAATGCCGTCGACATGGTCGTTGTAGGGCCGGAAGACCCGCTCGTAAAGGGCATATACGATGACTTCAAGGCCGACCCCCGCACGGCGGCCATCCCCGTGATAGGCCCGTCGAAGGCCGGTGCCGTGCTCGAAGGCTCAAAGGATTTCGCCAAGGCTTTCATGCAGCGGCACAACATACCGACGGCCCGCTACCGCACGTTCGACGGCACCTCGCTCGACGAAGGGCTGGCCTTCCTTGAGAGCCTCAAGGCTCCCTACGTGCTTAAGGCCGACGGCCTTTGCGCCGGCAAGGGCGTGCTGATACTCCCCACGCTCGAAGAGGCCAGGCGCGAGCTTCGCGAGATGCTCGGCGGGATGTTCGGCGTGGCGTCTGCCCGCGTTGTCATCGAGGAGTTCCTCAGCGGCATCGAGTGCTCGGTGTTCGTGCTCACCGACGGCCGCCACTACAAGATACTGCCCGAGGCCAAGGACTACAAGCGCATTGGCGAGCACGACACGGGCCTGAACACCGGCGGAATGGGCAGCGTGAGCCCCGTGCCGTTTGCCACGAAAGAGTGGATGCAGAAGGTGGAAGACCGCATCATACGCCCCACTGTCGACGGGCTGGCCGCCGAGGGCATAGACTACAAAGGCTTCATATTCTTCGGGCTGATCAACGTCGACGGCGACCCGATGGTCATAGAATACAACTGCCGCATGGGCGACCCGGAGACAGAGACCGTCATGCTGCGCCTTAAGAGCGACATAGTAGACCTGTTTGAGGGCGTGGCAGCCGGCGACCTCGACAAGCGTGGCATCGAGTTTGACGGGCGTTCGGCCGTATGCGTGATGATGGTCAGCGGCGGTTACCCGCAGGAATACAAGAAAGGCTATCCCATAACCGGCATCGACCAGGTGGAAGGCAGCATTGTGTTCCACGCCGGCACAGCCATCAAAGACGGCAGTGTGGTGACAGCCGGCGGCCGCGTCATAGCCGTAAGCTCATACGGCGCCGACAAGGGCGAGGCCCTTCGCAAGTCGTTCACCGAGGCCGAAAAGATACACTTCACCGACAAGTACTTCCGCCGCGACATTGGCCAAGACCTGTAACAAAACACAGAAGGCAACAACCAATGGCAAGACGACTGCAGAATAACGTGTCGGAGAGCCGCATGACTCTGCCCGCCGCAGCCATCTACGCCACACTCGTGTGGATGGCCGGCGGGCTTGTTTCAGACGGGCTGTGGATGCAGTTCGGCTGTTTCGCCGCGTCGACCTACCTCATGGTAGAGCTTAACAACGCCAACGCACTCATCAGGGTGTACAGCCGCATGGTGTCATGCGCATTCATCGCCCTGTCGTGCGCCGCCGCCTTCCTGTTCACTTCGGCAGGCGGGGCGGCCATGGAGCTGTTTGCCATCGCATCATACGCAGCGCTGTTCCGCAGCTACCAGGACAGGCAGGCGGCCGGACTCACGTTCTATGCCTTCATGAGCATAAGCACCGGAAGCCTTTTCTACGCCGAGATGCTGTATTTCGCGCCGGTGCTCTGGCTGCTGATGGCGGCCTTTGTGCGCTCCGCCAGCCTGCGCACAGTGGCAGCATCAGTGCTGGGCCTGTGCCTGCCCTACTGGCTGGCAGCTGCCATTGCGCTCTATACAGGCCATCTGCCCATGCTTGCCGACCACCTCGGCCAACTGGCTGCCACCGGCCCGCTGTGCGACTTCAGCCTGCTATCCGCCAACCAAGTGGCCACAATGGCCTTCGTCATGGCAATGGCCGCAACCGGGATAATACACTACCGGCGGCAGAGCATCAACGACAAGATACGCACCAGGATGTTCTACAGCTGCTTCATCACAATGGACATAGCCTCGGCCGCACTTGCCATACTGCAGCCACAACACTACGAACTGGCCCTGCGCATGATGATAGTAAACACAAGTCCGCTGATAGCACATTTCATAACGCTCACCAACACCAAGGTGACCAACGTGGCCTTCTGCGCCATCGTGGTCGCCATATTGGCCCTTACAGCCTTCAACCTATGGATGCCCTCAACGAACTTCTGATAAACTACGGCTATATAGGCATACTCATAGCCTCGTTCCTCGCCGCAAGCATACTGCCGTTCAGCAGCGAGGTGGTGATGGTGGGGTTGCTTGCCGCCGGGCTCGACCCCGCCGGGCTCATAGCCTATGGCACGGTGGGCAACGTGGCCGGCAGCATGTTCAACTACGGCCTGGGCCGACTGGGCAAGCCGGAATGGATAGAGCGATTCCTGCGGATAAAGAAAAGCGACCTCGAACGGGCCGAACGGTTCATGGCCGGGCGCGGCGCACTGATGGGATTCTTTGCTTTCGTGCCCGTCATAGGCGACGCCATAACCGTCATGCTGGGCCTGCTGAGGGCCAATGTCGGCGTGACGCTGCTGGCCGTGACGCTGGGCAAGCTGCTCAGATATGTGGCACTGGTATACGGTTCCGATTTCTTTATACACTGAACACAAGATGAAGAGAGTAATATACCTACTGCTTGGCTTGGCAATGCTTGCCGCATGCACAGATGGCACGCCGGAAAAGCCAACGATAACCGTGACTATCGAACCCCTGAGATACTTCGCCGAACAGATTGGCGGCGACAGGTTTGACGTCGTGACAATGGTGCCCAACGGCGCCAGCCCCGAGACTTACGAACCCACGGCACAGCAAATGGCCGCGCTGGCCAAAAGCGAGCTGTACATAAAAGCCGGCAACCTTGGCTTCGAGCGCACATGGATGAAACGCCTCGGAGCCAATGCACAGCACCTTATTGTGGTCGACTCGTCGGAAGGCATCGAACCGCTGCAAGTATCTAAAGGCAGCGCAGCCGACCCGCACACATGGACGTCGCCGGCCAACGCCCTGCGCATTGCCCACAACATCTGCAAGGCCATGAGCCGCATCGACTCGAAAGACTCGGCCTATTTCAGGGCCAACCTCGACTCGTTGACATGGAAAATCATCGACCTTGACGCCAAGATAAGCGCCAAGACCGACGAATGCACCAACCGCTCGTTCATCATCTACCATCCGGCACTCACCTATTTCGCCCGCGACTACCGTCTCGAGCAAATGGCAATCGAGGCCAACGGCCACGAGCCATCGGCAGCCTCGCTGGCAAAGCTTATCGACTCGGCCAGGCAAAAAGGCACCAGGATAATGTTCGTGCAAAAGGAGTTTGCCAACCGAAACACAGGTGTCGTGGCCAAGGAAACCAACGTCAAGACAATTGAGATAAACCCTCTGAGCTACGACTGGGAGGCCGAGCTACTGAAGATTGCCGACGCCCTATGCACGAAATAATATGCCTCAACGGCGTAACCGCAGGATATGAAGGCCGCGCACAGATAACAGGCATGTCCATGAGCGTTGCCGAGCGCGACTTTGTAGGCATCACCGGCCCCAACGGCAGCGGCAAGACAACGCTGCTGAGGGTCATCCTGGGCTTGCTGAAACCTATGTCCGGCAGCGTGGAATACTACAGAGGCGGCCACAAGGTGGCACAC
>OHQS01000926.1_pt1 | contig 11383 bp, 13 predicted proteins | sample 1578181 | NCBI WGS metagenome assembly OHQS01 (sample SAMEA3879528, study PRJEB24766) | human gut metagenome | biome: human-associated habitat; feature: feces | place: USA | collected 1985/1987 | reverse complement strand
CGTGCCGTGGCAATGACCATTGCGCAGACGGTGGCGCTGTGGGCGCTGGGCATACCGCCGTCGCCCCACATGCGCTCCAGCTGGAATTTGCCCAGCAGGATGAAGTTGATCAGGGTCTTGAGCACCTGCGCCACGAACCATGCCAGGAGCGACACGGTCAGGATGCGGTTGAATGAAAGGATCTCATAAATGAACTGCATAGCGTTTCCTTTTGCTTTCCCGGACGATGATCCGTTTTAGTTTTTGCGTGTCAGGAGCTGCTGCGCAAGCTGCTCCAGAAAGGCCGATTTTTCGCCGAATGTTTCGCGCAGAGCGCTGCAGGTCTTTTCGTTTACGCGCTGTGCAAGAGCCATTGCGCCCTCCACGCCATACAGCGTTGCAAACGTTGTTTTTCCGTTTTCACTGTCGCTGCCAATGGGCTTGCCCAGCTGCTCCGGGGTGCTGGTAACATCCAGCACATCGTCCACGATCTGGAACACCAGCCCCAGCCCGTATGCGTAGGAGGCCAGTATCTCGCACTGCTGCGGTGTTGCACCGGCTGCGGCAGCGCCCATCTGGATGGCGGCATTGATCAGTGCACCAGTCTTGTTGCGGTGAATGAGGCGCAGCTGCTCCTCGGTGGCCGCTAGCGCTTCATATTTCAGATCCAGCTCCTGCCCGTAGACCATACCGCGGCTGCCTGCACCCGCGCCCAGCGCACGGGCGGCTGCCACGCAGATCTGCGGCGTAGCGGAGGCGTTTGCAATCACCTCAAAAGCCTCGGTCAGCAGCACGTCACCGGCCAGCATTGCCGTGGACTCGCTGAAGGCCTTATGGCAAGAGGGACGTCCCCGGCGCAGATCATCGTTGTCCATGCAAGGCAGATCATCATGGATCAACGAGTAGCAATGCAGCATCTCCACAGCTGCCGCGAACTGTGCGGCAACCTGCATCTCGCCGCCCAGCATATCGCAGACACTGAGCGTCAGAATCGCGCGGATGCGCTTTCCACCGCCCAGCAAGCTATAACGGGCAGCTCTGCATACTTCCGATTCCTCGGGCAGAAAACGGGCGCTGGCAGCATCCAGCGCAGCCGTAGCCTGCAGCAGATATTCCTGATATTGCGCCTTGTATTCCATTATTCTTCCTCCTGCTCCTGCGGGGTGTCCACGGTCTCGGCAATCTTTGCATTGATTTCCTCGATCTGCAGCGACGTCTTTTCCAACGTTGCATGGCAGTACTGCATCAGGGAGGCGGCTTCCGCATACAGCTTGACGGAATCTGCCAGCGAGGTGTCCTCCTGCTGCATCTGTGCAAGGATCGTGTTCAGCCGATCCATTCCTTCTTCAAAGCTTTTGGGTGCTCTCATTGATCTCCTCCACCGTTTCCACACGGCATCGTGCCTGATATTGACGACTGCGCACACAGATGGGCTGCTCCGGCTGCAGCTGCTCCACGGTGCAGACCTTCCCTTTTGTATCGGTCACAAGGGCATAGCCACGGGCCAGCACACGGTATGGATTCAGCGATGCCGCCAGCGCGGCCGCGTGTTGCAGCTGCATATTTTTGTCATTCATACGCGCTTTTTGCTGCGCCTGAATGGCCTGCTGCACCTGTTGCAGACGGCTTGAATACTGCTGTAAGATTTTGCTCGGCGCGCTTTGCTCCAACAAAAAGTTGTATTGTTCTAGACCATTATAGCACAACGCAAGCCGTTTTTGTATATTTTTGTGAATATTTTCTTCAATATTTTCAAAAATGCGCTGCTGTTCCTCCCGATCCGGCACCGCAAGCTCCGCGGCAGCGGACGGTGTGGGAGCACGCTGGTCGGCTACAAAGTCCAGAATGGTGTAGTCGATCTCGTGACCAATGGCGCTGATCAGCGGCGTTTTGCAGCGAAATGCTGCCCGGGCGATCTCCTCGGCGTTGAACACCCACAGGTCTTCCCTGCTGCCGCCGCCCCGGGCTACGATAATCTCGTCTACCCGCCTGCTTTGATCCAGCGTGCGGATGGCGGCGGCGATCTGCCGGGCAGCCTCAAAGCCCTGCACCGTTACCGAGCACAGCAGCAGCCGAACGGACGGCCAGCGGCGGCTGATCACGTTGCGGATATCCTGCAGCGCCGCCCCGGTTTTGCTGGTAACGACACCAATACATTTGGGGTATGCAGGCAGCGGCTTTTTGTGTGCCGGGTCAAACAGGCCTTCCTTTTCCAACCGGGCCTTCAGCTGCTCCAGCGCAAGTTGTGCCGCGCCCAGACCATCCGGAACCATTTCATTCACATAGACCTGAAACGCACCGTCCCGCTCGTAGAGGGTAGCGCGGCAGCGTACCACGACCCGCATCCCCTCCTCCGGGCGAAACGCCAGACGGCGGGCATCGGTGCGGAACATCACCGCCTTTACGCTGCAGGCATCGTCCCGCAGAGAAAAGTAGCAGTGGCCGCTGCGGGCGTTCTGCACAAAATTTGCGATCTCACCCCGCAGGGCCAGATCGAACAACCCATCGTTGACATCCAGCAGCGTTTTGACATAATGATTCAGCTCTGAGACCGAGATCACATCAGCCATAGACCGGCCTCCCGCGCAGCAAGAATGGATACGCCGATGGCATTATCACTTGAATACTGCCCTGGCACAAAATAGACCTGCGGCAAACGCTGCTGCACCCATGTGCGGATGATATCGCTGCTCATCACACCACCGGCGCAGACCACCGGCAGACCGGGGTATTCCTTCTGTGCAGCCTTTGTCATGCGGACAACGGTATCTGCCACGCAGAGCAAGCAGTACTTGCAAACGTATTCCGGTGCTTTTCCGGCCGCAAGCAGGGCGTTACACTGATTTTCCAGCCCAGAAAGGCTGCATTGCAGCCCCTTTACGCTGGACTTAGGCCGGATATCCTCGGCGCACTGCGCAGCAAGGCGGGAGACCTCTGCCCCTGCGGGGAAGCCAAAGCCCAGCCGCACGCCCACGCGGTCCACCGCCTGACCGGCGTACAGATCGGTACTGGTGCCAAGGGTGGTGATAGCACGCACCTGATCGCACAGTAAAAGATCCGTGGTGCCGCCGGAGATATGGAACAAAAGCACCTTCTGGGAGAACAGTGCCTCACCCTTTGCGGCATACAGCGCCGCCGCAGCGTGACCCTGCTGATGGGTAGTGTGGATCAGCGGAATGTCCCGTGCCGCCGCAAAGGCGGTCGCCGCACTGACACCAGCCAGAAAACAGGGCATATAGCTGCCCTCTACCGGGCGCGGTTTTTGCGAAACACCTACGGCATCTATTTTTGTCAGGTCGAATTCCTGCGCCAGCTCCTGCAGCATCTCCGGCAGAGCTGCTGTATGATGGAACAGTGCATCGCTTTGCCGGAGACCAAGCTGCCCGGCTTTTACCGGCAAAAAGCGCTTTTTTGCACAAACAACCTCCCCGGCTGTATCAAAAACTGCCAGAGAGGTTGCATAGTTGCTTGTATCGACCCCGAGCGTATAACGGCTCACTGTTCAGCCGACTCCGCGACGGCTTCATCACTCAGGCCGTGGTCGCGTGCCACAGCACCCAGCAGGCCATTCACAAATTGGTAGTCCTCGCCCGCGCCGTACTTCTTGGTCAGCTCCACAGCCTCATTGATGGCAACGCCGGGCTTGTTCTCGCCGCCGAACAGCATCTCGGCCACGGCCAGACGCAGCACAGTCAGGCTGACGCGGGGCAGACGCTCCATAGTCCAGTTGCGCAGATGGGAGCGGATCTCGTCATCCACCTCTGCGGAATGATCGTAGTAGGCGTTCAGCAACAGACGGCTGAAGGCGTCCACGGGATGCTCCTCGTCGTTCTCAGCGTGGTTGGACAGTGCCTCGGCCAGAGGAATGTCACCAAAGGTCTGCGAAAATGCCAGCAAAAAGGCGTTTTCACGGGCTTCTCTACGGGGCAGAATGTTTTCCATAATGTTCCTTTCGCAATACAAACCCTCCCCGCCGGGCGTACCGGGAGGAGGATCGTTTCTGATATGATTTTTTGCTGAATTTGTTACTGCGCTTCGGCAAGGCCTGCAATGACCAGATCCACGCGACTGACCGTCACATTGGTCATGTTCTGTACGGCAGACTTGACGTTTTCCTGTACCTTTTCGGCCACGGAGGGAATCCGTGCGCCGAACTGCATCATCAGGTGCAGAGTGATGCTGGCCGTGCCGTCCCGCATCTCAACCACCACAGGCGGCTGGATACTGGCAGATTCCAGCAGGCTTTTCAGCTTTTTATTCTGCACGCCGCAGGACACCTCGGCAACGCCGTCCACTTCCAGTGCGGCGCAGCGGGCAATCTTACCCACGACCTCGGTCGAAATCTGAAGGCTGCCGCCCTGAAGATCCATGTTCTGTAAATCCATTGTGCTGTCCTCCATCCAAAGGCTGCTCCTGCAGCGGTTTCAAAACCCTGAAACCGGTCTGCCGTGCCTGCCTTTTGTGTTCAAACGCGCCCTTGTACAGTGCATAAAGGCGCGCAGCATTCATTTTTGATAGAGTTATTATACCATCAAAGCGGGGGTGATTTCAATACTTGTTTGGGAAAACTCTGCCTTCTGCAGCTATGCTGGGACAAAATGGCAGGACTGTGTCTTATTTGACCTCCACCACTGTGATATTCTGTGCCGTCACACTGCTTTTGCTCAGCACCACATCGCGGATCTGCGCCACCTGTGTGGCAGTGAGCGGCTGGCCTGAGGTCATAACGGTCAGATCTGCCCGGCCAGACTGCAAAAAGCACAGGCAGTCCGCAAAGCCCTTGGCACGCACCAGCGTCTCGATCTCGTTTTCTGCGTTCAGATCCTCCAGCCCTGCCGCCATTTGTGCGGTGTACTCCTTTTTCTCCTCCGCTGTCAGGGAGGAGGACTTCAGGCTTTTTTGCAGGGTGTCCATGGCTTCATCATGTGCCTTTTCCCGCTTGAGACGAGCCTGTTCAAAAAAGCGGGTGCCGCTGTCGTTTGCTACGCTGACAAGCTGTGCTTCGCCATAGTTTTTGCTGGCACCGGAGACGGCTTCCGCCTCTGTGGGCAGTGCATCCGTGATGGTGGTCTCCGCATCTGCTTCCACCGGCTCTGCCGAGACCATGAGGGTGTCGTCCTCTGTCTGCGGAGTAATGTCTGCCCGGGCATACTGCCAGTTTAAGTAGACGGCAATGACCAGCGCCGCCGCCAGTGTCAGGGCGGTGACCCTGCGGGTGTTTCTGGAAAGTGCTCTCATAAAACGCTTCCTCCTTTGTTTTTGGGTAAATAGTTTTGGTACTCGATCAAAGCAGCAGCTCAGCACTTGCGTTGCTCCACGCAGATGCGGTTCGCGGGCAGATCCAACAGCGAATGCAGCAGCTCAGTAATGCGGGCTGCAACCCGGACATCTCCCCCGCCCTCACACAGCACGGCAACCCCGCAGACCTGCGGCAGATAGGTAGTCTCGGCCAGCGCAGACCCATCCTGTAAAAGAACGTGCTTCTCCTGCTGTTGCAGATCTCCGGTCTGGGTATCTACTGCATAGATAGTCTCCTCTCCGGTAGTCAGAGTGACCATGACCGTGGTGCGTCCTGCCCCCTGCAATTGGCTGATAAGCCCTTCCAGCTGCTGCTCCAGTTGGGCCTGGTACTGACTGGCGGCAGCAGTCTGGACAGTAGATGCCGTGGTTTTCTGCGTGTTGTCGCTGGGTAAAAGTTCCGACAGCAAAAGCAGCAGCATTGCCATCACGCCGACCGTCACCGCCAGCGCGGTGCGGTTTTTGTTGTTTTGCAAAGAGCGTAAAGCGGAAAGCAATTCATTCTTCTTCACGGTGTGCTCCCCTCCGCTGCCGTGGGAGCGGTGCCCAGTGTCTGCTGCAAAAAGCTAAGCGCTGCCTGCTTTTGGGCGGCGGTACAGCCCGCCGGGAAGGCAGCAACAACCTTTTTTACCACGACCTGCTGCCCGGCTTTTTCCAGCGTGACCGTCACACGAATATCCAACCCGAATTGCTGTCGGCACTGTGCAGTGCAATACTCTTCCAGTTGAGCCGGGTCTCTGTCTCGGTCAGGATATCCGTTTCCAATGTATCCGACTGCATCGCAGACAGGACCGCCGGGGCTGTGCTCCCTGAAAAAGCGGTCAAAACCTTGCCCGGCAGCCGTGGCAGCTGCGCAAGAAGGACTGCTAAAATATATAACCCGGCTGTGGCTTTTATGCACCGGCCTGCCCAGCTTTGCCCAGCAAAAAAACTGACCAGCTCCGCCCCGATGCACGCCATGCAGAATACTGCCGCGGCCCGCTGAAATGCCTGCATCTAACCACCCCCTGTCAGCATCAGCAGTGCGATGCCCACCACAAACAACATAAAAAACAAGGCCGTAACAGCCGCCATGCAGCGCACGGCTTCGGCAAAGCATTGCAGCAGCTTATGGCAATACTCCAGCCCGCCAATCCCGGCAAGCCAGCCGCAGCAGGACAGAAAAAGCAGATGTATCAGCAGCCCGAGATACAAGGGCGCAAATTCTGCCCCGATGCTGAGCAATGCGGCAATGCCAAGGGTGCTTTTGAGCAACTGCATCCCGGCCAGCACTGCATCTGCCACGCTGCTCAGCGCCTGTCCCACAATGGGCACGCTGCCGGTCAGCAGCTGTCCCAGACGAGAGGCAGAACGATCCAGCTGCACCGTGACTACGCGCTGCAGGCTCATCAGGGCGGCGAACGCTTTACCCGCCCAGCCGATGGCCTGCCGCAGCAGCCGCCCGGTCAGAGTGCAGCCCTCGAACAGACTTTTGCGGGAACTGATGCCGCAGGCCATGCTGATGGCAAGGTAGCTGCGCAGCAGCGGCTGCAGCCAGAGGGTGACCGCCTGTGCGATAAAACACAGCACCGTGAGCAGAAAGCCGTTTGCAGCCGCTCCGGCGTTCCATTCACCGCCAGCTGCCAACACGCCGCTGTATACCGGCAAAAAGCCCAGCAGATAACTTTTCCACCCGGCCATCCGGGTGCACAGGGCAGCGGCAAGCTTGTCCAGCTCCTGCCACAATAGAACGCCGCAGCCGCCGGCAGCCGCCAGCTCCAGCAGGGCTCTGTCGGCAGTGTCCTGCAAGAGAAATGCAAGTCCAGCTGCCAGCGACAAAAACAGCAGAACATCGGCATATTGTTGCATCGTATCCCGCAGCAATTGCACCGGTTCAGCGGCAAACAAACGCACAAGGGTGCCAAACGGGTCTGCCGCAAACTGCTCGGCCTGTACAGGTGCCTTGTCGAGATAGGTCTGCCACGGCGTGGCTTCTGCCGCCGCAGCTTTCAGGGCAGTTTTGCTGCACAGAAGGCCCAGCGTTGCCCCGCAAATGATAAGGCCGCATTTTTTCATCCCGCCAACCCCCAGATCGTCTGGAATATCTGTTCCAGCAGCGGCCATACCGCCGCCAGTACGAGGCACCGCCCCGCCAGCCCGGCGCACCATGCAAGGGCATCTGCTCCGGCTTCCTCGCAGAGGGTGCGGACGTAATCTGCCAGCAACAGGATGCCCGCGCTGCGCAAAAGGCAGGAAAAGGCTTGCGCATTGGTGCGTTGCCCCAGCTGTACCATTGCTTGCAGTACCCCGCGCAGCGGCTGTGCCAGACGGAGCAGCAGCCACACCGCAGCACCCAGCGAAAGCAGCAACGCAAACGCCGGGGAGTACCGCTGCAATAGAATGCCCGCAAAGGCCGTCAGCAGCAGCGCCGTCAGCACCGGAACCGCCGCGCTCATAGCGCAAACAGAGACCGGATGGTGGCAAACAGGGTGCTGATCTGCTTGACGAGAATGGAGAGCACTACCACAAGCCCCGCCAATGTGGTCATCATGGCCTGATCCTCCCGCCCGGAGCGGATGAGCAGCTGATTGAGTACTGCCACGATGATGCCGATGGCCGCAATTTTGAACACAAGTTCGATATCCATCCGTTTCTCCTTTGCTCCGTACAGCTTTTACCAAAAGAGCAGCGCCAGCATCATACCGCCAGCCAACCCCAGACGGTGCGGCAAACCGGCCTGCCGCTGTGCTGTGCGGCGCGCCTGCTGTAAATAGTCCTCAAACCGCGCCGTATAGTAACCCAGCCGCTCGCATTCCTGTGCGGCCTCTGCGCGGCCGATTCCGCTAAAGCACTCTGCAAAGCAGGCACGCTCCTCTGCTGAAAGCTGCCACGGTGCAGGCAACTGCTGCAATGTACCGCCGGGATTTTGTGGCAAAAGGCCCTCGCGGCAAAGCTGCCGGTAGAGGCTTTGCAGGTCTGCCCGGCGGTACTGTATCTCCTGCCGGATGCGCTGTAATAACGTGATGGTGCCCTGCAAGGCAGCAAGATGCAGGGTTGTCTGAGCCTGTACCGCATCCCCCGCCAGCCAGCCGCACAGCGGGAGCAAAAGCAGGCCAAGCCCGTGCAGAAAGCTGCTCATACGGCGCACACTTCCCGGATGCAACCCGGTGTCTTCCGCCCGGCAAGGATGACCAGCCGCCGCAGCATCCCGCGCTGCAACAAAGCCTGCACCTGCGGGCGGCACTGCGCCTGTGCAGCATCCGGCGCGTGGATACTGGCAATAAAATCCACCCCGCTGAAAAAGCCCTGCTCCAGTGCCATCGTTTCCTCCAGACTGCCCAACTCGTCCAGCAGGATCACCTGTGGTGCCAGCGTGCGCAACGCCATCTGGACGGCGCGGGCTTTATCCACCCCGCCAATGCGCTCCAGCGGCGGAAGCGGCCCTTCCGGCGGGAAAAGCTCGCCCCGCTCGTCTATCACTGCCACCAGACGCTGCCTCTCGGCCAGCGTCCGGGCGATAGTGCGCAACAGGGTGGTCTTGCCGCTGCCGGGCTCTCCCACCACCAGCAGCCCGGTAAAGTGCTGTTCCAGCAGCTTGTCCAGCGCGGGCGGCAAAGGGATAACACAACTGCGTGCGATCCGCAGGTTGAGCGAAGTGACCTTTTGCAGAGCGATGCACTGCCCTTCCCGCTGTACGAACTGCCCCGCCACGCCCACGCGGTTGCCGACAGCAGTGGTCAGGTAGCCCTCAGCAAGCTCCCTTTCGTGGGTGTGCACCGAGCCATTGCAAAGGGTGTGAAATATCTCTTCTATTTGCAGTGCATTCAGCCTTATTGCAGCCAGCTTTGGAGGGCAGCCCGGCAGTGCCGAAGCAGAGCATTGCCGCCCCTGTACGGTAAATGTGACCGCACAACCTGTGCGCAGGCGCAGTTCCTGTACACGTGCTGCCGTTTGTGCGGGCAGCTGTGCCAGCGGCGCTGCAAGCCAAGCTGGAAGGGCTCTGACGGCCCGGTAATACTCGTCCACTTTGGTTTCTCCTTCCACGAAAGCTTTGTGCTAGCATTGTATGCGCTTTGTGCGTCATTAGAACCGGGAACCGGGAACGGGCAAACAAAAAAGCCTCTGCAACAGCATTGCAGAAGCTTTTGAAATTACTTGTATTCCGGCATTTAAAAGGGCGCTTTAAGTCGTTTCCTGTTCTGCCGGAGCATCCTGCAGCATAGCAAGAAATTCCTGCTCGGTCAGCACCGGCACGCCCAGCGCCTGTGCCTTGGTCAGCTTGGAGCCAGCCGCTGCACCGGCCACCACATAGGCCGTTTTTTTGGAGACCGAGCCACTGGCTTTGCCGCCGTTTTTCACGATCAGCGCCTCGGCTTCGTTGCGGGAGAGGGTCTCCAGCGTACCGGTGACCACCAGCGTTTTGCCCGCCAGTTTATCTCCCTTCGGCTCGCCCTTCCACTGCATATTGACCCCGGCATCTGCAAGGCGATGCACCAGATCGGTGGTGCCTTCCTTGGCAAAGAACTCCACCACACTCTGCGCCATCACGCCGCCAAAGCCGTCGATTTCGCTGATCTGCTCAGCGGTGGCTTCCCGGATGGCCTGCAGTGTGCCGAAATGTTCTGCCAGCAGCGCGGCTGCCTTATCGCCGATGTTGCGGATGCCAAAGCCGAACAAAAGTTTATCCAGATTGTTCTGCTTGGAGGCGGTAATAGCTTGCAGCAGATTGTCCGCGCTTTTCTCCTTGAATTTGTCCAGCTCCAGCAGTTGTTCCCGGGTCAGCGTGTAGATATCTGCTGCGGAATGCACCAGTTCCTTTTCCACCAATTGGGTGGCTACTGCCTCGCCCAGACCTTCGATGTCCATGGCATCCCGGGAGGCAAAATGGATGATATTGCGCAGTGCTTGTGCCGGACACTCCGGGTTCACGCAGCGCAGGGCAGCCTCGTCCTCCAGATGCACTACCGGCGCACCGCAGGAGGGACAGACCGTGGGCATAGTGTAGGGTTCAGCTCCCTCTGCATGATGGGTGACCCCGATGACCTCCGGGATGATATCGCCCGCCTTGCGCACCTGAATGGTGTCCCCGATGCACAGCCCGAACTGCCGGATAAAGTCCTCATTGTGGAGGGTGGCACGAGCTACCGTGGTACCTGCCAGAAACACCGGGTCAAAGCAGGCGGTGGGGGTAAGCACGCCGGTGCGCCCCACAGCCACCTCGATGCTGCGCAGGGTGGTCTCCTTGACCTCCGGCGGGTATTTGAAGGCAATGGCCCAGCGCGGGAATTTGTTGGTGGAACCCATCAGCTCCCGCTGCGCAAAATCGTTCACCTTGATAACGGCACCGTCCATGTCAAAATCCAGCTTTGCACGGTTCTGGCCGATGTTCTCGATTTCGGCAATGGCGTCCTCGATATCACGCACTACATGGTAGCGCGGCGATACCGGCAAGCCAAGGCTCTTGAGGTAATCCAGACTTTCGGCGTGGGTGGTCAGCTCCTTGCCGCGAATCTGCTGAACATTGAAGATAAAGATGGAAAGGCCGCGGCTCCCGGTGATCTTGGCGTCCTTCTGGCGCAGCGAACCGGCGGCCGCGTTGCGGGGATTCTTGAAGGGTGCCGCGCCCTGCAGCTCCTGCTCGGCGCACACGCTGCCCGACGCCGAGCCGTCTTTAATGATCTTCATTGCTTTTTCCTTCCTCCCAATAGATCTTGTCTCTCTGCGCAAGGTAAAGCGCAGCCTTGGCCTCCTCGACCTCGTCCTGAAGATTGATCGTCTCCCACTCGACGGTGAGCGTTGTCGCGTAGCCGTGCATGTTCAGCCACATGCGGCAGATCTTCTCGATAACGGGCGTCACCGTTCTGCGAATGGCGTTAAGCTCGCTTGTCATGAGGTCTGCCTGCTGAGCGCTCATGCGCTCCGTCGTTGACCAGTTAAGGCCTAGCAGGAACGGCGGTATGCCTGTTCGCGCGATAAGCTGCTCAAGTATCTGCCGCACCGGCACCTCGCTGTCCAGGACGGGCGCGTCAGCGCCGATGACCTGGATATCCACATCTCCCACAGCCACAAAGTCCCGCACGCTGCCGCTCCTGGTATCCTGCATGGCCCGGGACCACTCTCCTGCCAG
>OHQS01000922.1_pt1 | contig 11415 bp, 10 predicted proteins | sample 1578181 | NCBI WGS metagenome assembly OHQS01 (sample SAMEA3879528, study PRJEB24766) | human gut metagenome | biome: human-associated habitat; feature: feces | place: USA | collected 1985/1987 | reverse complement strand
TTCATTGTTTTCTATCAAAAAGCTTTCAGCGACGCATTGGAAGCTGCAACTAAAAGAAACAGTTAAACATAGCTCATAATTAGCAAGATAATTCTATCTTTGCCACAGTTTTTTACATCTTATTAAAAGTTGAATCATTTTAAATCTCACAATAATGAAAATCAAGGCGAATAACGCAAACAGTCCTATTTGGAAGGACGTCTACTCACATTCCAAGCTTCCACAACAGTTGGAACCACTTAATGAGATCGCTACGAATCTTTGGTGGGTATGGAATCATGAAGGCGCTAAACTATTTGGCAAGATCGACAAACAACTTTGGAAATCCACAGAAGGTAACCCTGTACAGCTATTGCAAAGCCTTTCACACAAACGTATGGAAGAGATCTTAGCAGATAAGGAGTTAATGGCTGAAATCCAAAAGGTATACGCTGATTTCAAAGCTTATATCAATGTAAAACCCGACAAGACACAACCGTCTGTAGCCTACTTCAGCATGGAGTACGGTTTGACCAATGTATTAAAGATTTACTCAGGTGGTCTGGGAGTATTAGCCGGTGACTACTTGAAAGAGGCCAGCGATAGTAATATCGATTTATGTGCCGTAGGTTTCTTGTATCGTTACGGATATTTCACACAGACTTTGTCTATGGACGGTCAGCAGATCGCCAATTACGAGCCGCAAAATTTCAACGCCCTGCCGTTGACTCAGGTATTGCAGTCGAACGGAGAGCCGATGGTATTGGAAGTTCCTTATCCGGGCAGAACCGTTTACGTTCATATCTGGAAAGTTAGCGTAGGTCGTATACCTTTGTACTTAATGGATACGGATATTCCTCAGAACAGCGAATGGGATCGTTCCATCACGCACCAATTATATGGTGGCGACTGGGAGAACCGTATGAAACAAGAGTATTTGTTGGGTATCGGTGGTATCATGATGCTGAACAAGTTAGGTATCAAGAAACAAATTTATCACTGCAACGAGGGACACGCCGCTTTGATCAACGCTCAGCGTTTGGTAGACTATATCCAGAACGACGGCCTTTCATTCAACCAAGCGTTGGAGGTAGTTCGTGCTTCCGCCCTCTATACGGTACACACTCCGGTTCCGGCAGGTCACGATTACTTTGACGAGGGTTTGTTCGGACGTTACATGGGTGAGTTCCCCGGCAAGTTAGGTATTAGCTGGCAAGATTTCATCGACATGGGACGTGAGAACCCAGGTTCTAACGAGAAATTCTCCATGAGCGTATTCGCCTTGAACACTTGCCAAGAGGCTAACGGCGTAAGCTGGTTGCACGGTAAGGTTTCTCAGCGCATGTTCGCCCCGGTTTGGAAAGGTTACTTCCCGGATGAACTGCACGTTGGTTATGTAACGAACGGTGTACATATGCCGACTTGGGCTTCTACCGAATGGAAACGTTTCTTTGCAGAACATTTCGACAAGAAGTTCTTCAAAGACCAGTCCAACAAGAAATACTGGGAAGCGATCCAGAATGTTGCCGACGAAGAAATTTGGTCTATCCGCAAGACATTGAAGAACAAACTGATTACATATATCAAGAATCAATATAAGACAAACTGGCTGAAAAACCAAGGAGATCCTGCAAAGGTTGTCTCCATCCTGGACAAAATCAACCCGAACGCCCTGCTGATCGGTTTCGGCCGCCGTTTTGCCACTTACAAACGTGCTCACTTGCTGTTCACTGACCTCGACCGTCTGGCTAAGATTGTGAACAACCCTGACTATCCGGTACAGTTCCTGTTCACAGGTAAGGCTCATCCGCATGATGGAGCAGGCCAAGGTTTGATTAAGAGAATTATCGAAATTTCCCGTCGTCCGGAATTCCTGGGTAAGATTATCTTCCTGGAAAACTATGATATGCAGCTGGCTCGCCGTCTGGTATCCGGTGTAGATATCTGGTTGAATACGCCGACTCGTCCGCTCGAAGCATCCGGTACTTCCGGTGAGAAAGCGTTGATGAACGGTGTTGTAAACTTCTCCGTACTCGACGGTTGGTGGTTGGAAGGCTATCGTGAAGGTGCAGGTTGGGCGCTGACTGAAAAGCGTACTTACCAGAACCAGGAACATCAGGATCAGCTCGATGCAGCTACTATCTATAGCATTCTTGAAACAGAAATCCTGCCGTTGTACTATGCACGCAATAAGAAGGGATACTCTGAAGGTTGGGTGAAGACTATCAAGAATTCTATTGCACAGATTGCACCACACTATACCATGAAACGTCAGTTGGACGACTATTATAGCAAGTTCTACACTAAGCTGGCTAAGCGTTTCAGCGCATTGTCGGCTAATGACAATGCCAAAGCAAAAGAAATTGCTGCTTGGAAAGAAGAAGTGGTGTCTAAGTGGGACAGTATTGAGGTAGTGTCTTATGACAAGTGTGAAGAATTGCTTCAAGCTACTATCGAAAGCGGTAAGGAATATACCATTACTTATGTAATCGATGAGAAAGGCTTGAATGATGCTATCGGTCTGGAACTGGTAACTACTTATACTGCCGGAGACGGTAAACAGCACGTTTATTCTGTTGAACCGTTCAGTGTAGTGAAGAAAGAGGGTAATCTTTATACCTTCCAGGTGAAACATAAATTAGAGAACGCAGGTAGCTTTAAAGTATCCTACCGTATGTTCCCGAAAAACTCTGACCTGCCTCACCGTCAGGACTTCTGCTACGTTCGTTGGTTCGTGTAAGAGTTTAATCTAACAATATAGAGAAGCTGCTCACGGGAGGTTTACTAAACTTCTCGGGGCAGCTTTTCGCTTTTTTATTCACCTTATAATATATGTACTATGAGACATTTACTTCTTTCATTGAGTTGTTTGTTTGGTATAGTTTCTGGCGGATATTCACAAACGGAACTATCGCCTTTTCTCTTTGATACTTATCAGGATGCTATTGTCTATATGAGAAATGGTATGGAAATTCGTGGCAAGATGAATTATCATCTTCCGAGCGAAAAATTCTATTTTATTGATGAGCAGGATGGAAATCAGGCAAAAATATTGTCGAATGCTGATGAGGTGAATATTATAAAGTTTGGTGCACGGGTATTTTACCCGGAACAGGATGGTGGAGTTGAAATTCTTTCTTCGGAGCCTTCATTTTATGTACAATACAAAGTTACTGTTCGTGATAAACCAAAGTCTGTGGGATATGGCGGCACTTCTTCGTTGGGCAATGTAAAGACGTATTCTTCCAACAGTACGGGATTCTCGCCTGATGCTCCTGTTAAGTTGGAAGTTGGAAGCCGGTATAACGTGTATTGGGTGGAGAAAAAAGGGAAAAAGAAGGAGGTTCGTAATATGAAGCAATTTCTGAAGCTGAATTCTACTCATAAGGAGGAATTGGAGAAGTATATTAAGGAAAATAATGTGTGCTTTGATGATGCTCAACAAATGCTGAAGTTGTGCATATATGCTGATTCGCTGCTGAAATAGTGATCTCTCCCTCTTATTGAACAAGTTCCGATAGATGCGTGTTTTATTTATACGACTAATAAAAAATAATTCGTATGAAGAAAATTGTATTACTTCGCCATGGCGAGAGCGCATGGAATAAGGAAAATCGTTTCACTGGTTGGACCGATGTAGATTTGACAGAAAAAGGTATTGCCGAAGCTGAAAAGGCGGGACAGTTATTGATAGATAATGACTTCCAGTTTGATAAAGCCTATACTTCCTACTTGAAACGTGCAGTGAAAACACTGAATGTGGTATTGGATCGTATGGATCAGGATTGGATACCGGTAGAGAAATCCTGGCGCCTGAACGAGAAGCATTATGGACAGCTTCAAGGTTTGAATAAGGCGGAAACTGCTGCCAAATATGGTGAAGAGCAGGTGTTGATCTGGCGTCGTAGCTATGATATTGCTCCGCATGCACTGGCTGAGGATGACCCTCGTAATCCGCGCTTTGAAGCACGTTATAATGAAGTGCCCGATGCGGAACTGCCCCGTACCGAGTCTCTGAAAGATACAATCGAACGCATCATGCCTTACTGGAAATGTGTGATCTTCCCGAATCTGAAAACAGCCGATGAGCTGTTGGTTGTGGCACATGGTAATAGTTTAAGAGGAATCATCAAGCACCTGAAACATATCTCCGATGAAGATATTGTAAAGCTGAACCTGCCCACCGCCGTGCCTTATGTTTTTGAATTTGATGATGACCTGAATTTGCAGAAAGACTATTTCTTGGGAGATCCGGAGGAAATAAAGAAGTTGATGGAAGCAGTAGCAAATCAAGGAAAGAATAAATAGAATGAAATCAGTATGAAATATGAAGTATTAGGTATCAGGTATTAATGATGCGTGGCCCTTAATACTTCATACTTAATACTTCATATTTAATTCTCTAGCCAACTAATTCGTTCAATATTGTGATACTTAGAAATACTCCAATTGCTACACAGAGTGCTATTAGAATCCAGTTGGTATATTTGGCACTTGGTTTTGTTTCTTTATGCAGATTCTGGTCGAAGTAATTCTTGAAGAAGAGATAAATGGCAGGAACGGTTGCACTTGCCAGCAATAAATCTTCGGGAATTTTGTAGATGTACACTTTAGAAAACGCTATCAATGCCCAGTGACAAAGGAAAAGTATTACAAGCAGATTCACTTTGCGTGAAAATGCCAGTAACAACCCGATGGTGAATACGGCCACGGAGCAGGGCATCACACAGGTGGTCATCATTGGGAATTCCATGCCCCGTGCCCATGACAAGAGAGGGTAAAGGAATGGCATGGCATACAGTATGTAAGTCAGTTTGTCATATTTGTGATAACGTTCAAACGGAGTATAGTTTGTAATGAGGTCCCATAGCCAGATAAGTGCAATTATACCCCAGAATATGGCAAGTATATAATTGTAATTCCGGTCACCACAATAGATCATGTAGTAGACGATAGAAATCCAGCTATTTAAAAATACCATATATCCCTTCATCAACCGCTTTATCAGCAGTGTCGGTTTTTGATAAAGTAGTACGGTCAGCAGGATACCTGCAATCGTAATAATTACCTGGAAAATCCAGGTTGCTTCATTATATTGTGCGATTGTTTTCCAAAAAACTTCCATACGCAATCTTTTAAATTTTAATTTTCAACTTTTAATTTTTCTCGTGTCTTGTCATGGAGAAAGCCCGTTTGATAAACAAGAACAACGGTATAGTGGCGCCCACTGCCAACATGAAGATGACGCTACAAGTAACGATTGTGTTCGTGAATAAGTCTATCAGATACTTTTCTTGCAATTCCGGTACTTTCATATTCTGCATGAACATGATGAGTGAGAATACTATTTTGTAGGCGTACATACCCGGAATCATAGGCAGCAATGCAGGGATGTAGAGCACAGTCATGGGACAATAGATACGTTTTCCCAAAACAAGACTTCCCATACCGATACTGAAAGAAGCAAATAGGGATGCAGTAGCGATATCTACTCCCAGATAGGTCATCAGACAAAAACGCAGGGCATGGCCGATAGCGGCAAGTAAGGCAATGGAAGGAAAAGCGCGCAAGGGAGGATCTGAAATCGCTCCGAAACCGATGGCGGCAACTGCGGCAAATATGCCGTCCGTAAGTATATCAACGAGTATCATAATAAACTGTTTCTAATTAACATAAGAGTGCAGGAGAGTCCTACGGAAATACATAATACCAGCAACAATGCCTGGATGAGACGGGTGCAGCCGGTTAGTACATGCCCCTCAACAATATCAATGACACCATTCAGCAAGGGGACGCCGGGCACCAGATAAAGAACACTTGTGGCAATGGCTATCTCGGCTGTCGTTTCCAGCGTAAGCGCTGAAGAAGCAACCATGGAAGCTACGAATGCAGATACAATGAAAACAAGATAATGATTGATTTTCTTCTTCTGCATAATCTGTTTAATGTAGAAACCGATGAGTGTTGCGGAGAATACAATGAGACGCGCTGTCCAGTCGCCACCAAACAGGGCGCAGAAAGAAGCATTGGCAAAACCCACCAGAAACAATGTACAAAGCGGGTCCATCTTTGGTCTTGATATTATTTTCTCATACTTGTCCCAAAGTGTTTCCAGGGGTAAATGATTGTCGTAGGCTTCCCAGCTAAGCGCACTCAATTCAGCATTCAGTTCGAAACTGATGGGGAAAGCGGGAATAATGGCTACTTCATTGTAGACTTCCGTGCTGTCAATGTCGCATACACTTACCACCATGGTCTTTTGGAAAAGGCTCATTTTCACGTCTACGTCCAGTGACTTTCCGATGCGACGGGTGTTTCGTATCACGCGTGAAGTGTGTACGCCGGACCCCATAAGACGATTAGCATACTCCAGTAAAAACCGGGTAATTTCTTTTAATTCGTTTGGCGAATTCATACTTTAAAATGTTATCCTAAATTATCTATTCTTGAAAAGCGCCGCAAAGGTAAGGCTTTTTGAGGAAAGAAAGAAATGATAATAAGTTATAATTATGGGAATTTCTGAAAGGAGGGAGGCAAGAAAGGAGAGCTTGAGATGATGGCGGCATCTCAAGCATACTGATTATTAAGCAATGCGAGGTACAGGATTATAATTGTATGTCACTACCTCTTCTGCCTGCAATGAAGCCTGTACGTCAATCAAGCGTTGGTTTTTGCTTCCGCGGAAGCACAGGCTTTCATCCCGTAGTTCCTGTTTGAATTTCCCGTCTACCAGTACATCGATATACTGCAATAGTTTGGCCTGTAGTGGGTTGCGTAGCAGAGTCTCAAAAGTATATCCTGTATAGCACCAGATGTTCTTGCTACTTTTTTCCTTGATGGCACATGCCAGTTCTGTAAATCCCTCAGGTTGGTACATCGGATCTCCGCCACTGAATGTTACGTCTGCAAAATTGTCGGCAAGCACTTTCGCCAGAATTTCGTCTGTCGACATCCAGCGTCCCCGGTTGATATCCCAGGATTCAGGGTTATGGCAACCGGGGCATCTGTTCGGGCACCCGGCAGCATAAATGGAGGTCCGGAAGCCCGGACCGTCCACTGTAGTATCTTCTATAATGTCAAGGATAGAAAGCATGATTCAATTAAAAATTAAGAATTAAAAATTAAAGGTTGGTGGGAGGGAATGAAATTAAGGGGCTGCTTCGTTATTGCGCAGCTCTTTAATTTTAAATTTATAATTTTTAATTATGAATGACACGGTCGTTGAGTTCCGCCAGTTTGGCATTGTTCCAGCGGTCGGTAGTACCTACCAGGTAACCGGTGATACGTTGTAACTTATCGATGTGCGTACTGCCACATTTCGGACAGGCTTCCAGATTCGGAGTAGAGTTTTCATATCCACATTCCAGACAGCGGTTGCGGTTATGGTTTACTGAGCCGTATCCGATATTGTACTGATCCATCATGTCCACTACACGCATGATGACCTCAGGATTGTGTGTCGCATCACCGTCTATTTCTACATAGAAAATATGTCCGCCACGTGTCAGTTCATGATACGGAGCTTCCACTTCTGCCTTATGGCGGGCGCTGCACTTGTAGTACACAGGTACGTGATTGGAATTTGTATAGTAATCCCGGTCTGTAATTCCCGGCAATACACCGAACTTCTTACGGTCTGCCCCTGTGAATTTACCGGATAGTCCTTCGGCAGGCGTAGCCAGCACACTGTAATTATGGTGATACTGATCGGAGAACTGGTCGGCGCGGTCGCGCATATAAGTTACTATTTTCACTCCCAGTTTTTGTGCTTCTTCCGATTCTCCGTGATGTTTGCCGGTAAGGGCAACCAGACATTCTGCCAAACCTATGAAACCTATGCCCAACGTTCCCTGATTGATGACAGATGCGATTGTATCGTTTGGTTTCAGTTTTTCGCAACCTACCCATAGGGCAGACATCAGCAATGGGAATTGCTTGGCAAATGCGGTTTTCTGGAACTCCATACGTTCGTGCAGTTGGCGTGCAGTGACTTCGAGCATTGCATCCAGTTTTGCGAAGAATTTGGCTATACGTAATTCTTTATCTTCTATCTTCATACACTCGATAGCCAGGCGTACGATATTAATGGTAGAGAAAGAGATATTTCCACGTCCGATTGAAGTTTTCGGTCCAAAACGGTTTTCGAATACACGCGTACGGCATCCCATGGTGGCTACTTCATGCTGATAGCGTTTCGGGTCATCTGCCTTCCACTCTTCGCTTTGGTTGAAAGTAGCGTCCAGATTGAGGAAATTCGGGAAGAAGCGGCGGGCCGTCACTTTGCAGGCAAGCTGGTAAAGGTCATAGTTCCGGTCTTCCGGCAGATAGCTTACACCACGTTTCTTTTTCCATATCTGAATAGGGAATATGGCTGTTTCGCCGTTACCTACACCTTGATAGGTGCTTTTCAGAAGTTCGCGGATGATGCAGCGTCCTTCGGCAGATGTATCCGTGCCGTAATTGATAGAACTGAATACTACCTGGTTGCCACCGCGTGAGTGAATGGTATTCATATTATGGATGAATGCTTCCATTGACTGATGTACACGTGCTACAGTCTTGTTAATGGCATGTTGCACAATGCGTTTCTCGTCGGACAGTCCATCCAGCGGTTGTTGCAGGTAGTCTGTAAGTTCTTTCTGATATAGATGTGAATAATCCTTTCCGTTCAGCTCTTCCAGATTCTTGATTTCTTCGATATAGCTGTTGCGCACGTAGGGCGCCAGATAAAAGTCGAATGCCGGGATAGCCTGGCCGCCATGCATTTCATTCTGTGCAGTTTCCAGTGAGATACACCCCAGGATACTTGCGGTTTCAATACGTTTGGCAGGACGGGATTCACCGTGTCCGGCAGAAAAGCCGCAGGTCAAAATACGATCCAATGGATGCTGAACACATGTCAGGCTCTTGGTAGGGTAGTAGTCCTTGTCATGAATATGCAGGTAATTGCCGCTTACGGCTTCCAGTACTTCGTCGCTTAGCAGATAGTCATCCACAAAGGGTTTGGTCGTTTCACTGGCAAACTTCATCATCATGCCTGCCGGGGTATCGGCATTCATGTTTGCATTTTCCCGTGTCACGTCATTGGATTTTATTTCTATAATCTCCAGAAACATGTCGCGCGTCTTGGCTTTACGGGCAATGCTGCGCTGATTGCGGTAAGCGATATACTTCTGTGCTACATCTTTCCGGCTACTCTTCATCAGTTCCATTTCTACGGCATCCTGAATGGCTTCCACCGTCATTTGTGCACTTCCCTTGAAAGATATATGATCTGTGATTTGGCGTATCAATTGCAAATCTTCGCCTTTATCCGTATGTAACATAGCTTTACGGATAGCAGTTACTATTTTCTCTTCATTGAAGCCTACTACACGTCCGTCTCTTTTGATTACAGTCTGTATCATGGTCTCGTTTTAATTTTTTAGTTATCCATTAGAATTGGGACTGCAAAGGTATAAACTTATCTATAAGTTTTTGTTTTTGGGAAACTTTTGTCGGTCTAAAATATGTTAATCGGTTGATTTTTAGAAATGTATGATTGCAAAGTGGATAACTTTTTGTTTTAACCGGTTTTGAAAAGTTGTTCAAAATGGAAAACTCTGTGTAGTAGGTAGATACAAAAAAGCTCCCTTGCTACACCTATTTGTAACAAGGGAGTTTATGCTATAAGAATAAATTCTCGATTGTGATTATTCTTTTCCGGACAAAGATTATTTCAATACTTCAGCCAATTTTTCCTGTAGTCCTTCACCGTGCAGCCCGCGTGCGATGATGGTTCCTTCACCGTCGATCAATACAGTGTGAGGAATGCTGCTTACTGCATATAGTTGGGCACCTTCGCAGTTCCAGTATTTCAGGTCGGACATTTGCGGCCAAGTGATATTCAGTTTCTGGATAGCATCTTTCCATGCTTCGCCGCTTTGATCCAAAGATACACCTACGATTTCAAAACCTTTGTTTTTGTATTGAGCGTATGCTTCTACCAAATTGGGCATTTCACGACGACAAGGACCACACCAGCTTGCCCAGAAGTCGATGAGTACCACTTTGCCTTTACCTACATAGTCAGACAACTTCACTGGTTTTCCGTCAGGAGTTTCCATTTCGAAATCTGTAAACTTCTGGCCTACAGCAGTTGCTTTCATCTTTTCTACATTTTCTTTGATTTTGATGATTACTTCATCATTTGCAAATTCAGCCGGTATCTGCGGTACCAGCGGATCCAGTTCATCTACTTCAAGGTAGTAGTAGTTATTCTTCAGCAAATGAACACCTACGAGGTTTGTGATATTCTTAGCGATACCTGCCTTGGTGATCTCCATTGACTTTTCTTGTAGGTCATTCATTTCCTTCATTTTGGCTTCGCGCTGTTCGTCAGTCAGTGTAGTATCTGACATAGACTCGTATATAGTCATCATTTGTTTGTTCAGACCGTTCAGTTGAGCTCTGATTTCTTGGTAAGCATCATTGCTTGGCGTACCGGTAGCGGAATCATTATCATGCGTCAGGTTGATGTTGATGTTACCGTTTTCAAGGAAAAAGTCCATTAATATGCCTTCTTTTCCTGCCGGTCTGTAAGTCACGTAACGGTTTACGGCAGTATCTTGTACACCTTTGAAGGTGAATGTGCCTTTTGTGATAACTGCGGAGTCAACTTTTACAAGATTTCTTCCGTCTACTTTTTGCAAAAATACGGTGTCGCCGTCAGCTCCACCCTCTACAGTTCCGGTTACCACGTAACCTTTGTTTCCGCTACAGGCAGCAACGATGGCGGCCACAGCGAGCAGATAGATAAATTTTTTCATTGCTTTTATTATTAAGTAAAAATATGTAGCTACAAAGATAATCAATAAAAAATCCCCTCCGGCATAACCGGAGAGGATTTTATAGTTTTAATCCCATTTTTAGCGATAACGCTGTGCTTACTATTATTCGGCAAACTGTGCAAATGCTCCTGATGCTGCGACCGTTATAGCGGTTGTGTCGGCTACTTCTTTCTTAGGCTCAGTTTTTGCAGTGTCTTTGACCTCTTTCTTTGGGTCTTTTTTCACCGGATCCTGTGCCATTGTAAAGAACGATCCACAAGCAAACATAAACATAGCTACTACTAAAACTAACTTTTTCATAATTATTTTCTTGTTAAAGTTCTGATTGTCTGTTTTTAATTTCATGTTAAGGTCTAGGTTAAAACCATCACAAACAAACATAAACATTGCTACTACTAATACTAATTTTTTCATAATCGTTTGCTTTAATGATTATTAGACATATGTTTTCAATTCTCTTTTGTGTTAAGGAATCGGTTGTTGCTTTATCTAACGGCTAATTAAAGATCAAAGTGCGTGCCAAAGACTGATGTACGCTATCAATGTATTGATTATAAGTGAGATATGTGAATGATGTACATTGTCTATTGTGTGGAAACGCATGGGG
>OHQS01000917.1_pt1 | contig 11481 bp, 9 predicted proteins | sample 1578181 | NCBI WGS metagenome assembly OHQS01 (sample SAMEA3879528, study PRJEB24766) | human gut metagenome | biome: human-associated habitat; feature: feces | place: USA | collected 1985/1987 | reverse complement strand
GCCCTTTGCCGGAGAATATGCTGAACGGCACGGCCAGCACGGCCCCTATCTCAAACCCGCTGAGCTTGCGCGTGCCGTCGATGCGGTAGTTGCGGTTGAAGAGCTGCGCCACGTCGTTGGCCTCGCCGTCCTTCTCCTTGCCGCCGTAGGTGTCGGTGAAGCCCAGCTCGTAGCTGGCCTCGATGCCCAGCCAGCAGCGGTCGGAGGCCACGGGTATGGCAAACTTCACGCCCACGCCCACCTGCCCGGCAAAGTAGGTCGACGCCATGTTGGCGTCGGACAGGTCGGTCTTGTAGCCCGCCACGCTGCAGTCATCGTACTCGGCCATGAGCTGTATGTCGCCGGCCGTGGCAAAGCCCAGCACGGGGGCCACGTAGGCATAGGGCCTCACCTTGGCCGAGGCCTTGCCAAACTGGTAGATTAGCGGCACGCGTATGTCGATGTATCGCGAGCGCAGGGCATAGTAGATGTCGCTGACGCCCCCCTGCTCGTAGGCGTCGCCCACGTTGGCTATGTCGGTGAGCTTGCCCCCGCGCGTGAGCAGCGACAGCTGCGGGCGCACGGCAAAGCGGCCCTCGCGGCCAAACTCGCCCTGGGCGAACACCGAGAAGACGCCGCTGCCGCGGTTCTTGCTCTCGGGGAAGAGCTCCTCGTCGATGTCAGAGAAGCTCATGTGCGACGAACGGTAGGCGCCGCCAAGCCCGAAATACCACTTGCCCCGGGGCGCGTCCTGCGCCCACGCCCCCGCAAGGGGCAGGGCCGCCAGGGCCATCGTGGCGATGATTGATTTCATTTTCCTTTTCTCCATATTTCCACTTGTATTTTAATTAGTAATGTGCAAAACCCTGTGTCACGGCATCGGCCGCGCGGCCGCGGCGGCTTGCGCCACGTGGCCCGCGCCTTGCAAAGTTACAAAAAACTACGACACCCGCATGGCGGCCGCCGGGCGGAGCGGGAGCAAACGTTGCCGCGGCGTGAGCAAGCTGACAAAAATCGTGACCATCCGGCAAAAAATATCAGGCCCCGGCAGCCGTTTGGCCGGCGGCAACAGCCGTTTGGCAGCTTAAAAACCGGCGATGCGCCGCCAAAAGCGGCCTTGCCCGGCCTACGCCAAGGGCGCTTTTCCTTACACCGAGCAGCTGCGGAGGCGCCAAGGGCCACGCCCCGGCGGCACGCCCCAGGCAGCCACCCGCCGGGCGCCACGCCACCCGCCGGCGGCAAAAAAGCGCCCGCCGGGGGCCGACAAAGACAAAAAAGCGGGCCGCGGCTTTGCCCGTTCGCAGGTTTTATGTATATTTGCAATGCAGCAACCCGCGGGCCACGGCAGCCCCGGGGCCGGCACGGGCCGCGCGGGTGCTGCCGGCTAACCACTAAAAACATATCAAGATGAAGAAAGCAACAATCAAGGCAGCTGCCTGCCTCATGGCAGCCACAGTGGCGTTCAGCTCGTGCATAGGCTCGTTCGGGCTGTTCAACAAGGTGCTCGACTGGAACAAGGGCATCAGCAACAAGTTTGTCAACGAAGTGGTGTTCATACTCATATCGCCGGCCTATGCCGTCTGCGGCATGGTCGACCTGCTCGTGCTCAACACCGTGGAGTTCTGGAGCGGCTCCAACCCCGTGGCCAAGGTGGGCCATGTAGAGAACGTATGGGGCAGCGACGGCCGCCAGTATGCCGTCAAGACGCTCAAGGACGGCTACGAGGTGACCAAGCCCACGGGCGAGAAGGTGCTCTTCACCTACGACGAGAAGCACCGCAGCTGGTCGATGCAGGCCGAGGGGCAGGAGCGCGAGCTCTTCCGCTTCAACGGCGACGGCACCGTCGAGGCCACGCTGCCCAGCGGCGAGAAGAAAAACGTGGCACTGTCCGACGAGGGCATAGGCTCGCTGCGCCTGGCCATGGGCGACGGCCTGTTTTTCGCCGCGCGCTGAGGCAGGCGCCGCCGCCGGGGCAGGGGCATGGCGCCACTGCCCACGGGCGGCCCGGGCCATGCCGTGCCACACAACCAAACTGACAACTATATCAACACGAGAAGCTGTTTTGAATTTCTACAAAAAGTTTTTCTTGGCTTTGTGTTTCCGTTTTCGTGCGTACTTTGGGCGATTTTTTGGCCATTTCCGCTTCTGTGCTTCGTCAGATAGCCCGCTATCTTCCTCATCACGGAAGCAAAACTGCCTCAAAGACTCATCCCAAATCATCGCACGATAATTTCAAAACAGCTTCTGAGCAAACTGACAAGAATGCTGCTTCCGGCGGCCGCAACGGCCCTCATGGCCGCAACCGGCGGCTGCCAACGGGCGGGCCAGGCCGACCGGCCCAAGGGCAACACGGCCACGGCCAACGGACGCGGGCAGGAAGAGGCACTGAACATATACCAAGACCTCGACGACTCTTTCTTCGGAATACGCACACGAGTTGCCGGCGAGCAGGAATATCCAGACTATTACGGAGGATCTTACATAGATGACTATGGGGGCCTGGTGATTCTCGCGACCGACACAAGCAACGAAATAATATCCGACCTGCAACAACGGGCCAAGTCGACCAACTTCCGCGTAGAGAAATGTGAGTTTTCGTTCAACGAACTTTCGGCACTTAACAAGCAGCTGGGCGAAAAATTCAAGGCCATAGGCAAACTCCGCGAGAAGCTCGGCTGGGAGTCGGTGGGCATTGTAATCGACGCAAACAAGGTGTGCATCTTCCTCAACGACTGCACCCCCGGGCGCATTGCCGAGTTCAATCAACTCGTCTATGACTCGCCGATGCTCACCTACCGCGAACTGAAACCTATAAAGCCCGATGTAATGCAAATGCCAAAACCGGCCACCAACAGCGGCCGCCACCACGCCGGCCGGCAGCAGTGAGCGCCCGACGGGCAGGGGGCAGGCGGTGAAGGCACCCGGCCACGGGGCCGCGGGCATGGCATCGGCCACACCAAACAACGACAAACGCCATTGCCGCATACGGCAGACTGCCGTATGCGGCAATGGCGCAACAGGCCCAAAGGCCAGCCCCCGGGCTCACTCGCCGGCCCCGGGGCTGTAGCAGCGGCGCAGCATCACGTAGCCGATGGCCCCGTCACCGCCGGGTTGGACAGCACGTACCGCAGCGCCAGGCGGCCATCCTCGATGGCCCCGCCCGCCAGCGACGCGGCAAAGATGCCGAGCTTGGCCTGCATGAGCATAGTGTCGTCGGAAAAGGCGAGCGTGGATATGAACATCGACATGGTGAAGCCTATCGAGGCCAGGAAGCCCAGCCCAACCATGCCGCCCATGCCCACGCCGCGGGGCAGCGAGGCCACGCGCAGGCGCACCATCAGCCAAACAGACAGGCAAACGCCCAGCGGCTTGCCCAAGAGCAGGCCCAGGCAAACGCCCGGGGCCACGGCCGTGGAGAACACGTCGGACGGCTCAAGGCCGGCAAACGACACGCCGGCGTTGGCCAGCGCGAACACCGGCATGACCACAAACGACACGAAGGGATGCATGGAGTGCTCCAGCCGCTGCAGCGGGGGCATGGCGTCGCGCGCGTCGGAGCGCATGGCCGCCACGGCGTCGAGCTGCTCGCCGGTGAGCGTGGCCACGCCGTTGGGCGGCAGGTGGCGGAAGTGTATCAGGTGGGAGGCGGCACGCCTCACATAGGCCATCTCGGGCAGAAGCGCGTCGGACGGGATGGCAAAGGCGGCCAGCACGGCGGCTATGGTGGCGTGGATGCCCGACATGAGGAAGGCCGTCCACACGCCAGCCACGGCCACGATGGAATAGAAGGCCACGTTTTTCACGCCCATGCGGTTGGCCGCCACCATCAGGCCGAGGAAGGCCACGCCCACGCCCACGCTCTCAATAGATATCTCCGACGTGTAGAACAGGGCTATCACCACCACCGCCCCGAGGTCGTCGACGATGGCCAGCGTGGTAAGGAACACCTTGGCCGCCAGCGGCACACGGCTGCCCAGGGCGTAGAGTATAGCCAGCGAGAAGGCTATGTCGGTGGCCATGGGTATGCCCCAGCCGTGGGCCGAGGCGCTGCCGCCGTTGAGGGCCAGGTATACCAGCGCCGGCACCACCATGCCGCCCACGGCAGCACCGGCCGGCAGCAGCACGTTGCGCACGTGCGACAGCTCGCCGCCGATGAACTCGCGCTTGAGCTCCAGGCCCACCACAAAGAAGAACAGCGACATCAGCCCGTCGTTTATCCAGTGGTGCAGCGAGTGGTACAGGTAGGGCTCGCCGTCGAACACGAAGCCCACCTTGAGCCCGAACAGGCGGAAATAGTCGGCCGCCAGCGGCGAGTTGGCCAGCGCCATGGCCACCACTATGCTCACCCCGAGCACTATGCCGGCCGAGCGCTCGCGGCCCATGAACTGATGCAGTGGAGCCACAATGCGGTCTATGCGGCGGCTCTCGGCTTGCATGCCTTTCTCTTCTGTAATATCCTTTTGCATCCTTTTATATGTTATTTGACTGCAAAGGTAGCCTTTTTGGCGCACACGGCAAAGGAAGGGGGCCATCAAACGTGCGTGGCAGGACAAAACAAATGACGCCCGGAACAACCGCGCGGGCCGCTGCCGCCCCGCCCCGCTGCCTCCGAGCAAAGGCGAGGCGCCGTCGCCGGGGGGCGAAACGGGCCCTGCGGCAACCCCAAACGGCCCGTCCGGCATGGCAAAACCGGCCCGGCGGCCCCACAGCCCCACACCCACGGCGGCAAAGGCGGCAAAAGGCCGGAGGCGCCCGAAGGCGTTAAGCAATGCAAAACGTTCGTAACCGAGGTTAAAATGGCCCGTTGTAGTGTAACGGGCACACATAAAAAGGGTAACTTTACAACCGCTGCCCCCGGCGGCAGCCGTAGCAACCACTACCAGGCAACATCAATAACTGAATTCAACCACAACCTGCTTACAATGAAAACAACCATCATCACCCTGGCCCTTGCCGCGCTCACAGCCACGGGGGCCACAGCAAAGAAACACCAGCCCACGGCCGGCTACCCCATCACGCAAGTGCCTTTCACCTCGGTCAAGATAGCCGAAGGCACGTTCTGGGGGCAGCGCATCAAGGCCGCACGCAACGTCACGATACCCCTGGCCTTCAGCAAGTGCCAGTCGGAGGGCCGCTACGACAACTTCGTCAAGGCCGCCCACCCGTCGGCCGACTACGACGTGACGTCGTTCATGGGCTACTCGTTCGACGACACCGACGTATACAAGACCATAGAGGGGGCGAGCTACGTGCTGCAGACCTATCCCGACAAGCGCCTCGAGGCATACATCGACAGCGTGCTCGACATAGTGGCCGCCGCACAGGAGGCAGACGGCTACCTATACACCGCGCGCACCATCAACCCCGACAAGCCCCACCGCTGGGCCGGCAAGCAGCGCTGGACGAGCGAGGAGAACCTGAGCCACGAGCTCTACAACCTGGGCCACATGGTCGACGCGGCCTGCGCCCACTACCAGGCCACCGGCTCGCGCAAGTTCCTCAACATCGCCCGCCGCTACGCCGACTGCGTGGTGCGCGAGGTGGGGCCCGCCAAGGGGCAGGCGTGCGTGGTGCCCGGACACCAGATAGCAGAGATGGCGCTGGCACGCCTCTACGTGCTCACGGGCGAGAGGAAATACCTCGACGAGGCCAAGTTCTTCCTCGACTACCGCGGCAAGACAGCCACCAAGCGCGAATACAGCCAGAGCCACAAGCCCGTCACCGAGCAAGACGAGGCCGTGGGCCACGCCGTGAGGGCCGGATACATGTATGCGGGCATGGCCGACGTGGCCGCCCTCACCGGCGACTCGGCATACATCAGGGCCATCGACGCCATCTGGCGCAACATCACCGAGAAGAAATACTACCTCACCGGGGGCGTGGGCGCACGCCACGCGGGCGAGGCCTTCGGCGCAAACTATGAGCTGCCCAACCTCACGGCATACAACGAGACGTGCGCCGCCATCTCGATGGTGTACCTCAACCAGCGCATGTTCCTGCTGCACGGCGACGCCAAGTACATCGACTGCCTGGAGCGCACGCTCTACAACGGCGTAATCAGCGGCATGAGCGCCGACGGCGGGCGCTTCTTCTACCCCAACCCGCTGGCAGCCGACGGCAGCTACGGCTTCAACCACGACGGCTCGCGCGAGCGGCAGCCGTGGTTCGGCTGCGCGTGCTGCCCGAGCAACCTGTGCCGGTTCATACCCTCGGTGCCCGGCTACGTCTACGCCACGCGCGGCGACAGCCTCTATGTCAACCTGTTCGCGGCAGGCAGGGCCACCGTCGACGTGGGCGGGCGCAGCGTGACGCTGAGCCAGCTGACGCAATACCCATGGAACGGCAACGTGGAGCTGAAGGTGGAGTCGGCCAAGGGCGGCCGCTTCACCATGATGGTGCGCGTGCCGGGATGGGTGCGCGGCGAGGTGACGCCAGGCGGCCTCTACCAGTATGCCGACTCGGCACGCCAGGACTACTGGGTCACCGTCAACGGCGAGCGCGTCGACGCGCCCCTGCAAAAGGGCTACATGGCCATCACCCGCGAGTGGAAGAAGGGCGACGCCGTGAGCCTGCACATGGACATGACGCCGAGGCTCGTCAAGGCCGACGGGCGAGTGGCTTCCGACCGGGGGAGGCTGGCCGTTGAGCGCGGACCGCTGGTTTACTGCGCCGAGTGGGCCGACAACTCGTTCGACGTGTTCCACTTTGTCATCGACCGCAACCCCAAGTTCGCCATCGCCGACGCACCCACGCTGGCCGGAGGCGTGAAGAAGCTCGCCGCCACGGGCACCGTGCTCGCCACGGCAGCCGACGGCAAGCTCACGGCCACGCCCACGCGCATCACCCTCATACCCTACTACGCCTGGTGCCACCGCGGACCGGGCCGCATGCAGGTGTGGATGGCCGCAGGCCCCGAGGTGATGGACGAGCGGAAGTAGGGCTCAACAGCCGGCCCTCTCACCGTGCCCACGGCATGGCGAGAGGGCCGGATATGATGGGAAAATGACAAAAACATGCAAATTGAGGCGTTTGTTCCTCATTTTTTTTGTATCTTTGCATAAGATAAGCTGCACTCGGCAATCTGTGAGCAAGCTCACATTGCACTCGCTTGCATTATCATCGACACACAACAGGGCACCCCGCAAAACAAGCAGACACCGTAGCGACAGGCTGGGCGGGGCAAAAATGGCGCTTGCCGACGCCACGCACCGCTGCCCGCACGACGGCAGGCAGCAAGGCAAACAACACCACGCACAAAGGCAACAAACACCTATAAATGATAAATATCGGACAAAACATCAAGGAAGAACTTGCACGACAGGAACGCACGGTGAGCTGGCTCGCCAAGAAACTGGGATGCACACGCGCCGTGGTATACCGCATAATGGGCAAAAACAGCATCGACACGGCCATGCTTTCACGGATATCGATAGTGCTCGAACGCAACTTCTTCATCGAACTGTCAGACGAAATGGGCATGAGGCTAAACAAACGAGCCTGAAACGACAACACAACAGCCCTGTGACGCGGCCCGCAAAGACCAACGGCGAACGGGCCACGAATGCCGGGCCAGCCCAATGGATGTATCGCCTTCGATACACTTCTGTCTTGTTTGAGAAACACTTCCAACACCTTTGAGATACACGCTTTGCAAAGTACGTTTGCCAAAAAGCCATACCTTTGCAGCCGGCAACCACGCACTCACGTAAAGAAACCGCAAAAGCGGCACGGAACCGGCACGGCTGCCGACTGAAGGAAACACAAGAAAAAGGCGACAAATGGCAAACAAAATCATGGCGAAGGCTGTCCTGACGCTCGCACTGGCGGCTGCCACGGAGGCAGCTTGGGCACAGGTAGACTACTCTGTGGTGGCCGTCAACGAGGAAACCGGGCTCGAACTGACGCGCATCACCCAAGACAACGACTACGTGTGCATGCCCGAGGTGAGGCGCAACGCGGGCAACCTCAACTGGCTCTCAAACCGCATCATCGACATATCCACCGACGGGCAGAGGCTGGCCTACCTCTCGGCACGCAACAACACCACCAACATATTCATAAAAGACGTTGCACGGCAGGGAAGCTCCGTGCAGCACACCAACCGACGGGCAGTAATCGACTTCTCCTATTCGCCCGACGGTCGATACCTGTGCTTCTCCGAACGGAGCGGCGACTGCAACCAGATATTCCAGACGGCAGCCGAGGGCAGCTACGTGTGCCGGCAGATAACATCGGGCAACACCGACTACTCGCCCGTATACACGGACGACATGAAAGACATCGTGTTCGCCCGCCAGGAGAACACCGGCGTGAGCGTGTGGAGCTACAACGTGGCCAACAACTTCCTGGCCAACTACACGCGGGGCATGAACCCGTGCCCAATCAAGGGGCGGAAGGCGCTGCTCTGCGCACGCACCGACGCCTCGGGGCGCAGCGAGATATGGAGGGTTGACTACGAGACGGGCGTGGAGGAATGCCTCATGGCCGACCCCGCACGCAGCTTCACCACGCCGTCGGTGTCGCCCGACGGCCAGTGGATACTCGCCGTGGGCAGCAGTGTGCTCATGAACGGGGCGCAACGCTATGCAAACACCGACATATTCGTGTGCCGCACCGATGGAACGCAGCTGACACAGCTGACATACCACGCCGCCGACGACCTGAGCCCGGCGTGGGGCCGCGACGGCAGGCACATCTACTTCATATCGCAGCGCGGGAGCGCCACGGCCACGGCCAACGTGTGGCGCATGGCATTCACGCTGTGGAAGGGCGAAGGCAACATCATAAACAACAGATAAACAAAGTCATGAGAAAAATCAAGCTAATCGTTGCAGTGGCCTTGCTCGCTGCAAGCACCGCCGCAAAGGCGCAGTTCACAAACACCACAGCCACTGCCGCCAAGGCTACGCAGACCCAGGTGCAGGGATGGGGATCGGTCTACGTGCAGTGGAACCCCGTGACCATAGCCGTCGACAAGAAAGGCGAAGACGACATCTCGGCCAACGCGTTCACCATCGGATACAACAAGGCTTTCGGCATTGCAAAGGGCACCCCGCTCTTCGTCGAGGCCGGCATAGGGCTGTCGTACATGTTCAAGACCAACGAGGAGCCGTATGAAGACCTAGACGAGGTGGGCGACTACGACTGGCAGGTGAGCGGCGACAAGTACAGCATGCTCTCGGCCAAGGTGCCCGTGAGCCTGGCCTACTGCTGGAGCCTGCCCAACAGCAGCGTCGACCTGATACCATTCGTGGGCGTAGACTTCCGCATAAACCTCGTGGGCAAGCTGAAAAAGCAGTTTGAGCTGGGCAGCGAGTTCGACGGCGACGAGAAGGAGGAATACGAGGACTTGTACGAAATGCCGGCCGACCAGAACCTGTTCGACAAGGACGACATGGGCGACAAGGACCTCACATGGAAGAGATTCCAGATGGGCTGGCACGTGGGCCTCAACGCACGGTTCAACAAGGGGCTGATGATAGGCGTGGCATACGGCACCGACTTCACCGAGCTGTGCAAGAAAACAAAGATGAAAACCACGTCGATAACGCTCGGCTACAGTTTCTGACAACATGACACGGCGGCGGGCGGGCACGGCCACGGGCGCCAGGCTGCCCTGCCGCCACAACTAAAGGAAGCAACATGAAGGCAAAGACTATGCACCTGGCCACGCTGCTGATGGCACTGGCCATGGCACTGGCCACGGCGGGATGCTCGTCGGACGACGACGGAGATGGCGACAACGGCGACAACGGCAAAGGCATCACCGGCACTTGGTATGGCGAGGCCGATGAATACGGCATCTACATGGTGCTGAGGCTCACGGCCGACGGCCAATATGAGGTCGGCTACCACTATGAAGGCCAAACGACAACAATTGAAGAGGGTGTGTACCGCTACGACAGCGATGGCGAGACGATAACATTCTACACCGACAACGGGGCCTACGACTGCTACGCATGGCTGGACGGCGGACGGTTCGAGATTGAAGGGCTGGGCACATTCAGCCGCAAAAGGCCCGGCCAGGGGCAGGGCGACGGACAGGACGACGGGCTTGGCTCGCTGATATGCGGCACGTGGCGGCATACATTCAGCACCGGGTACATACAGATTGAGTTTGAGCCCGACGGGCACGGCTCATGGACGGAGTATGACCGGGCAGACGGCAGCAGGCCCGACACAGAATACTTCAGCTATGTAATCGACAGCGAAACAAGACTGATAACAATCTACATCGGCGACGAGACCGAACGGTATGAGGTGACGGAGATAACCAAGAACAGGCTTTGCCTGCGCGACCTCAACGATGGTGACTACGGAGACACAATGACCATGACAAGGCAATGACCGCAGGCTCACGGCAAGCCGGCCCGATGCCGCTGCCGTGGCCGTCCCGGGGCTCCTACGGGCCGTCACAACAAAAAAACGACAAGCATCGAGGCGCGCCACACGGCGCGCCTCGATGCGTATTGTTCCATCCGTCTGCCGCGGCCACCGGTGGCGCCCCGGCCGCACCCGGTGCGGTCAGACGAGCCAGAAGATGGCCTCGGGGCCCATGTTGAACAGCAGGTCGAGCACGCTGAGGTTGGGCCTGAAGCCATGGCGGCGGGCGAAGACCTGGTAGTAGGGCCGCGGCTCGAAGGCCGGGTCGGGCAGCGGGTGCTTGGGGTCGATGGCGTCGCGGTAGTCGTCGGCCATCGCGCCGCCGGCCTCGGCCCGGGGCAGCGGGGGCGCGGCGCCGTCGCCCGGGGCCGCGCATGGCGTCACGGCGGGGCTGTAGGCCGAGGTGTGGCCGATGTTGGGGTGTATGTCGAGCAGGCCGCACACCGTTTCGCAGATGGCCTGGTTGAAGTCGCACAGGTATTGCCAGCGGCGCTCGAAGAAGGGGCGCAGGTCGTCGGCATAATACTCGAAGAAGGGCGACTCGCTGTAGGCCGACATCAGGGCGTGCCAGTGCAGGTGGCGCCAGTTGCCGTGGTCGCTGATGCGCACGTCGCGCGTGAGCAGGCGCCGCCCGCCGTCGGTGCGCTCCACGGGCACTGTGAGCGCCTGCAGGCCGTTGGCAGTGGCTATTACGCATCGGTTGCGGTAGGTCTGCTTGCGGTAGGTGTCGCAGCGCTCTATGAGCACGCTGTCGTAGCGGCACAGCTTCTGGTACCACTGCACGGGGCCGAAGTAAGTTGTGGAGAGTAGTGCTTGCATATCGTTGGTTGTGGTTGGCGTGCGGCTCAGTAAGGCATGAGCAGCGTTCGCCCGCGGCGGTAGCCGGTGTAGAAGGGGCGGCTGTCGTCGTGGCTGTAGACTATGAGGCAGACGCGGCCCAGTATGAGGCTCTCGGGCACGGGGCCGAACAGTCGGCTGTCTATGGTGTCGGCCTCGCCCAAGGCCTGCATCCAGTAGTAGTCTTCGGGGGCGCAGGTGGCTGCCCGGCCCGGCACTACGAAGGTGCCCTCGGGCGTGGCCACGGTGTCGCCGGGCAGCGCGGCGCAGCGGCACACGTAC
>OHQS01000915.1_pt1 | contig 11483 bp, 4 predicted proteins | sample 1578181 | NCBI WGS metagenome assembly OHQS01 (sample SAMEA3879528, study PRJEB24766) | human gut metagenome | biome: human-associated habitat; feature: feces | place: USA | collected 1985/1987 | reverse complement strand
AGGTAGGGGCAAGCCCCTACCCTAAATATGAGCCCCTTTCAGGGGCGCTGGCGCCACTTTACCAACCTTATTTTTCCGTATTTTGCCCCCTACTTATACAGAGCCTTTGAAGCAGCGGCGGCGTTTGTGTTGTTCCGTCTTGAAATACTGCCACTGGTTTTGCACCTTGTCGTTGACTTCCAGTTCGGGATTGCTCTCGGCATATTCAAATCCCATCTTTCTATAGATGGGGATGAGGTCGGTGAAGAGCAGGGCGTTGGCACCCTTTCCCTGATAGTCGGGACGCACGGCCACGAGCAAGAGGTCGAGCGTTTTCGGACGTTTCCACATGAGAGCCTTGAGCAAATGGAACCATCCGAAGGGTAGCAGACGGCCCTTGGCTTTCTGAAGGGCACGCGAGAGAGAAGCCATTGAGATGCCGACAGCAACAAGTTCGCCAGCTTCGTTTTCCACGAGCGTCACCATGCGAAGATCGAGCACTGGCACGTACATGTTGACATACTGGTCGATCTGGCGTTCCGTCATCTTCGAGAAGCCAAACAGGGGGGCGTAAGCCTCGTTGATGAGGCGGAAGATTTCATGGCCGATGCCAGATTGGCGCACTTCTTTCTTGCTGGTGAGCTTGCGCACGTGGAGGCCATATTTCTTGCTGATGATTTCAGAGATGCGGCGGTGCTTTTCGGGAATTTCCTCAGGCACATAGATTTTCATTTCCACCCAGTCGGCCGACTTCACCAGTCCGAGTTTTTCCATGTGCTCGGGATAGTAGGGATAGTTGTAGATGGTCGCCATCGTGGAGAGCTGGTCGAAGCCCTCAATGAGCATGCCCTCGGCATCCATATCGGTGAATCCGAGCGGGCCCTCGATTTCGTTCATGCCACGCTCCTTACCCCAAGCCTTCACCGTGTCGATAAGGGCACGGCTCACTTCGAGATCGTCGATGAAGTCAATCCACCCGAAGCGCACGCACTTCTTATTCCACGTTTCGTTGGCGCGACGGTTGATGATGGCCGCCACGCGTCCGACGATTTTCCCGTTCTCGTCGTAGGCCAAGAAATAGTCGGCTTCGCAAAATTCGAAGGCGGCATTTTTCTCAGGCGAGAAGGTGTTGAGCATATCGTCGTAAAGATCGGGGACGGAATAGGGGTTGTCCTTATAAAACTCGTAGTTGAAGCGGATGAAGCGCTTGAGCTCCGATTTGCTGGTTACTTTTCTGATTTCAACAGACATATTTATATATGTGTAGGTGTTCTATATTACGCCACAGTTCCCGTTAAGAGCCTGTAAGCCAATTTGCCTACAAAGTTACATAATTTATCTTTTATAGCGGATTTTTTTTCTGATTACGAACAGTTTTAAGGGTGGGAGGTTTATAATTGGGATATTGGAGGGGTAAAGAGGTGGAGACCCCTGAAAGGTAGGGTGTTCAAAATTGAAAAGAATCTCTGCACGGTTTTGAGCCAAAATATGGCAAGTGCGGTACCGCTGCCCCTGAAAGGGCAGTCAGTCCGCAACCTTCGCCGCGAGCGCCCTGAAAGGGCAGTCAGTCCACAGCCCAGGGCAACGCCCTGGGTATCAGTGCATAAAAATCTACGCCCTGTAAGGGCAAAAGTATGGGCGAACGGTTGGCTTTTACTTTTGCCCTTACAGGGCGTAGGAAATGGGGACATGGCACCCAGGGCGTTGCCCTGGGCTAGGGACTTGCTGGGCTTTCAGCCCGCGCAGGGCCGCAGACAGGGCTTTTCCCGCACAATCTCTACCTACTTAATATTTCAATTTTGAACATCCTACCTTGCAGGGGCGCTTTTAAACCATCCTCACCGCTTAACCCTTTTTTAGCCACCGACTTACCCCCATTCCAAGGCTATATCGTATCTTTGCAATTATGAGAAAAAAACTTTCAACCATGATACCTATCAAACATTTCTTCTTGGGCCTTTGCCTGATGTGCCTGTCGACGGGACAGGCCGCAGCCCAAAGCTATGCCCGCCTATGGAAGGACGCACAGGCGGCGATGAACGACGACAAACCGAAGACGGCCTTGCAAACCGTTGAACGCATCGTGGCCAAGGCGACGGCTGAACGCCAGGAGGCCCAATTGCTGAAGGGGGTGTTGGTGCGGCTGCAACTGCATCAGGACATTGCGCCCGACAGTGCGAAAAAGATGCTCAGACAACTGGAAGATACGGCTGGACGGCCAGACGGCATGACGCCGGAGGCCGCCGCTCTGTGGCGCTCCGCTGCGGGACAGTTGTGCATGAAGCAATGGGGAGACACGGCGGCCGTCAGTCGCGGCAAGGGTTTGCTGCGGGCTTCGGTGGCCGATTTCGAGCGGCTCCACCAGGCCAAGGCGACGAACTTTCTGCCGCTCTTCGTGGCGGGGAAAGACAGTCGATACTTTCAAAACGACCTGCTGTCGGTGTTGGCGAAACCGCTGCTGCAAAATGCGGCGTTCACGCAGGAGGAGCGCCGGGCAATGGCGGCGAAACTGTTTTGCTTTTATAACGCCAAACACTTGCGCGAGGCGGCCTTGCTCTCGGCGCTCGACACCGTGCGCCTGACACCCTACCGCCTGCCGATGACGGAAACGTTGCGGAAGATGGCAGCGGACTACCGCGACTTGCCACTGAACGTGGAGACGTATATCGAACTGGTGGCGCACGCCAACCGCGAAGGCAACGCGGGCAGCGCCACCGACAGCATGGTGGTGGCACTGGCCCGCGAGGGACTGGCACTCTACGGCAAAATGCCACGGGCGGAAAGGTTGCGCCACTGGGTGAAGGAGAAGGAAAACACGGAGGCGGCGCTCTCGCTCCAGCGCCAACGTTTCTTGCCAGGGAAGGACTATGCGTTGACCGTCAGGGTGAGGAATGCCAAGGACGTGACGTTGCGTCTGGTGAGGCTCAACGCCAAAGCCGACGACAAACGGCTGACTGTGGGCAACGAGAAAGCGCTGAGGAGCATCGCGGGGCGCGTGGTGAAGACTTACGACAAGGCATTTGCCGCCAAACCGGCATGGGCGTTTGTCGAGGACAGTATGCTGGTGCGCTTCCCAGAAACGGGGGTCTACCGTCTGGAACTGCTCGTTGAAGGGAAAGCCGTGGCGAGCGAAACGGCCTATGTTTCGCGTCTCTTCGCCATGCGCCTGACATCGGAGGGCGACACCTGCCGCCTGCGGGCCGTGGATGCCGTCAGCGGCCAACCGCTCAAAGCGGCCAAGCTCCGCATTCTCCGCCGAGAGAACGGGGAATACGTGCAGCAACGCACGCTGACCGCTGATGCAGAAGGGGAAATCGTTGTGAAGAGAGAGGCAACGCGGAGCAATCTGCGCTATTTTCTCTCCACGCCCGATGATGCGTTTCTTCCCAGTCTGTCGTTGGGATTTTCCCTGGGAGAGGCCGACGACGTTGTCAAGGAAAGCACCACGGTCAGTCTCTTCACCGACCGCGCCATCTACCGGCCAGGACAGGAAGTGGCGTTCAGCGGCATCGTCTACACGCAACGGGGCGACGAGGTAAAGGTCCATCCGCGCTTCAGTTCGGATTTCCTGCTCCGCGACAGCAACGGGCAGGAGTTGGCACGATTGACGTGCCACACGGATTCGTTTGGCGTGGTCAGCGGTCGTTTCCGCCTGCCGTCGGTCTGTCTGCCGGGAATATTCTCCCTGCAAGGCACCAACGGCGGTTACACTAATTTCCGCGTGGAAGAATACAAGCGGCCGACGTTCACGGTCAGCACATCGCTACCCCAGGAGGCGTTTCGCCTGGGCGACTCCATCACCATCAAGGGGAAGGCTGAGACGTTCACGGGACTGCCCGTGAAGAACGCCCGCGTGAAATACACCATCGGCCGACAAGGTAGCTATTTCTACTACCGCAGCGGCCAGGCGGAGGAGACGATGGAGCGGGAAACCGTCACCGACTCTTTGGGAGCGTTTTGCATTCCGCTGACACTGCGCCTCAACGAAGACCGATACGACGGGGCACGCCCGTTGCGCTTCGCTCTTTTCTCCATCCAGGCTGATGTCACGGCGGAGAACGGCGAGACGGCTTCCACCTCGCGCTTCGTTTCGGCCAGCACGAAGGCGTCGTGGCTCTCCACGGATTTTCCCAAGACGGTGTGCCGCGAGGTGCCGGAGCACTTCACGGTGGCCCACACGGGAAACAACGGACAGACGCTCGACGGAGAGGCCGACTTCCGGGTGACGCAAGGCCAACGCACCGTGGCCACTGGCCGCCTGAAAATGGGGTGTCAAGCGCTACCGAAAACTGTGGCAGCCCTACCCTCTGGCGAATATCTCATGAGCATCACCATGACGGGAGTGGACACGCTGAGGCAGACTTTCGTCATCTTCTCGGAACACGACGAGCGCCCCTTCGGCCATCAAACGTTCTGGAATTATGTACGCACTTCGGAGCGCGGCGACAGCGTTTTGGTGGTGGTGGGGTCGCCCTGCGACAGCGTGACGCTCTTCTGCGACATCTTTGCTGGCAACCGCCGCGTTGACCACCGCATGCTGACGTTCTCAAACCGCCTGCTGCGCTTCCCGCTCTGCTATAAAGCGGAATGGGGCGACGGGGCGACGGCGATTTTTGCATTCGTCAGAAACGACACGCTCCACCGCGTGAGCACTTCCCTGATTCGTCCGCGACCGGAAAAACGCCTAAATCTCCGCTGGCGCAGTTTCCGCAGCACACTGCAACCGGGACAGGGCGAGACTTGGAGCCTGCTGGTGACGAACGCCGACGGCACGCCGGCAACGGCTTCGCTGATGGCGCGGCTCTACGATGCGTCGCTCGACGCTTTCGCCACCTCGAAGTGGACGCTACCGCTTTATTTCGAACGCCACGTGCCGACGGCACGCTATTCAGACATGCCTGCCTATGCGCTCTGGCTCACTTATCAGAAGTCTTGGAAGGCGAGAATGGTGCCGACGATGGCCTTCACCGTTTGGAACGAACAATTGCTGAGTTCTTCTTATGGCATCACCACGGATTATGCCGTCAGGAAATTCGGTTCGATACGCCTACAAGGAAAAGGACAGGTGCTCATGGCCAGCGCCGCCACGCGCAGCAACGGCACGATGAAGCGGGAGTATGAAATCTCTGTCAGCGCCGATAGCGCCGATAGGGCCGACGAGGCCGCGCAACCGGAATCGGCCACGGAGGTGGCGGAAGCAGGCGCGACGGCTGGCGGCGGCCAAGCCCGCGTGAATTTCGCGGAGACGGCGTTCTTCCTTCCGGCTTTGCAGACGGACGAGAACGGCATGGCAACGTTGTCTTTCACCCTGCCGCAGAGCCTAACGTCGTGGAACTTCACGGCCTTGGCGCACACGAAGGGGATGGACAACGGACGGCTCGACACGACGGTTGTGGCGCGAAAAGAACTGATGGTTGAACCAGCGTTGCCGAGGTTTGTCCGCCAAGGCGACCGCCTCACGGTGCCTGTCACGCTGCGCAACTTGACGGAGAAAACGCTACGCGGCACGCTCTTCTGCCACACGGCCGACCCCGATGGCCGACAAGGCGCCAAGACGCAAAAAAGGAAATTCACGTTGCGGGCGGGAGAGGAACAGGTGCAGCGTTTCGACATCGAGACGGCGGACAACGCTTCGCTACTGCTCTGCCGCATCACGGGCGAAACGCCAGATTTCAGCGATGGCGAGGAGCATCTGCTGCCGGTGTTGGCCAACAGCGTGGAACGCTCCGTGAGCGTTCCGTTTGCCATGACGAAAGCGGGACGCACGGAAGTGCGCACTGACACGTTGTGGAGCCGCCAAGCTGATAACCGCCGCCTGACGGTGGAGATGACTTCCAATCCGACGTGGAGCGCGGTGTCGGTTTTGGCACCGCTGGCAACGGCCAACGAAGAGAGTGCCACGGGATGGGCAACGCGCTACTATGCCCTGCTTCTGGCGGAACAACTGACGAAGGAAAACCCAGCCATTGCACGGGCCTTGGCGGACTCGGCGGCGGTTTGGACCTCGCCACTCTCGCGGAATAGTGATTTGAAACAGGTGTTGATGGCTGAATCGCCTTGGGCGGCCGAGGCGAAGACGGAACGGGAACGGGCGGCGGCGCTGGCCCTGCTGTTTGACGCGCCAGCGATGGCGGTCTACAAAGCAACGGCAGTCGACCATCTGCAGGCTTTGCAGGATGCTCAGGGCGGCTGGTGCTGGTATCCGGGCATGCGGGCCAACGTTTATCTCACGGCCGACGTGGCGTTGCTTCTGGCACGTCTGCAAACGATGGCACCGAAAAAGGTAACGGCCATGATGCTCGACAGGGCTGTGGCCTTCCTGCAACGCGAGATTAAAGAGGAAGTGGCACGCGCCAAGCGCGAAAAGCATACCATATATATAGGAACGACACACCTCAACTATCTCTACATCCGCGCTCTACTCAATCAACCGACAGACGAGACCACGCGCCTGCTCACCAAACTGGCACTGAAGCAAGCGCCGACGGCCACGATGGACTTCAAGGCGATGCTGGCGGTTGTCTTGGAAAAGACGGGCGACAAGAAGGAAGCAAAGACGCTGCGGGAGAGCCTGAAGGAACACACGGTGAGCACACCGGCCTTTGGACGCTATTTCGACACGCAGCGCACGCGATTTTCTTCGCAGTGGTACCGCATTCCGGCACAGGTGGCAACCATCGAGGCACTACGCGCTTCGGGCAACGCGGCGGACGAAAAGGTGGCGGACGAGATGCGCCTATGGCTGATGCAGAGCAAGCGCACCCAGATGTGGCAGACAGGCCGCACGTCGGCCGATGCCGTCTATGCCTTGCTCGCTGCCGACAACGACCGCCAACCTGTGATGAGCCTCAACACGTCGGAACGCCCGATGACTTATTCGCTCTACCAGGGAAGCCATCTCGTTGGCTTCAACGCGCCCTCAAAGGCGAAAGGGCTCGCGACTTGGGGATATGTGTGTGACACGTATGCCGAGGCGAAAACGCTACTGGCCGACCGCCTCATCGTGAACAAGGAAACGGAGGGGTTGAGCTGGGGAACGGTGACGGCACAGTTCACCGAACCGCTGACGGCCACCACGGCGAGCGGCACCGACCTCTCTATCTCGCGCCACATACAACGTTGGGAAAATGGCCAATGGACAACGCTTCCCGCCAAGGCCACGCTCCGCGTTGGCGAACGTGTGCGACAAGTGGTGACGTTGAAGGCGGTGCGCGACATGGACTTTGTGGCAGTCAAACTCTCCCACCCTGCCAATTTTGAAGTGCGGAACGCGCTTTCTGGCTATGTCTGGAACGCACCACACGGCAGTTACCGCGCTGTGCGCGATGCCTCCATCGCCCGCTATTTCGACCATCTGCCAAAGGGGACGCTGACGTTCACGGAGGAATACAACGTGAACCGCGCAGGAAGCTATGAATGCGGTATCGCCACGGCTCAATGCCAATATGCTCCTGAGTTTTCTGCCAACACGGCAAGCAAGGTGGTAAAGGCGGAATGAAATGTTTTGACAGGGGGGCCGCGCGGACATTTGGCGGAGGTATGAGGCGAAGCACTGTAGCTCACTTTGCTCGCAAAGTGAGGGGGGCGATTCTTTGGGCGGCCTTCGCGGCGCTGGTCCAAACGTTTTTCGCTACGTGTTCGTGGCCCTCACTTTGCGAGCAAAGTGAGCTACAATGCTGGCGCCGCAACAGACGATTGTGCGGGCCAGCGCAAATCTCCGCCGCGAGGGCGCTACCGCTAACCTTTGATATTTCAATTTTGAACGCCCTATAATTTTGACTACCAACTCACGCAACAAAAAAGCACTGCCAGAATACCCTCATCGAGGATATTCTGGCAGTGCTTTTTTGTTACGACTAATGCCGTGGTCGGCGGTGCTTGCAGGCATTCAGGCTGCGTTAACAATGCCGTCTACTTAGTAATTGGTTCAACTTTTTCTTTCACCATTACTTACCACCAGCTTTTCATTTTCTGTCTTCTCCAAATTCTTCCTGCTGCCGTTCAACTTCCTTGAGGCGCTTGGCGTTTTCAACGCTGCGGCGCTGTTCTTCAAGAATATTGACGGACGACTGGCGAGATACGTCAAGGGCATGGCCTGTCGTATGGGGTATTGAGGCGGCTTCGGAGGCGTCGTAGACGAGCGGGACGCTGGCGGCAACGCTGCTAAATTCCAGCACTCCGCTCACGGGTTTCTGCGAACCTTCGAAGAGCATGCTGGCGGTCAGCTTTATCTTTCCAGGTTTCAAAGTCGACTGGATAAGCACGGGGGCCGTTCCCCATTTGACGGGGACGGGGTTGGCCATTACGTCGGCACCGCCCAATATGCGGCCTTCGCCTTCCACGAAGAATTTGATATAGTCGTTGTTGAGTCGCTTGATGTTTCCGTTCTGGTCGGCCACGGCAGCGACAACGACAACGGCATCAGAGCCATCGGCACGAAGCGGCTGTTTCTCATGGTCAATCCAGAGGATGATTTTGGAGGGGCGGAGGGCCGGGCACACGGTGTCGGCAGCCACGACTTTTCCGTCAACGATTCCCTCGGCCAAGAGGTATTCATCGGCAATGCGTCCCTTACACGAGAGGGCTTTCAGCGCCATGAAATCGTAGACATCCTTGAAGGTGATGACGGGCGAGGGCATGCCTTCCTTCGTTGCGGGCTTTTTATAGCTATACTGCTTGCCGCCGCGATTGAAAGTGAGGCGCACTTCTTCGCAATTGGAATAGACCGTCACATCCTTGGGCGAAAATGGGGTCATCTCATGGGCGATGTGTACCATCGGTCCTGTCTCAAACGGACGCTCCTCTTTTGAGATGTCGCGTTGCGACTGGAACATATAATAGGAATATTTCGGCTGGCGGAAAACGTCCATGATACCGCCATAGAAGGGATCGGGATGATAACCGCGCTGATGGTCGAAGGAATGCCAAAGACAACCGCCGATGTGCTGGCGTGTGGTGCGATAGAGGCCATCGTAAGACGTATAGGTGTAGCTCGGTTTGGCATAATGTTGCGCCTGCACGAGCATCGGCACCTCGCCCCAATTGCGTGCCACACGGCTGGGAGAATTGTGGCTGTTCCAATCGTCGACATTGTCGCCCCATTCACGGGTGAAATACGTGATGCGCTTGTCCATCTGCGTAACGGAGACATCGTTGCCGTTGGTGGGATGGGCAAACAACACGTCGTAATATTCATGGCCGCGGGCCGTGGCGTCGCAGCCAGACGTGCTGTAAGGGAAGGGATATTCCTCATTGACGATGTCGCGCGTTTGCTTAGCGAAGTCGGCGGGATACCAGGTTTCGTTCAGAATGGGTTCCCACATCCAGAGGCAGGCATGGTTGCGGTCGCGGCGTACGAGGTTACGGGTGTCGCTGAAAACGCGCTGGGCAAACTCTGGCGCGTCGTTCCAGAACTGCCACCCGGGGATGTTGTCGAGCACAAAAAGGCCCAATTCATCGCAGGCATCCATAAAGGCGGGGTCTTGCGGACAGTGGGCGTTGCGGATGACTTTAAGTCCAGCATCGCGCAACTTTTTGGCATCGCTCCAGTGCAAACTGTTGGGCACGGCATTTCCCACTACGGCAAAATCCTGGTGACGGTTGGCACCGATGAGCGGATGGGGATAGGGCTTGCCATTGAGCCAGAATCCATCTACGCCCTTAAATTCCACACTGCGTATGCCAAGGCGCTGACGGTAGCCGTCGACAACATGGCCTTTTTGATCAAGGACACGCACGAGGAGCTGATAGAGCTGCGGATTCTCGGGCGACCAAAGGGAGGGCTTTTTGAGCGTGAGGCGATTGACGGTCTGCACGGCCTGCCCTGGTTTCACGGAGAATTTCTGGTTGACAAGGGCTGCCTGACGGCCGTTGGGCTGCAGGAGCTGATATTCCACAACGCCAGAAAAGGCCTTATCGCGCTCGTTGCGCACCTGCAATTGCAGGCGCACCTCGGCAGAGTCGTCGCTGACGTGATTGTAGGACACAAACAAGCCACCGCCTGCCACGATGTTTTCGACATTGGGGTCGGTGATATGAAGACGGTCGTGCGCCACAAGCCAGCAGTCGCGATAGATGCCACCGAAATAGGTGTAATCCAGCATTTCCTGCTTCTTGCCCGGCGGATATGAGGGGTCGTTGCTGTTGTCGGTCATCACTGACAGGACATTCTCACGCGACCAGTCGACCACATCGGTGATGTCTGCCACGACGGGCAGATAGCCACCATAATGCTCCGACAGGAGATGGCCGTTGAGAAAGACTTTGCTCTTGCCCATGATGGCTTCAAAATGCAGGTAAATCTTCTTGCCTTTGAGACGGGCTTCGGGACGGAAGTGTTTGCGATACCACACAACGCCCTGATAATTGACACAGCCGCTGGCTTCCGTCGGGAGATAGTCGATGCCGTGGGGCAACGAAACGACGTCCCAAGCTGCATCATCGAAATCACGCGACTCGGCACCGCGCTGCGGACCTTTGCAAAAACGCCAGGCGGGATTCATGGAGAAGACTTCGCGCCCAGAATTTGGCAACTGAAAGAAACCAGCCGTGGAAAATTCGGGCTGGCGTTGTGCTCCTAATGTGAGGGCCAAAAAGGATAGGAGCAAAAAAAGGTGTTTCTTTTTCATAGGTTTGGAATAGGTATCTGGATTGGCGTCATGAAAAATATAGATTCCACATCAAAGTTCCTGCACGCAACCATTTTCCACCATCAGGCGGTGGCTGTTGGGGAAGATCGACGGGAGGGCTTCGTCGTGGCTGACAACGACGATGGCCATATTGGGACGCTGCTGGGTGAGGGTGTCATAGAGCTGTTGCCTGTGGAAGGCATCGAGGTGGGTATCTGGCTCGTCAAGCAAGAGAAGTTCGGGACGGCTCACGAGGGCACGGCCGAGGAGCGTTCGCTGCCATTGGCCGCCGCTGAGGCTGTCGATGGGGCGCGTTGCAAGATGGTCGAGACCCAAGGTGGAGAGGGTGTCCATCGCCTGGCGGTCGGCTTCGCGGCTGAAACGGCGGAAGAGCGACTTCTGATTGGCGAGACCGGAACGCACCACTTCTAAAACGGTGACGGGAAACTGGCGGTCGATGCTGCGATATTGCGGAAGATAGCCGAGGCGCAGGCCCGGACGGCGCGACACACGGCCAGCATCGGGCGCCGACAATCCGGCAAGGAGGCGCAAAAGGGTGGTTTTACCACCGCCATTGGGTCCTTGGAATATCCAAAAGTCGAGTGGATTGATGGTCAGAGACACACCTGAGAGCACTGACTGGCGGTCGTAGCCTAAGGACACGTCTTGAAGTTGGATTAAACTGTCCGGCATAATGTCTTGATGAGTTGGTGGAAGATATATTCAATAGAAGAAAGGAGGGGCTGGGGCGTTGAGAGAGGGAAAAATCCAGGAAAATCAAGGTTGGTAGAGAGGCGACAGCGCTGCAAGGGCCACCGCGTGGGCATTTGGCGGAGGTCTGAGGCGAAGCACTGTAGCTCACTTTGCTCGCAAAGT
>OHQS01000911.1_pt1 | contig 11562 bp, 9 predicted proteins | sample 1578181 | NCBI WGS metagenome assembly OHQS01 (sample SAMEA3879528, study PRJEB24766) | human gut metagenome | biome: human-associated habitat; feature: feces | place: USA | collected 1985/1987 | reverse complement strand
GATACCTTGTGGTATATGATGCATTTTCACAGTGGTATCATTATGAATCCAAGTCCAGAGGATTGGAGGATACACCGGAAAAAGTAGCACGATTTAATAAAGAAATTCAGATTTTTGAAAGACGTTGGCCGGATATCATGCGTGACGGGGACCCATATTACAACCCGAATCTGACATTAAAGAGCCAGGATTTTTCACTGAAACGGATATAGGAGGATTTTGCATGAAAGTATTAGTAACAGGTGTAAAAGGACAGCTGGGTTATGATGTTATGAATGAGCTGGCCAAAAGAGGTTATGAAGGCGTTGGAGTGGATGTGGATGAAATGGATATCACAGACAGAGCTGCTGTTGAGCGTGTGATCGGAGAAGTACATCCGGACAAAGTTGTTCATTGTGCTGCATGGACAGCTGTAGATGCTGCAGAAGATGACGAAAATAAAAATAAAGCCCATTCAATCAATGCTGATGGAACCAGAAACATTGCCGCTGCATGCAAAAAAACAGACAGTAAAATGATTTACATAAGTACTGACTATGTATTTGATGGTCAGGGAAGCACTCCATGGCAGCCAGACTGCAAAGACTATAAACCGCTCAATGTTTATGGCGAAACTAAACTTGCAGGCGAGCTTGCTGTTTCCAGTACAATTGAAAAATATTTTATCATCCGCATTGCGTGGGTTTTTGGACTTAACGGTAAAAATTTTATAAAAACAATGCTTAATGTCGGTAAAAAACATGATGAAGTCCGTGTTGTAAATGACCAGATTGGAACTCCTACTTACACTCTTGATTTATCACGTTTACTTATCGACATGGCAGAAACCGATAAATATGGTTATTACCACGCAACTAATGAAGGCGGATATATTTCGTGGTATGATTTTACATGTGAAATTTACCGTCAGGCAGGACTCACAACAAAAGTTACACCTGTAACAACTGCCGAATATGGTCTTTCAAAAGCTGCACGACCTTTTAACAGCAGGCTTGATAAAAGCAAACTTGTTAAAAACGGATTCACTCCACTGCCAGCATGGCAGGATGCACTTAACCGATATCTCCACGAAATAGGAGAACTTGCTGATTAATCATCAATAACCCGATACATTTTTTATTAACACTATTTTTTAATTTTAAGGAGAATACTATGGGACAGATTAAAGTTACACCTTGCGACATAGATGGTCTTTATATAATAGAACCGACTGTTCATGGTGACAGCCGCGGTTATTTTATGGAAACATATAATCAGAATGATATGCATGAAGCAGGACTTGACATGGTCTTTGTACAAGATAACCAATCAAGTTCATCAAAAGGCGTGCTTCGCGGACTTCATTTCCAGAAAGAATTTCCGCAAGGCAAGCTCGTCCGTGTAATCAAAGGGCGTGTATTTGATGTTGCAGTTGATTTACGCTCGGATTCAAAAACATACGGAAAATGGTTTGGCGTCGAACTCACTGAAGAAAATAAAAAGCAGTTCTATATAAGTGAAGGATTTGCACATGGATTTCTTGTATTAAGTGATACAGCTGAATTCTGTTATAAAGTCACTGATTTCTATCATCCTGGTGATGAGGGCGGACTTGCATGGAACGACCCGGTAATCGGCATCAAATGGCCTGAGATAACAGGCGAATATCCGGGAAATGCTGACCCTTCCGGCTACACATTAAAAGATGGCACGCCACTTAACTTCAGCGAAAAAGATAAATTGTGGGACACGCTTGAAAATACATTTAAATTTTGAAAAAATCCCAGTGAGTTGCAGCTCACTGGGATTTTTATTCCTTTTTTGCAAGGCGGCTTAAACCCTAGGCTGATTGCCGACTAATAATCTCCATCCAGCCATTTACAAATATAGTAGGCTACTATACTTGCCATAATAGAGATTACAAATTCTGCGGATGATACGTATCCACAACCTCCATAATCTTCTTTCTTATATCTGCCGAATCTTCTGCATATGCCATTTCTTTTAACTCTTCAAGCTTTTCATAGAAATGTTCTTTGTCAAATTCGATTGGTCTGCCTATGTGAATAAGTTTGTTATCTGTGTCCTGCATGCCCTCTTCATTCATGAGAAGCTCTTCGTAAAGCTTTTCACCGGGACGCAGACCTGTATATTTGATTTCCATGTCAACACCGAGCGTGTAACCCGAAAGACGTATTAAGTTCTTTGCAAGATCGTCAATCTTTACGGGCTCACCCATATCAAGAATAAATATCTCGCCGCCTTTGGCATAAGCTCCCGCCTGAAGGACGAGTGATACCGCCTCCGGAATTGTCATAAAGTATCTGATGATATCAGGGTGTGTAACGGTAACAGGACCTCCCGCCTCAATCTGTTTTTTAAAGAGCGGAATAACCGAACCATTGCTTCCAAGCACGTTTCCGAATCGAACAGCAACGAAATCTGTCTTTGATTTCTCATTAAATGACTGGATTATCATTTCACAGATTCTCTTTGTTGCACCCATTACATTTGTAGGATTAACAGCCTTGTCTGTAGAAATCATAACAAACTTCTTAACTCCGTACTTATCAGCCATCTTCGCAACATTCCATGTTCCGACAACATTGTTCTTTATAGCCTCATTAGGGCTTACTTCCATGAGCGGAACATGCTTGTGTGCTGCCGCATGATAAACAATATCAGGCTTGTACTGTTCAAATACCGATTCAAGTCTTGATGTATTTCTTATTGAACCGATAAGCGTAACCACATTTGCATCAGGATATTTTATTTTTAATTCCTGTTGTATGTCATAGGCATTATTTTCATATATATCAAATATAACAAGACATTTCGGCTTGTGGCTTACAAGCTGTCTGCAAAGTTCGGAACCAATTGAACCGCCGCCTCCTGTTACAAGCACTGTCTTGTCTTTGACATAATCCATAATTGATTCTATATCAACTTTTACAGGGTCTCTTCCAAGCAAGTCAAGAACATCAACATTTCTTAAATCCTTGATGTTAATCTCGCCGTCAACCATCTGGTAAACGCCGGGAAGAATCTTTAAGTTACATGATGTTTCTTTACAGATATTAAGAATCTCCCTCTTATCCTTAGTTGATGCTGAAGGAATAGCGAATATTATCTCATCGATGTCATAATATCTTGCATACTCTTTTATATGGTCTCTTGTACCTACAATTTTGACACCACGGATATACTTTCCAACTTTTCCCAAATCGTCATCTATTATACAGACCACCTTTGAGTTGTCGAGGTATCTCGAATTGGAAATTTCTCTCATTAGCACACTTGTTGCCTCTCCGGCACCGATAATCATTATCTTTAACTGTTCCGAGGTATGTCTGTATTCATTAATAAGCTGCCTTAAAAGCCTGTACATAAAACGGCTTGCACTCATTGCAACTATAAGAAATACTCCTGATGTAAAATAACATGAACGTGGAAGCATCCATCCCATAAAAGATGTCACGCAAAGATGTGCCAGCTCTGCAACAACGCAGGCTTCCACAATTTTATAAAGTTCTGCGATACTTGCATATTGCCACAGACTGTGATACATTCTGAAACACCAGAATATTATAAGCGTCACGATTGTAAATGGAATAACATTTACAATGTACTTTTGTATATATTCTTCCGGAACACTTGCTATATTTATCTCAAAACGCATAATCAGTGAAAGAAATACTGAACCATTTATGAGAATAATATCCGTTATAACCAAAAAAATTCTTCTTACAAGGAGCTGTATCCTGTCTTTTCTTGTATCTCCCATATCTTTTCCTATTTCCTTTCACCATCAGTCTTACTAAGTAAGCCTTTTAATGTGCCAACTCCGTAACTTACATGAAGCAATAAAAACAAAAATGGCAGTGCCGCATTTGTCATATTTTTCTTTTTGCCTGCTTTCATCACCGAAAATGCTGACATTACTGCTGCCAGAAGTCCATAAGCAGACCACATCAACTTTGTAAGTTTTTTTGCAAGCCTGTTAAGCGGCATACATATTTTCTGGCCTGTTCCGATTACCGACATTATAATTGCCGATACAAAGGCAAATGGCACAAAATGATATAATGACAAACATTGCGGACATATTTTTGCTGTTTTTCCAATCCACAATCCATTGGAATATTTCTGTTTTAACATCTTAGGAAGACTGCTTCTTATATGCTGATATGAGATAATATCAGGGTCAAAGCAAAGTTTAAATCCTGCTTCCCTCATTCTGTAATGAATCTCATTATCTTCCGTGCGTGCAAGATTTTCATTAAAAAAACCGACCTTATCAAAAACTTGTCTTCTGTACGCAGCATGAAACATTGATTTTACATATGTTTTTCCCGGATTGTTCCTGTATGGAGCTATACTTGAGCCAAACATGCTGCTCTCCGCAAGCAGAAGCGTATTCTTCCACGGAGTCTCTTCATCTATAATCACAGGTCTCTGTCCACCGCATATATCCTCTCCGCTCTCAAGAACACGCACATTTTTGCTCACGAAATCCTTAGGAATCTCGGCATGTGCATCTACTTTTATGATTGCATCGCCTTTATATTCCCTGAGTGCTACATTCCAGCCTGACGGTAGTGTTCTCTTAGGATTATCAAGCACCACAACTCTTCTGAAATCATCTTTGTATTTTTCCTTGAAATTATCAAGATGTTTTTTTGTATTATCAGTTGATGCCCCATCAACAAGCACAACTTCCATATCATTATGATTGTAATCCTGTGCGGCTATATCGCCAAGAATTCTGTCAATTGCATTTTCTTCATTATATGCAATTACACACATTGTAATAAACATAATGTCTCCAATCCTACTTCCTGATTACAGAATAAAAAGTATTCCATAAAATGCTACAGTCATCAACCAGTCCAAATTTTCTTAAACTTTCAAGATTATATTGCATTTTAACAGGAAGAATCTGCTCTACATAAGTCTTATCGGCATTTTTTGCATCCTTCAAAAGCTTATCCTCATCCTTGTATGCAATGCTTGTCCTCGATGTAAGTCCTGCAGGAAGAAGCAGTGTTGCATACATCTCAGGTGTATAATGCTTAACATATTTCGGCACTTCAGGTCTTGTCCCAACAAGTGTCATATCACCAGCTATTATATTAAAAAGCTGTGGAAATTCATCAAGTCTGAATTTTCTTAAAAATTTACCAACCTTTGTTATTCTTGCGTCACCTGCCACTGTAACCTGGCTTCCGATACGTGAAGCATTATTTACCATAGTTCTGAATTTGTAAATCTTAAAAATTCTTCCATACTGCGTAACTCTTTCCTGCCTGAAAAAAACAGGACCTTTTGAGTCTAACTTTATCATGGCTGCAATAACTGCCATAGGAATTGCAAGAAATACAATCATTATTAATGAAACTATGACATCAAATACCCTTTTTGCACGAAACCAGCCTCTTCGCTGTGCGATTATATTATAATATTTTCTGACCTCACGCGTTCTCATACGGTCAGGCAGCTCATTCCACTGTCTTAACTCCATAATTAAATCTTCCTTAATCTGTTAAAATTCTCAATGATATACTCTGTCTGCTCATCTGTAAGACATGTGTGAAGCGGAAGTGTAATTTCATTTTTATACATCTCGTATGAATTTGGGAAATCTTTTATATCAAATCCAAGGTTCTTGTATGCCGTATGCATAGGAAGAGGTTTGAAATGGACATTAGTTGCAATACCTGCCTCTGCCATTGCTGTTATAAGAGAATTTCTCTTTTCTTCATCATATGGAAGCACTCTTACAAGATAAAGATGTCCACTTGAAATATTACCGCCATCAAAGTGTTTAAGTGTCATTATATCATCATCTTTAATCCACTCATCATAACGCTCAACAATCTCTTTTCTTCTCGCAAGAAGGCCCTTATAACGCTTCTGCTGTACAAGGCCTACAGCGGCAAGAATATCTGTCATATTACATTTGTAATAAGGTCCCTTTATGTCATATTCCCATGCACCTAACTTTGTCTTTGCAAGTGCATCTTTTGACTGTCCGTGAAGCGTAAGAAGCATAAGATTATGATAAATCTCCTCATCATCAACACCCGGCACAGGTCTCCATACAAGTCCGCCACCCTCAGCTGTCGTAAAATTCTTAACAGCGTGAAATGAAAAGCTTGTAAAATCAGCACATTCTCCACTCATCTTTCCATTCTGTGAAGCACCATATCCATGTGCAGAATCAGCAAGAATTAAAATATGTCCCAATGCTTCCTGCATCTTTGAAGAAGGTCTAAAAAGACTCTTCTTTGATTCAACAATAGCTCGTATACGGTCGTAATCAACCATAACACCGCCCAGATCAACAGGTATGATTGCCTTTGTATTTTCATTAATCATACTCTCAACCGCAGCATAATCAATGTGGAATGTTCCTTTTTCTACATCCACAAGACGCAGTGTCGCACCAACATGACATACAACACTGGCACTGGCAGTGTATGTATATGCCGGCACAATAACTTCATCTCCCGGTCCTATCTCAAACAGGCGTAGTGCCATCTCCATACATGATGTTGCCGAATTAAGGCATACACCTCTGTTTGTATGCGTAAATTCTGCCATCTTTCTTTCAAGTTCCTTAGTCTTTGGTCCTGTTGTAATCCAGCCGGAACGCATAACCTCGGCAACTGCTTCTATCTCTTCTTCTGTTATATCAGGTGGTGAAAACGGTATATTCATAATATCCTCCTTGTTTTTCAAAGAAAAATCCGAGCTCCTCTAGCGAGGAGAGGATTTATCCTCCTTCTATTCTTTCTTTGTCATATCCGGAAATGCATAATTCAAATCTCCGCTGCTGTTGGCAATAGAAATAGAATAACTAATTGTATTATATCCATTCTGCGTAAGAGTTATAGTCTTTGTACCCGACTTTTTCTCAAATGAACACGGCACAATCCCAACATATACGCTGTCTACATAAAGTGCTGCACCTGCAGGTGCTGTTACATTTACCTTGTAACCATTTGTTGATGCTGCAGTCGTCGATGAACTGCTGCTCTTAGTCGAGGCTGACTTAGATGTCATATCTATAACTTTTGTAGAATAAGCCGAACTTACTGTAAATGTCTCTGTATATGCTTCATAATAATTAGCTGCCAGTGTCAGGACATGACTGCCAAATTTCAACATAACAGGTTCTGTATAATCCACTTCCTCGCCGTCAATCGTCATGACAGCATTTGACGGAGTAACTTTAAAATTAACAGCTCCCTGCTCATCAACCGGAAGCTTATATTCACTGAAATCAACCGTTGTCTCTTTATTTTTCTCAACCGTAACAGTCTTCTTTCCGCTCATGGTTCCTGCATCAAGTTCAAGATCATATGTTCCGGTTGCTGCAGTAACAAGCATATTATCAGTCACACCTACAAGCTGGCTCTTTCCTATACTTGCATATCCGCCCTCAAATGCACTTACTCCTGTGAACTTAATATATCCGTGTCCTACATCAACTACAATTGAGTAAACCGTACTATCAACACCTCTTAATATTACAGTATCCTGTTTTACAATCTGGGAAATAGATATCTTTTCATTATCTGACAAAATCACCGATTTCTGTGCATATACAAGATTAGTTGAACCAATCGTAATCTTTCTTGTGCTTTCATCAAAATCAAGCCCTGTAATCCCGGTTCTTTCCCACGCATCCTTTGCACCGTAGATTGTCAGTGCTGTTCCTTTTTTATCACATGTAACTTCGTATATCTCACCCGGCTTCATGTTGGATGGTGCTATCTTTGTTCCATATTTTGTCTGAATATCAGTTCCCCCCGTATATGGAACTTCATATTCTATTCCTGATGAATTTTCAACAAATCTCATCTTTTTGGCATCTTTATCTAATGAAGACAAAACACCTTCTATTGTAATTTCATTTGTTTTTGCATTTACAGGTGCATCCGTAATTGACTTTGTCGGTGCCGGAAGTATTGAGCTTCCCGGTATGACAGAACTTGTTTTTTTCGAGCCGCAGCCTACAAGACCTGACACAGAAATGACAACAATCATCATAACGGAAACTGCCTTATATATTATATTAAAAAATACATTTTTGTTCATACGTACTCCAATTCAAAATCTATCCGTACTTGTAAGCTATATTATCACAATACACCTATACTTGCAAGAAATTCCAGCCTGCGGCTGTTTACGGATGTAACTGCTTTCAGTTTTTCAACACTTTTGGGTGGTATCCATGCCTTATTCATATTGTAATAATAATTGATTATCTTCCAGAATTTTTCCGGAAATGAAAAAAGCACTCCTAAAAGCTCCAAATCAATATCAGATACCGGTTTTACTTTGTCATATTCATCAAGCATTTTGTATGCCGTCTGAATATCCCACTCATATTTTTCAAGAATTTTTCTCATAAACTGGTACAAATCACTTATCTGACATTCATTGCGGCACTTCTCAAAATTCGTGACAAATACAGTGCTTCCGCAAAAACATACATTATGATATGTATAGTTGCCATGTACAAGTTCACCGCTAAGCTGTGCCTGCAAAAAACGTTTTTTTAATTTATCATCGCTCATTTTACGGACAGCATTCACCGCCTCACTGTAAAATGAACCTATATTTCTATATGCAATATTTTCAAACTCAGATTTCTTTTTCTTATTTTTAAGATAATTGGATGCCTGTTTCAGTTCTTTCATATGGCGCACATAATTATCCGCAAGCCTCATGTTTTCTGCTACAGGATTAACATCCATCTCCCTGAAACACACTGCCGCTTCATCAAGTGATGTATGCAGCCTTGCAAGCGTTGAGACACCGACTGCTATATCCGAAATATCATTCACATTACACTCTCTTGCATCAACCCAGTTTTTCAGTATATACCGTCTGCCATCCTCCTCATTCTCACTCACAAGCCCGCCATCTGCATTTCTTATATATGTATCAACATTAATAAATCCATTATGTGCAATAGTTTTAGTAATTATGTCTTCTCTTTCATAATATTTATCAGGATGATTACACTCAAGAAACAGCTTCACTCCCTGATTTGTAAAGAGCAGCATTCCTCCTCTTCCACGCATAGTTTTATACACATCTATATCATACTGTTTTAATACATCCAGTGATTTTTCATTCATTATAAACCTCCACACTTCCATATGTCTGTCTTATCATATGAAAGCTGTGGAGGAAAAATACCCTAAAGTTAATTAAGATGTTCTATTAATGCTATAAGTGTTGCTTTATCATTAAGACGTGGATTTTCTATTACAACGCCAAGGAGTTCATTGAGTGTCTTCCCTATTTCAGGACCTTTAAGTCCATATTCCATCAAATCATTTCCCGTTATATCAAGGTCTTTTATACAGATACAGTCACCTCTTTTTGTAATCTCATCATACATAGCCCTGAGAACGATAAGGTGTTTTTTCTTGCCAGCAAGCTTTATACCGGTAATTTCTTCCTTTGTGGCAATTATGGCCGCCTCATGCTCAAACATCATCTGTATGAGTTCTCTTCCGTATTGGTGGACTGCCTCTCTTAATGCCGGTTCATTTTCTTCTATTGTTACTTTTGAATTAGCAACAAGTTTTGTAACATGCTCCACCGTATAATTATCAAGTTTCAATTCCCTGAGCGTCTTTCTTACATTTTCCGGTTCAAGCGTGTTAAGAAGTGCTGCATACCTGAAAACAGGCTGTTTTTTAGAAAATTTCAACATTGTAAGTGCATTTCTTGAATATCTTCCGCCAAGCACCCAGCCGATATCCGGAAGCACATATTTAAACAGCCCTGTCTCATAAAATCTCATTACATAACCGGGGTTATCCGACAACAATGTTTTTACAAGCTCAACCTGTATGCGTTCCATGCTGACATGGCTTATTGATGGTGACAGCTTTGATATTGCATTGTATGTATTTTCTTCAATATCAAATCCGAGCTGGGCAGAGAATCGTATTGCACGCATCATTCTCAAAGCATCTTCCGTAAAACGCTCTTTTGCATCTCCCACACATCTTATAATACCTTTGTTCAAATCATTTATTCCGTCAAATTCATCAACAAGGCCTGTGCTGTCATTGTATGCCATTGCATTAATTGTAAAATCACGTCTTTTTAAATCATCCTTTAAATCTGATGAAAATTCGACATTTTCAGGATGACGGCAATCCTTATATTCCCCGTCAATACGGTATGTAGTTATCTCATAACCGGTTTTGCCTATCATCACGGTAACAGTTCCATGCTGTATGCCTGTATCTATTGTTCTTGCAAATATTTCTTTTATCTGTGAAGGCAGTGCTGATGTCGTTATATCCCAATCCTGCGGTGTTCTGCCAAGAATACAGTCACGGACACAGCCACCGACAGCAAATGCCTCGAAGCCTGCCGCCTCTATCTGTTTTATTATATCCTTAACCTCCTGCGGCATCACAATATTGTATTTATCCATACATTACCTCATTTCCACAAATTTTAATCTTTTATAAAAGGCGGGCTTTTGCCCGCCTTTGTCTTTATCTATATTAATAATCGTTTAGTATGCTTTACCCCAGTAAACCATCTTCTTTGCCGGCTTTCCGCAGCATACACATACATCTGAAAGATGTTCCTGTGCAAATGGCATACATCTTGAAGTAGCAGTTGTATCTTCCTTAATCTTATCCTCACATGCCTGGTCACCGCACCACATAGCCTTAACAAATCCAGGTTTATTAGCAACTATATCCTTAAACTCATCATAATTTGTTGCAACATAAGTATGCTCATCTCTGTGCTTTCTTGCACGTTCAAGCATCTCAACCTGCATTGCATCAAGAATCTCTTTAATCTTATCAGCAAGTTCAGAAATATTAACTGTAATCTTCTCTCTTGTATCTCTTCTTACAACGATAGCCTGACCAGCTTCAATATCTCTTGGTCCCATCTCAACTCTTACAGGAATACCTCGCATCTCCTGTTCTGAGAACTTCCATCCCGGATTCTTATCAGAATCATCAACCTTAACACGAAGTCCTGCTGCCTTGAGTGTATCCATAACCTCAAATGCCTTATCAAGCACGCCTTCCTTCTTCTGCATGATAGGAATAATATCAACCTGAACAGGTGCAACTCTAGGCGGAAGAACAAGACCTGAATTATCACCGTGTGTCATAATAACAGCTCCGATAAGTCTTGTTGTTGCTCCCCATGATGTCTGGTGAACATACTTTAACTTATTATCTTTATCTGTATACTGGATACCAAATGCCTTTGCAAATCCATCACCGAAATTGTGGCTTGTACCTGACTGAAGTGCCTTGCCATCATGCATAAGTGCTTCAATTGTATATGTAGCCTCAGCACCGGCAAACTTTTCTTTATCAGTCTTACGTCCCTTGATAACAGGTATTGCAAGAACTTCCTCACAGAATGATGCATATACATTGAGCATCTGCTGTGTTCTTGCTTCTGCTTCCTCAGCTGTAGCATGTGCTGTATGACCTTCCTGCCACAAGAACTCTCTCGAACGAAGGAATGGTCTTGTTTCTTTTTCCCATCTTACAACTGAACACCACTGGTTAT
>OHQS01000907.1_pt1 | contig 11578 bp, 9 predicted proteins | sample 1578181 | NCBI WGS metagenome assembly OHQS01 (sample SAMEA3879528, study PRJEB24766) | human gut metagenome | biome: human-associated habitat; feature: feces | place: USA | collected 1985/1987 | reverse complement strand
AAGCCTGCCCGCGCTCTGCTGCAAACCCATCAAGACACAGGCCATGCAGCCACTGCACTGTCCATCCAAGCAAATTGTGGGCCGCCTGTTTTCCTGGAAGCCGGAAAACTGAATGAATGGCAAACAGAAAACAATCCAATGCTACAGCACTATTTTTCCTCCCTGACAATAAGTTCAATTATCTTGCCTTCCGCATTGAGTTCCGAGCTTACACGCACCACCTTGACCCTAGCAGGGGCCGTGCTCAGGCGCATAAGGAAATCAGCTGCAGTCTCTGTCGCCACTATTGTTGTGCCGTTACTGCCGATTATCTTAACCACCGCATCAGACGACGCAAACAACAGTGGCAAAAGCCTTTCCGACTCCGCTATCCTCTCATCGGGCGACAATACCTGGTCGGACAGCACGTCAAGCTGTGTCATATAGCTTGTGGACGGCTCTGGCGAATCGGCAAGAGTTCCATTAACCGAAGCTGCCTCTATCTGCCCAAGACGAAGTTTTGCCTCGGCAATCAAGTCTGCGCCCGATGGCGAAAACTGCACCTGCAAGAATTCTTCCACCATGCTCAAATAGAACTTTGCCCTTTCTAAGTCTTTTACATGTCCATGCCTCCCTTCAAGGTATATCTTTCCGACTTCCAATGCCGCCGAAGCTTCTTTCATGTCGATTGCCTTGAGATACAAATCCATTTCTTTCTTGTAATCATGGTTTACCTCTGCCTCGTATTCAGCCAACAACACATAACCTATAGGGAAGTTCCTTTCCACCAACTGATTTGCCCAATATGGCACTTGCCCATAGTCCCTTGCAACATTAACGCCAGAACTGTAAGAGGCTGCAATATCGTATAATCCCTGATAGAAACCGCCCTCGGCACTTTTGCGCAAATAGTCGAACCCCATGACAGTATCGCGCTCCACATAGCAATATAATTGATAGCTGACATAAGCGGCCGCAGGGTCTCCCTGAGCCGCCTTGCGCTCAAAAGCAGACAGTATGTCCTTATCCTTGTTCTGAAGATAAAAGTTAACTATCCAGCCAATGCCAGCCCCAACCAAACGGGCATGTGAATAGCCTGCAGAGTTTGCAAAACGGCAAACCCACTCCACGCCGGACCCAACATCGAGAGGCAACCCGATAGAGGGTCCGTCAAAACACATCTGCACCATGCGGAATTCAGCATCTGCGTGACCCTGCTCGGCCGCCATCTTTGCAAACGACAGGCTTTTGGCCGCATCCTTGTCAGGCCGTGGAGAATACAAGAAGCGGTCAAACCCGTCGGCAACCTGAGAAATGTCAATGCCCGATGAAGGAATATAATAGAAGCTCATCACGTAAGCAGCGTCGGGTTCTCCGCCATCGGCAGCCAACCTATAATATTTCAAGGCTTCTTCATACTTATTTGCTTCACGATATTCGCATGCAAGTAACTTATTGCATACAGGTGTATTCAACGTTTTCAACTTGCCCAAATATTCTTCATATTTAGCCGTGTTCTTTTCCTTTTTGTATATCCCGAGCAAGCCACCGTATACATAACTGTAAAGTATTAGCTTGTAATCAGCACCAAGAGTTAAAACCGGAAACAGATTTTCCAATATAATGAGATTGGACTTCAACTCAAGCAAATCGTCACGCACCGACGCAATGCCGATCCTCAACAAGTATGGCAACACTAAGAAATTGCCATCATGAGCATTGTTTTCTTCTACATACTTGTCTACCTTTCCCAAATACATCCGGGCTTTGTCCAGGTTGCGTGGAACAATGTTACCCTGTATATAAAAAGCAGCAAGATTGTAACTCGCCACAAGCGATGCTTCAGGGCAATCTTTGTCTTCTACCGAAGCATACCGCTCAAGCAGCTGCATGGCCTTAGTGGGATTATAGTAGTGGGCAGGAATCCTTAAATCCACGGTTTGCGAAGACATTACGTACATTTGTGCCAGCATGACACCGCCCACAGGATCTTGTTCGGAAGCCATGGTAAGCATGCGTTCAGCTTCGGCCCACTTGGCTTTGCAAAACAAATGCACTCCCATAATCGTCATTGCCCTAAAACGCCCCGGGTAAGTTTTGTAGCCCGAACATTTCTCAAGAAGCTCCATTCCCTTACGTTCATCACCGTTTTCAAGCATCTCAACCCCTTCAAGATAGAGAGAATACGGGTCTTCGTACTCCTCCGAGACGGTACCGCCAATCTTAAATGACGACAGGTTGACCATGATTCGCAGCGGCACCGACTTGTCGATGCCACTACCCTTAATCTTTTTCACCACACGCACCGAGGCATAAGCATTGGTAAGAGAAACGCCGCCCGGCATTCCACTTCCGCCAAGGCCGAGGCTGTTCATCTTCGGTTCGGAAACCACTTTCTCGCATCTGAAGCCTGAATATTCCACCTGAAGAGAATTATCGAACTTTGACGTGATATTCTGAAGATACTGGAACAGCGGCAAAGAATTGTACTCTATATCGCCCGACTTGGCTCTCGGCGAGATGTCATCGAAAGTCTGCACCTTGTCATTCTCACACATAGCAAATATGGAATCCATCTTGTCTATCTGCTCCAAATTCCCGGCAAACAACTCCATAAAGCCACAATATTTCTTGACACGCTCCTCTACGGCACCGCGCTCATCGGCAGACAGCCTGACCGTTTGCGACATAACAGGAGCACCAATGCCTAACACAAAACCTATAATCAAAAATAATCTACACATGTTATTATTAACACTACACCTAATATGACATCAAAACTTTTTAAGCTGAGTTATCAGCCAACCTGTGTTGTACTCACCGCGTTTTTCTACAACCTCGACAGTGAAGCTATAGCCCGGAACAGAATGAAAATGGAACCGCACACAATCTACAGATACAATGTCGAGCAGGCCATTGCCAAGCAGCACGGCAAGCATTGACAACCTGTCCGGAGAATACACGCGCCTGTCCATAAGGCCGGATACGTTGCGGCGTCGGCCACCCATGGACAGCAGCCCGACAAAACCAACTTCGTGTTCTACGGGCGATATGGACACCCCGCCTGCGGCATCGGTTGCCGCCACCTCGAACATATCACCATAAGCATTGCTTATCACCCACCGATACTCGCTCTTGCCAACCTTGAGAGTGTGCAAGTAGAGTTTCAACTTGCCCAACCGTCCGCCAACTCTCACAGAGCACTGCACTTCGGCCGTCCACGTAGAGTCTTCGTAACGCAACTGATAGTCGTGGCCCACAACATCGTTGACAAAGCTGACCGCCATGCTATCGAACACGCCATTTACATCACGAAACCTAGAATAATCGAACAATGTGAAAAGATACTTCTTGCGGTATGACGTGTCGTTACGCTCGGTTATCTTCTGTCCATCCCATGCCTCTGTTGCATTGAAACGAGCCATGAACTCATCTATCTGCTTCACCCTGCCCTTTAGGAGGCTCTCGTAAGCAGAAGGAACTGGCATCAATGCCTGAGCCGACACCAACAAGCGACAGGCAAGGGCAAAGGAAAGAATGGTGATAAACCTACACATAAATACAAACTCAATAAGCCATAGTCTCCATCACCTCTATGTCGCCAAGCCTAACACTCCAATGCTGACCAAGCACATAGTCATTCTCAGGAATTATATAGACCTTAATGTTCTTTTGCGTAACATCCCTATAGACCTTACGCATTTCCTTGCCCATAAAGCCCTCAAAACGTTGGAATATAGTGGCAGTAGCCTCATAGTGGTCGCCAACTTTATAAATGTTACTTATCCTATATGTGTCGGCCTTGGACAACCTCACTTCTGCATAAGGTAATTTTATGAGATTATCAAGATAAGTAACCAAAGGCGTTTTGCGCTTCACCTCCTTGCCATTGCGTACTGACGAGACCTGCATCGACACACCTTCACGATACTGCCCGTTGGGATCGGTGTATGCCTGCCCCTCACCTATAAACAGCTTCAAGACACTTTTCTTGTAGGTCTGCTTCACCCTCTGCGAATACTTTTTTCCTCCCAATATTGACAGATTGTTCTGGAACATGTCTATTACCTCGCCAACACGGTCCTTGAATGCCTGTATATCACTCTCGGACAAGTCGCTTACTTGTGCATTTACTTTCGATACAGAAAAAGACAAGCTCAACAATAGCAGAAACAATACTCTCTTCATCATTATTCTATTCATAATCCTTATATATTTCATGCACTTTCAAATATGTATATTTCCCATTAGAATCCCTTTTAAAATCGACCTCTACAAGATTAACAAGATTTCTCAATGTACACAATCGCAACATGAAATCTTTAGCCCTCTCGGTAGAAACCACGGTTGTTCCATTGCGGCCTACAGACTCAACCTTGACATCAGGAGAGGCAAAGACAACAGGCAATGTGCGCTCCATGACCTCTATCCTCAAGTCAATGTCATATTTATCGTTGCCGATTGCGGTCAGCAGGTCGATAGGTGCTTGCAGACCGTCTGTATCATCGGGCGTGGCTGCATTCTCCGGCGCATGACCCTCATGCCTGTCGACAGTGGTTTCAACATCAACTGAGTATACGGGAGTGTGCTTAACAGCATTCTTCGTAGCCTCCCGCGCATTGCTCAATACAATATCCCAATCGGCATCCATACCATTTGACACGACAAACTGAAGTGACCTCAAGAAGAAAATGGTAAACGCACCACCCGCAGGCGAACCGTCGTTATAATTCAACGTGACAGAGTTCTCGCCCTTCTGGCTACCCGAAGCTATTATGGTGCCTTTGTAATTCATAAAAAGATTGGTGTAGGCATTGACCGGACTCTTGCTGAGCACAGTGAATCCCTTTGACGCCTGTTCCTTGCTTGTCACCCCGGGAGCCACTGAGTTACAACAATCGCCAAAGACTATCTTAAGCCGCGCAGGCATATCTTCCAGCCTTCGCAAAACATATTCCAACGGAACGAACTCATTATCATAATGACTTCCAAGACACATCTGGGGGTAATCCGACTCGTCTTGCACCGACCTGGTGCCATGGCCAGAATAATAAAACATTACCACATCACCTGAAGATGTTTGCAAACGGTCAAGCACACCCATCAAGTTTGACTTGGAGCAATTGGATCCGGAATAGAAGTATTTTTCCAAATGCAGACCCGTTGCAGAGGCGATGGTGCTCATCTCCATGGTCATGTTCACAAAATCTTGCTTATCCCCACTCCCTATCGAAGGGTCGTTGGTATCTGCGAAGACTATTGCATGAAGCGACTGGGAAAAAGCCTCCCCCGCATGAAGCATGCATAAAGCAAGCAAAGGGAAATAACAAACTAAGAACTTTTTCATATCTATCTGTTAATACATGGTTATCGAACTCAAGTATTCATCGCCGGGGAACAGTTCCAGGCCGAATTGAACCAACAAGTCTTTGCACCCCCAAGCCACCTTTTTCACTATCTTGCCCTCTTTGGCAAATGCCAACTCACTGGTATTGAAAGCAAGCAACAAATACATATCACCGTCTTCTCCATTTACTTCTATCGCAAAATATGGAGCAAACAATGTTTTCACAACAGGGGCGTCATATACATAAGACTTCTCGTTGCCCAAAATAAAACGCAACACGGCCAACTGTTCCACAGTCAAGGATTGTGCACTACCTACGACACTGAAACCGACTATACTGCGACCCTTACCGCTTGCGACAGAATCGGCCAACGGATTCAACTTGTAAACAACAACTCTCTTCGAACCATCCAGGCCATTCACAAAGGCCGAATCCCAATGCCTGAACATAACGGGAGAACTGTTTATACCACCGGTACTGGCACTACGCCTAACGCAACCGCAACCGCAAAACAGTACAACATTAGCCACAAGCAGGAACAAAACGGCTCCCTTCTTTCGCTTTGATTTCATAAACTAAACTTTAATACCTAAGGACAACGCAAAAAGAATATTTATCATTCTCTGAAACATTGCACACATAGTAATTTCAACTTATTTTCCTATTAGCAAGACGTACACGCCTTTTGAGGTACAAATATACTCATAAAACAATAAAAGACAGCCTGGAGCAAAGAAAATAATGTTAATCTTATGTGTAAAATTGCAAAATACAAAACAGCATTACCGACAAAAGGCTTCAAACGGATACAAAAGCAAACAATCAACACACAAAAGTGGCCTAAACAACAATAACGAACAACAATTGCACCTGAGGTTTCCCATGAACAACCATCACAATTCTTTAACTGCCAAGCAGATTCAAAATACATGAACCTGCCATCTAACCGGCCAAACAAATATTCAGCAACCATCTTGCAACCATCTTGCGGACAAAAGCGCCCGCCCCCGCGCGGCGGCGCAAAAAGGGGGGGGGCGCGGGCCATTTTCTTGGCGGCGGCTGCCAACGTCTCGATTATTTTTCGTAATTTTACCACCGCTTTCGCGGGGGCGCGGCCGGAGGGGCCCGGCGGCCCCGGGCGCCCGCCCGCACCATGCAACAAAAAGAAAACCTACAGATATGAGACAACTAACGCTTGCCGCCACCATGGCGGCCGCCCTCGCGCTGGCTTCGTGCGGCGAGGACAAGTTCCGCGTAGAGGGCAGCATCGGCTCGGCCGAGGACTCGCTGCTGTACTTCGAGCAGATGACACTGCAGGGCCCGGTGGCCCTTGACTCCGTGAGGCTGGGGGCCGACGGCGACTTCAGCTTCAGCGCGGCGCGCTCCGACGCGCCCGAGTTCTACCGCCTTCGCATTGCAGGGCAGATTGTGAACCTGGCCGCCGACTCGACCGAGACGATAACCGTAAGGGCCGACTACCCCACCATGGCCACCGGCTACGAGGTGGAGGGCTCCGACGACAACAGGCGCATCAGGGAGCTGGCGCTCATGCAGATAGCCCTGCAGCAGAAGGCGCTGGCCCTGACCCGCAACACGGCGCTCGGGCAGCAGGAGGCCGCCGACAGCATCAGGGCGCTGCTCAAGGCGCACAAGGACAGAGTGACGCGCGACTACATATTCAAGGACCCCAAGGCCCCGTCGTCGTACTTCGCGCTGTTCCAGGCGCTGGGCAACACGCTGATATTCAACCCCGGAGGGGCCGACGGCGACATAAGGGTGTTTGCCGCCGTGGCCACGGCGTGGGACACGTTCTACCCCGGCAGCCTGCGCGGCGAGAACCTGCACAACATTGCCATCGAGGGGATGAAGAACGAGCGCATCATCGAGGCCAAGAGCAGCGCCTCGGTAGACCCGGCCAAGGTGACCACCACGGGCATAATAGACATCTCGCTGACCGACAACCACGGCCGCAGGCGCTCGCTGAGCGAGCTGAAGGGCCAGGTGGTGCTGCTCGACTTCCACCTCTTTGCGCTGAAGGACTCGCCGCAGCGCATACTGATGCTGCGCGAGCTGTACAACAAGTACCACGGCCGCGGGCTGGAGATATACCAGGTGTCGGTGGACGGCGACGAGCACTTCTGGAAGCAGCAGACGGCCCAGCTGCCGTGGATTAGCGTGCGCGACGCCGACGGGGTGGGCTCGCAGCGCCTGGCCACGTACAACGTGACGGGGCTGCCCGAGTATTTCCTCATAGACAGGGGCAACAACCTTGTGAGCCGCTCGTCGCAGATGCCCGACCTGGAGAAGGCCATCGAGGCGCTGCTCTAACAGCACGGGCGGCCTGGCGCGGCACGTGGCCGCCACGGCCGGGACGACACGCAACGAGGCACCAAGCAACGAGGCGGCGCATCCCCATCGCGGGGGGGCGCCGCCTCTCTCTTTTTATGTTCAACTCTATATTTATCAAAATACGGATATCCGCATCCTGCAAAACGGGAATGGCAGAAGGAGTTTGAATTAGAAGGAGTTAGGGGAGTTAGGAGGAGTTAGGAGGAGTTAGAAGACATTACCCACAAAAGCTATTGTCCTCTAACTCCTACTAACTCCTACAAACTCCTATTCTACCTCCTTCTACCTCCCTCTACCTCCCTCTAACTCCTATTCTACCTCCTTCTGCCTCCTTCTAACCATAGTCTTTATTCTTGCAATGTGTCTATATGGTGGTCAACTGGCATTAGTATATATAAATACTAATGCAGTTGACACCAGCCACATTGACAAAACAGTTTCACAGTGGGCTTTGCGACGGTTGCGAGAAAACAAGCATTAGTTTGCTGAAAGTCGGAATTTATGTCCGTATAGTCGGAGCAATATGGTCTAAACACAAAAACACTTGTTTTTCACGTAATGATTTTGTATATTTGTTGCATCATGCCGCGTGGCCGGCTCGCCCGGCGCAAAGCCGCCCAGTATGGCGGCGCCCCGTTCCGGCCCTGCGGCCCCTACCATTACAGCCTAAACAACCTAAACAGCCAGAAATGAAAGAACCCCTTGCAATGGCGGCGTGCATGGCCCCGTGCCATGGCCCGCATCCCAACCACACGCCGGCCTGCCCATTGGCAGGCATGGCCAAATCGGCCGCCGGTGCAGCCGGCCCTTTGTGCCGCCGCCGCCACGGGCCGCCCGGCAGCAGTGCCCGCGGGGCCGGCATAAGCATGGCGTACCCCTGTGTTATTATACGTTAACCGTGCAGAATTAGTCTGTGGCGGATATTGGGAATTTACAAAATAAACGTTATATTTGCAAGAAAGAACAATTAGTATGCAACGGATATGTGATTTCGATACGCTTACGGGCAGCCTGCGCTCGCTGCCCACACGCAAGAGGGTGGCTGTGGTCTGCCCAGGAGACTCGCATACGGAGTACGTGATACGTCGTGCGCTGGAAGAGCAGACAGCCGACTTCCTGCTTGTTGACGGCGGGCTCACCCGCTGGAACATCGGCGAGGTGTGCCGCCTGTATCCAGGCCGCGTCGAGGTGCGCCCTGCGGCCACCCCCGACGACGCCGCCCGCATGGCGGTCGAGATGGTGCGCGAGGGCCACGCTGACGTGCTCATGAAGGGCAGCATCAACACCGACAACCTGCTGCGCGCCGTGCTCGACAAGGAGCGCGGCCTGCTGGAGCACGGCCGCGTGATGAGCCACGTGACGGCCATCGAGGCCCCCGGCTACTCAAAGCTGCTGTTTGCCACCGACGTGGCCGTGATACCGCGGCCCACGCTCGACCAGTTTGACGCCATGCTGCGCTATGCCGTGTCGGTTTGCCGCAGCCTGGGCATGGCCGTGCCCCGTGTGGCCCTGCTGCACTGCACGGAGAAGGTGAGCGAGAAGTTTCCCCATACGCTGAGCTACGAGGAGCTGAAGCGCCGGGCCCGCGAGGGGGCCTACGGCGACGTGTTCGTAGACGGCCCCATGGACGTAAAGACCGCGTGCGACCCAGAGAGCGGCGAGCTCAAGGGCATCAAGTCGCCCGTTTGCGGAAATGCCGACGTGCTGGTGTTCCCCAACATCGAGTCGGGCAACACGTTCTACAAGACCATGTCGCTCTTTGGGCGGGCGCGCATGGCCGGGATGCTGTGCGGCACGACGGCACCCGTGGTGGTGGCCTCGAGGGCCGACACCGGTGATTCGAAATACACGAGCCTTGCGCTGGCATGCCTGGCCTCGGCTGAGTAAAAACACATAAAGTTGCACAGATTATGAAGATATTGGTAATCAATCCGGGTTCCACATCGACGAAGATGGCCATCTTCGACGACGACAAGCAGGTGTGGACGGCAGGCGCCCATCACCCGGTGGGCGAGTTGGCACGCTTTGAGCATGTGGCCGACCAGTATGAATATCGCCGTGACTTCGTCATAGGCAGGCTTGAGAAGGCCGACATACCGCTGCGCTTCGACGCAGTGATAGGGCGCGGCGGACTTCTGCACCCGCTGCGCGGCGGGGTCTACACCGTCAACGAGCGCATGAAGCACGACCTGCGCCACGCCACCATGGAGCATGCCTGCAACCTGGGCGCCCTCATAGCTGCCGAGCTGGCCGAGAGGTGCGGGTGCCCTGCATATACGGCCGACCCGGTGGTGGTCGACGAGATGCGCCCCGAGGCGCGCATCAGCGGGCTGCCATGCCTGGAGCGCCGCTCGGTGTTCCACGCCCTCAACCAGAAGGCCGTGTCGCGCCGCTACGCCGCGTCGATAGGCCGCCGTTATGAAGACCTGCGCCTCATCGTGGCCCACATGGGCGGCGGCATCTCGGTGGGGGCCCACTGTCTGGGCCGCGTCATCGACGTAAACAATGCCCTGGGCGGCGAAGGCCCGTTCACGCCCGAGCGCTGCGGCACGCTGCCGGCCATGCAGCTGGTTGAGCTGTGCTACAGCGGCAAGTACACCCTGCGCCAGATGAAGCGCATGATATGCGGCAAGGGCGGCCTGGCGGCCTGGCTGGGCAGCAACGACATGATTGGCCTCTCGGCCCGCGCCGAGGCCGGCGAGGAGCCCTATGCCACTGTGGTGGGGGCTATGATGTATACCGTGGCCAAGGAGATAGGCTCGATGTATGTAGCGCTGGGCGGCAAGGTCGACGCCATCATCGTCACCGGCGGCATAGCCCACGACACCTACTGCGTAGACCGCCTGCGCCCGCAGGTGGAATACATGGCTCCGGTGGTGGTGATGCCCGGCGAGAACGAGATGCTGTCGCTGGCCTTCAACGCCCTGGGCGCCTTGCGCGGTGAGCTTGAACTGATGGAATATACGGGCGACGACTGCCGAGAAGGCATCGTGTCGCCTGTGGCTATAGATTGAGGCCCGGCGCGCGACGCGCCACGGCCGGTTATTGTTTTTTCATACCTCAGCAGTCCTGTCCGCGGCCATGTCCGGCCTGCGGGCAGGACATTTGTTTGCCCGGGCAGCGCCTCCGTTTCGCCATCAACGCGGCTCACGACTTAACCAATAGACATTGGGGATTATTAGGAGTTAAGGAGTTAAGACAATAGTTTTTGTGTATAATGGAGATAGAGGGAGTTAGAAGGAGTTAGAAGGAGTTAGAGGACAATAGTTTTTGTGTACAATGGAGTTAGAGGGAGGTAGAAGGAGTTACAAGAAGTTAGAGGACAATAGTTTAGGGTATATTTAGGAGTTAAGGAGTTAAGGGGAGTAAAGGAGTTAAGGCAATGGTTCTTCTTGCGGGATTTTTGGAGTTATATGGAGTTAGAGGACAACTGTCTGCACTTCTGTCTCCTGCCTCCTGTCTCCAAAATATCCACTAAACCATTGTCTTAACTCCTTTACTCCCCTTAACTCCTTAACTCCTAAAACAATTCATTGAATAATGCCATTGTCCTATAACTCCCTAACTCCCTGTACGTTTAAGGCCCCTTTGTTTATCGGGTGTCCCCTCTTTATTGTTGCCACAACATATTCCGAGCGAGTGCCTATGCGGAACTTGCCGCCCCTTTGCCATTGTCCGAAGGAGCATTCGTAGACGGCGTCGGTTATCCACGATATGGGCCACAGCTGGCCGCGGTGCGTGTGGCCGCTGAGCTGGAAGTCGGCCCCGGCCCTCTCGGTGCGCTCCAGGTGGTATGGCTGGTGGTCGACTACGATGGTAAACTTGCTGCAGTCGGCCATGCCCATGAGCTGGGCCACACTCTTGCGCCGCGGGTTCGAGCGGTCGTCGCGCCCTATCACGCA
>OHQS01000898.1_pt1 | contig 11701 bp, 6 predicted proteins | sample 1578181 | NCBI WGS metagenome assembly OHQS01 (sample SAMEA3879528, study PRJEB24766) | human gut metagenome | biome: human-associated habitat; feature: feces | place: USA | collected 1985/1987 | reverse complement strand
TCGTGGTCGTGGAAACGGTAGTTCTCTGCGCCGAAGCCCAGTGCCTGGTGCCACTTCATGCGCGTCTGCTTCCAGTTGGCAAACCAGTCGAGCTCGGTGCCCGGCTTTACGAAGAACTGCATCTCCATCTGCTCAAACTCACGCATGCGGAATATGAACTGGCGCGCAACAATCTCGTTGCGGAAGGCCTTGCCAATCTGCGCGATGCCGAAAGGCACCTTCATGCGGCCCGTCTTCTGCACGTTGAGATAGTTGACAAAGATGCCCTGTGCCGTCTCGGGGCGCAGGTAAACCTTCATGGCACCGTCGGCCGAGGCCCCCATCTCGGTCGAGAACATGAGGTTAAACTGGCGCACGTCGGTCCAGTTCTTTGTTCCCGAAATAGGGTCTACAATCTCCTCGTCGATTATTATCTGCTTGAGCTCGGCCAAGTCGGGGCCCTGCATGGCGCGCGTGTAGCGCTCGTGCAGCGCGTCGCGCTTCTGCTGGTACTCCATCACGCGGGCGTTGGTCTGGCGGAACTGGCTCTCATCGAAGGCGTCGCCGAAGCGCTTGCGTGCCTTGGCCACCTCCTTGTCTATCTTCTCGTCATACTTTGCAATCTGGTCTTCGATGAGGTTGTCGGCGCGGTAGCGCTTCTTCGAGTCGCGGTTGTCGATGAGCGGGTCGTTGAAAGCGTCCACGTGGCCGCTGGCCTTCCATATTGTGGGGTGCATGAATATGGCCGAGTCGATGCCCACGATGTTCTCGTGTAGCAGCACCATGCTCTTCCACCAGTATTCCTTGATGTTGTTCTTCAGCTCAACGCCGTTCTGGCCGTAGTCGTATACGGCAGCCAGTCCGTCGTAGATGTCGCTGCTGGGGAACACGAAACCGTACTCCTTGCAGTGCGACACGATTTTCTTGAAAACGTCTTCCTGTGCCATTTGTATAGTTAAATCTTAAATTAAGTTCTGTCATGCCACGCCTGTGCGCCACGCAAAAAGTGCGCTTCGCACCGCATTCAGTCTGCAAAGATAAACTAATTCGGGCGAAACGCAAAACTTTTTCACACACATTATATATAAGTAGCTGTTCAATATTAACCGTTGCAATCGACCTTGCAGGTGTCCACTGTATCTTTGCCACCATCTGGTGTGCCCTTTCGGGCCGCATGCCAAAGTCTCATCGGTAGCGTAGCCCGCCACGCTCTCCCTTCTGACTTTGGCATGCTTCTACGAAATAGCGCACAAATTGATGGCATTTGATTTTGAACACCGCCTTAAGAGGCGGCAACTGCCAACCCACGACGCCCCGCGGCCTGCGTGCCGACGGCCCGCCTCCCATGCCCCGGCCACCGCCATGAGGGCTGCGCGCCGGGGCCTGCGGTCACGGCTTTGCCACCTTGCGCACAGTGCCGCCGCAGCTCACTATGAACGTGCCGCGGCCTGGTATGTCGTCGGCAGAGAACCCCTCGGCCGGGGCGCTCATCACCAGCCGCCCCGACATGTCGTAGACCCTCGCCTCGCCGTCGGGCGCCATGCCGCCGGCAACGGCGCTGCCCGCCGACGTGCAGATGCCCTCATACCGGGTGAACGTGGTGCCTTCCTTGGTCACAACATACTCGTCTGTCGAGTTCGGGGCATAGTCCACCCTCACCCACTCGCCGTGCAGGTCGTCGTAGAACGCGGCATATATGCGGTAATCGCCGTCGGGCATGGAGGCCGGCAGGTCAAATTGGCCGTTGCGAAGTTGGAACACGGCCAAAGGCCTGATGCCGGACACGTCGGTAGAAAACAGCTCGCCAAACCACCCGTTGCCTTCGGCCACCAGGCTCAGCCGGCCGTAAAGCGGGCGGCACGAGCAGTTGACCACTTGGGCGATGCCACCATACAGGAAACCATATATGCCGTTGATGCCTATGGTGATGCGCCTGTTGCTGAACAGGTAGCGCCGGGGCACGTCAACGTCGGCCGGCGCAATGCCCAGCAACATGTATTGGTCGTAGTTGTAGCCCTCGTCCTCGTCGGGCTTGAGGTAATCCAGGCGGTACATGCCGTCGGCCATCCCGCCCCAGCCCCAGTTGACATGGAAGAGCCCGTCGTCGCCATAGCCGTCGATCACGAAGGCATGCCTGTCGGCCGTGATGAAGTCGCCGCCGTTGAGCTTTCGCCCGTCGTAAATCACCGGCCGGCCGGCATCAATCTCCCCGATCAGCATCTCCATCCAGTCTTCCTCGTGTTCGGAGCGTTCCAGGTAGGCCATGTCGGGGTTATATCCCAGATACGTCAGCATGGCATAGCCCCCGTCGGTGACGTTGGCCGACGTGCCTTCGCCCCCGAAACCGGCCTCAGCCCCAACGCCGCAGTGGTATACAAGCTCGGCCACGGCCGCGGCCTGTGCCTCCGAGTAGGCCCCAGGCGCATAGCTGTCGAGCATATCGTCCCACGCATAGACGGTGCTGCCGAAGTCGGCCGACAGCCATTTCTCCGAGCCATCGGGCATAGTGCCCAACAGGTACTCGTGGGTGCCGGTGCCCCTGACGGGCCAACGGTGGTAACGCATCACCTGAGCCATGGCCACCGGCACGCATCCCGCCACGCAATGCCCGCCCGACGCCAGCGCGGGGCAAAGGCCGTTGAACGGCTCTCCCTGGGCCCACTTGCTCGTGAGCAGTGGCCCCACCTTGGGAGCCACACGCCCGCCCTGCACCAGCCCATCGGCATCAACGTCGCCGACCACGCCACGCTCCAAGGCCGCATCGGTGGCCTCAAGCCACCACCGCAACCCGCAGGGCATGGCGCCGGAAAAGCCCTCGCGCGAATAGCCGAGCACGGCCGCCGAGCCGTCGTCGTTGGCCACTACGGCAAAGCCGCCCCCGCCGCGCACTCCCATCACAGTGAGGTTGCGCGCCGCATACAACGGCTCTATACACCCGGCGGCAGCCGAGCGCGCTGGCTGCGCGTCAAGACCCAGCACAGCCGCGGCGGCGCGCTTCTGTTCAATGGTGCGCTCTGCTGCATCGGCCCCGGCCACAGCAGCAAGCACAATAATGGCAGTAAACAGTCTGTTCATAATTTTAATCTTATATTAGAGTTAAACACTTGCAACCGCTTGCGGTTTGCCTCACTCATCATTTTCCCCGGCCTGTGTCAGGCCGCCCAATTGTATGTCATGATGGCAAAGATACTAATTTTATTGCATACCTGCAAGCAAACCGCAACATATTTTACGATGGCGGCAACGCCACGCAATGCCTGCTGCCCACAGCCGCCCGCCACCCCTATTTTGCAAGCAAACGGGGCCGATGCAGCCACGGCCGCCGGGCACAGACCCAACCGCAGCCAAAAGCCTCGCAGCCAGCCACTTGCAGAAGCCTGAGGCATCGGCCCGCAACATCTGCCGTTTGGCAACCCGAAACGGGCCGTACGGCAATGCAAGACGGGCCGTATGGCAGGGCCAAACAGGCTCGACGGCGGGGCCGCCCTGCCAGTGTAAACAAAAGATACCGCCGGCATTGCGGCGGGCTCGGGGCTCTACGGCCGCAAAAGCCTGCCCATGGCTATAGCCCGGAGGCATATTGGTGATGGCGAACAAGAGCGGTGGGGATGTAAGTTTCTCTTATGGAGAGATGGTATTTTCGCTGCAAAGATACAATTAATCCAATAAACTCACAAATATTTCGACGTCTTTTTTTCGCTTAAAGACTATTTTACTAAACAGTAGTTGAGCAAAACGAAGCCAAACATTAGTACAATACAAGTCAACCGCCCGGGCATGAAAACACAACCGGATGATGGACGCCACATGGATGAAAGCCACCGGCCACACAGCCCTAATACCCTTTCAGACAACACACAAAAGCCTCAGCAAACAGACTGAAGCAGCCCAACGGCAAACCATAGCGCAACTCTGCCACGGCCTAACACTCGACCCGGGACCAAAACAGCGACAATCTCTCCATAAGAGACGGACATTTTTCAAGCACATGGAACAGCGAGAATAAATATAGTTTCTTATTTAATAATTAATCGTATGAAAAGAAAGTTTATTAGTGCACTGCTTTTCGGAGCCCTTGTCACGGCCTCGACAAGTACGTTCGTTTCTTGTAAAGACTACGATGACGACATCACCGAGCTCCGTGGTCAGATTACAACAAACGCAACAGACCTGTCTTCGCTGGTCGACGAGAAGCTCGGCAATGCCGAAAATGAGATTGCCGCATTGAAAGAACAGGCGTCAAGCCTTGACGAGGCCTACAAGAAGGCCGACCAGGCTCTGAACGACGCCATCATGAACGCGACCAACGACGCACAGGGCTACGCCGAGATTCAGGCACAGCAAGCACAGACCGCTGCCATCGATGCTGCCCGCCAGCTCGTGGAAGAGGCATCGGCCAAACTGCAGGAGGCCTTGGACAAGGCCAACAGCATCATCGACGAGCAGGGCAAGACGGTGGAGGCTCTGCTCAAGGCCGACGAGGAACTGCAGAACGGAATAGACGCTGCGACATCGCGCGCGAACGACGCTTACACGCTGGCTGAGCAGGCAAGCAAGAGCGCCGCCGAGGCTTCGCAAGCCGCAAAAGACGCTGCCGACAAGGCTGCAGAGGTGGCCGACGACCTGCAGACCATCAACGAGACGCTGAGCAGTCAGCTCAACGTCATCGAAGGCTCGCTCAAAGAGGTGAAAGAGACGGCCGAAGACGCTGCGTCGAGGATAACGGCCCAGGAGAAAGCATTGGATGCCCTTGAAAAGAGCAACAGCGAAGCGCTCGAGGCACTCGGCGCCGAAGACGACGCGCTCAGGCAGCTTATCGAAGCCAACCAGAAGGAGATAGAAGACCTGAGGAAAGAGCTCGAACCGCTTAAGACCGCTGCCGACGAAGCCCTGTCAAGCGCCAAGGAATACACAGACAAGAAGGTGGAAGAGGCACTTGGCGGCATAAGCTCTGTAGGCACGGCCATAGAGGATCTGAAGAAGGAGTATGCTGCAGCCGACGAACTGATAAAGGATGATGTAAGCAGCCTTAAGACAACGGTCGAAGGCATCGAGGATGACCTCAAGGTGGTCAACGTCAAGCTGGCCAACATCAACAGCCTGCTCAACTTCAACGTCAACAATCTCATCACGGGAATAATCTATCAGGATGCCACCGAATACAACGTGTTTGCAAAGGTGGGCACGGCCGGGGCAGTGTTCGCCAAGGACGACGCCGAGAAGAAGACGGCCATATTCCCCTACGAGGGCTATAGCGGATATGCAAAGCTGACGGTGGGCCACTACAACATACAGGAATATGCCGGCGAGATATACGCCACGGTAAACCCGACCGACATCGATGCGTCGACAGCCGTAATCAACCTTGAGAACAGCCTGGGCGACCGCAACACCATATACAGCCTCGGCGTGGCCAAGCCGGCAGAGGGACACCTCATCGAAACGCGCGCCACGACGTCGAAGAACGGACTGTGGAAACTGCCCGTGAACAGCATCACGTCGTCTACCGACGACCCGACGAAGCGCGTGGAAGCCAAGGCCCTCTATGCACTGACCACCAATTATGAGCAGGACACGCTCGACGCAGAGGGCAATATTGTGAAGATACAGAAGAAGATATACTCTCACTATGCCATCAACAAGGTGCCGCAGGCCGCCACGGCAGCCTCAAGCATCGACATGGACGTGATTGGCCATGGCGACAACCTTGACAACAACCCGGCCCACGGCATCGACATCCAGTTCTCGGCACTTAACGGCGAGCTGAGGCTGAGCACCAACGGGAAGCGCGTTTACAAGAAGTTCGTAGAGTGTGTAAGCGTGGTCAACAGCGAGGGCAAGCCCCTGGCCGACGGCGTGAAGACGTTCAACGAAGCCAATAGTCAGCTGTACACCATACTCGCCGCCAACGACTATGGAAAGGAAGACACCATAAACGTGACCTGCCCGGAGAGCTACAAGAACTACACCGTGACGCTGCGCTACTACATCTGGAACTACAACGGATCGGTGAGCGCCATCGACAAGAAGCTGGTATTCAACCAGACGCTGTGGGGACAGGACAACACCTCGCTGACAATGGCCCCGACGGGCTCGACAACACAGGCCGTATACTCTGACGACTTCGGCAAGTTCGCATTCGTCAACGGCGAGAAGAGCTCCAACGGAACAACCTGGAGCCAAGAGGCTTACTATGTGGAGGCTACCGTGGGCAACGACGACGCCGACATAAAAGGTGCAGTAATCAACCTCAACAGCGCCGACAAGGGCACCAATTACGAGGCTGTCACGGTAGGGGCCGCAAGGAGAGCGCTCAACACTTCGACACTCGACAAGATCAAGCAGCTGCAACTGTCGTACGACCCGAGCACGCTCGAGCTCGACCATGAGTACAACATCACACTGACGTTCTTCGACCGCAACGGCTTCAAGGTGAACATTGTGAACATCAGCTTCACCATGACCGTACCGACAGGTAAGCCAAGCCCATGGCACATCGAGGCTGCATTCGACACCGAGGACAAGCTCACCATCGCATGGGCCACACCCGACAAGAACGACGCAACCAACACAACGGGATGGTACGACCTCAGCGGCTCGTTCTACCAGATTGACAACGGATTCCCCACAGCAGGCGACCCGTACTCATTCAAGCTAAACGACAGCGAGTCGTATGCACCGGGCGAGGCCAACCACAAGTTCTTGCCAACGCAGATGCCGGCTGCATCCAACTACGTGATGTATGTGCCCAACGCCGCCATCAACCAAAAGGCTAACGAGGAGCACACCTACACGATGACAGGCGGAATAATGTTCTACGGACTGCCAAACCTCATCAGCTACAACGGTGAAGGCGGATTCGCCGACGAATTCCAGATTAAGTTCCTCTCGCCGATACGATATGCCATCCTCGGAACGAAGGACTACATACCCGGCAAGACCTACGAAGGAATGCAGAACGACGAAATCAGCGTTGACTACCGCCAGAGCGTGACGATAAACAACTCTTACTTCGACGCCCTCGACCCGAAGGAGGCAACGGCAACGCGCGTAAACTTCTTCGAGAACAGAGACGCCCGCATCGCCAACACAAGCATCGAGTTCGCCAAGGCTGACGACAGCAACAACGCGTTGTTCAAGGAAATAAGGAGCAATGGCGACGGTACTTACACCCTGATGACCGACGACAAGGTTTCGATGGTGAAGGACACGGATGTCGACTTCAAGCTCACTGTCACCGACGTATGGGGTGCCGTGACCGAATATACATTCACCGTGACTGTCAAGGCCAACATGTAACAATGCGGCCTTTGGCTCACTGACATCACAAAAGGAGGGGATGGGTTGCTCGGACGAAGCCCCATCCTCTCTTTTAAATAACACTCTTGACTTATGAGAAATGCATTCATGATCGTGGCCTTGACGGCCATGGTGCTTGCCGGATGCTCACAGAAGCGCAGCAACGACGCGGCCCGCAGGAAGGCCGCAACCATAAAAGACCCTACGGTATACGCCAGGATTGAGTCTACCGGCAACGACAGCATAAGCGTGGCCCTGCTGGCAGACAGCAGCCTGATTACGGTTGGCGTGGCCAACGCCGCCGAGCACAAGGCCATCGCCGGCGAACTGACACGGGGCGACACGCTCGCCATGGTGCTCGACGACGGCGGACGGAGCATGGTGGCAGGGGTCAACGTGTCGCAACTCGTCGGGCTGTGGCTCTGCGACGACGGCAGCGGCAACGGACTACGGCTGGCGCCCGACGGTGCCGCAAGCTCGGTTGGAACCGGGAAGCTGACTCTCAGGACGTGGCGGATAGCCAACGGAAGGCTGGTGCTTACCTACATCATGCCCGACGGAACCGACTACACCGAAAAACCGGCACGCACCCGAATAGTGCTTCTCGCCTCCGACAGCCTCAGGATAGAGGTGAACGACACGGTGATGGGCTACACCCGCTCATCGGGATTGCTCACTATATGACAGAAAGCCAACGGAGCCGTAGACCTACATGCACCGGCCGGCAAGGGAAATGATAATGACTTTTCATACCACTCAAAGAAATCTAACGCGTAATCACATTAATATATTGTATGTAATCCGATTGTACCAGGGTAACAACACAAAACATATAGAGTACATTTAAGAGGAGATGGCACCACCGCCGGCGGGCGGAGCATGGTGCCATTTTTTGCGTCCTGGAGCGCCCCCGGCACCATTCCGCCACGCTACCGCAAGCAGCGCAAACCGCGACAGGGGCGTTTGCAAAGTTTTGCACGACGGATTTGCGTGTGCAAATTTTATTGATTAACTTTGCAATCAATAAGTACAATCAGGAACAAACAAAAACACTTGCCCATGCAATACATCATTTATCCACCGGAAAAGCTCAACGCCACGATAACACTGCCGGCATCGAAGAGCATCAGCAACAGGGCACTCATCATACACGCACTGGCCGGAGGCGGGCCAATGCCCGAAAACCTGTCGGACTGCGACGACACCGAGGTCATAGTAAAGGCACTGAACGACATGCCAGAAGTGATTGACATAAAGGCGGCAGGCACGGCAATGAGGTTCATGACGGCCTTCCTTGCCGTGACACCGGGCGTACACACCATAACGGGAACGGAGCGGATGCTCCACAGGCCCATAGGGGTGCTCGTGGATGCACTGCGCTACATAGGCGCCGAAATAGAGTATGCGGGCGAAGAAGGCTACCCCCCGCTGCGAATAACGGGCAAGCGGCTCGACGGAGGCCCGCTGGTAATAGCCGGCAACGTGAGCTCGCAATACATCTCGGCGCTGCTCATGATCGGGCCCGTGCTGCGCGGAGGGCTCGAGCTGAGGCTCACCGGCGAGATAATATCACGCCCGTACATCGACCTGACGCTGTGGCTGATGAATGCCTACGGTGCAGAGGCCGAGTGGAACGACATAGATACGATAACCGTAAAGCCCAAGCCCTACACCGGGCGGAGGTGGCTGATAGAGAACGATTGGAGCGCCGCCTCATACTGGTATGAGATGATGGCGCTGAGCAACAACCGCGACGACGAGCTGGCACTGGCCGGGCTGGCCGACGGGAGCATGCAGGGCGACTCGTCGGCGCGCTACATATTCAGCCTGCTGGGGGTGAAGACAACGTTCGACTGCACCGAGCAGGGACTGCCAACGACCATCCGGCTGAGGCACACCAGGCACAGGCTGCCACGGCTGGAGTACGACTTCGTCAACTCGCCCGACATGGCCCAGACCTTCGTGGCGTGCTGCGCGGCCATGGACATCAAGTTCCGCTTCACCGGACTACAGACGCTCAAGATTAAGGAAACGGACAGGATAGAGGCCCTGAAGACCGAGATGCGCAAGCTGGGCTACGTGCTGCACGACGTCGAAGGACGCGAGCTGACGTGGAAGGGCGAGAGATGCGAGGCACAAACACACCCCGCCATCGACACATACGACGACCACCGCATGGCAATGGCATTCGCGCCGCTGGCCATGCGCCACCCGGGGCTTCGGATAAACAACCCCGAGGTGGTGTCAAAGTCGTACCCTCACTTCTGGGACGACCTGCGCCGCGCCGGATATACCGTCGAGGAGGCCGGGCAGGAAGCATGATACTGGAATACTCGTTTGTACAGAACGCCCTACTGGGCAGCCTGCTCGCCAGCATAGCCTGCGGCCTTGTGGGCACCTATATCGTAGCCCGCAGGCTCGTTCTCATAAGCGGCGGCATCACACATGCATCGTTTGGCGGCATCGGGCTGGGCGTTTACTTCGGCGTCAACCCCATTCTGGCAGCCATGGCCTTTGCCGTGGCGAGCGCGTGCGGCGTGCAATGGATGTCTGCACGGGGGCGGATACGCGAAGACTCGGCCATCGCCGTGTTCTGGACGTTCGGCATGAGCCTTGGCATAATATTCAGTTTCATGACTCCGGGCTTCGTGGCCGACCTCTCGTCCTACCTCTTCGGCAGCATACTGGCCATCGGGCCGGGCGACCTTTGGGTGCTCGGCATTGTCGCGGCGGCCGTCGTGGCCACGTTCGCCCTGCTCATGCGCACCATTGTCTGCACAGCGTTCGACCCTGTGTTCGCCCGTTCGCTGCGGCTGCCCGTGCCGGCCATTGAGTACATCATGATGGCACTGACAGCCATGACCATAGTGGCCACGCTCAGGCTTGTGGGCATCGTGCTCGCCATAAGCCTGCTGACAATGCCCCAACTCACCGCCGGCATATTCACCTACAGCTTTCCGCGCATGGCCACACTGAGCATTCTGTTCGGCATGGCATACTGCGCTGGCGGCCTGGCCGTCTCGTATTGGCTCAACGTACCGTCGGGAGCATCAATAATATTCGTGTCAATCATCATTTATGCAGCCCTGAAGACAATAAAAACGGCAGCGGCAAAGTTTATGTAATATAGTGAGAACATCTGCCAACCGACATATCGCCATAGTGCTTTCCGCCATCGCTATAATGATGGCGGCAGGGTGTTCCACGAAGAAAAACACAGCCAACACGCGATGGTGGCACTCGTTCACCGCCCGCTACAACACCTACTACAACGGCAGCCAGGCCTATATCGAGGGCTCGCTCGAGAAAGAAAACGGCAACAAAGACAACTTCACGGAAATCATTCCGCTATATACCGTGGGCAACAAAGCCAGCCGAGAGCTGGGCAAAGGCAACTTCGACAGGGCCATAGAAAAGTCGGAGAAAGCCATAAAACAGCACAGCATAAAGCGCAGGCCCACATGGAACAAAAGCCGGCGCAAGACCGCCAAGGACATAGAATGGCTCAACCGAAAGGAATACAACCCCTTCCTGTGGAAGGCATGGCTGCTAATGGGCAAGTCGCAATTCCAGAAAGGAGAGTTCGACGAAGCCGCCGCCACGTTCTCATACATGTCGCGCCTGTACGCCACACAGCCGCAGATAAACGGCATAGCAAGGGCGTGGCTCGCCAAATGCTACACCGAGCTCGACTGGCTTTACGACGCCGAAGACGTGATAACGAAGATGAAGCGCGACACCATGCACTACAAGGCCGTGAAAGAGTGGGACTACACTTATGCCGACTACTACATACGGAGCAAGCAATACGACGAGGCCGTGAAATACCTTGCCAAGGTCATCAAGCACGAACGGCGCAAGAAGCAGAAAGCCCGCGAGTGGTTTCTGATGGGACAGCTGCAGACCCGGCTCGGCAACAGGCAGGCGGCATACAAGGTTTACGGCAAGGTGGTGAGGCAGAACCCGCCTTACGAAGTGGAGTTCAACGCCCGCATAGCCCAGACCGAGGTCATGGCAGGGGGCCGTTCGAAGCAAATGATAAAGCGGCTGCGCCGAATGGCCAAGTCGGACAAGAACAAAGACTACCTCGACCAGGTGTACTACGCCATCGGCAACATCTACCTGGCCGGGCAAGACACGCTGAACGCCATCTCGGCGTATGAGCGAGGCAACAAGGAATCGACCCGCAGCGGCATCGAAAAGGGCGTGCTGCTGCTGAAACTCGGCGACCTCTACTGGGCCAGGGAGAAGTACAACGACGCCCAGAGGTGCTACGGCGAGGCCATCGGGCTGCTCGACAAGGACAGGCCCGACTACGCGCTGCTGTCTAAACGGTCGGAGGTGCTCGACGAACTGGTGCCGTTCACCGACGCCGTCTACCTGCAAGACTCGCTCCAAGTGCTCGCAAAGCTGCCCGAGGCCG
>OHQS01000892.1_pt1 | contig 11750 bp, 10 predicted proteins | sample 1578181 | NCBI WGS metagenome assembly OHQS01 (sample SAMEA3879528, study PRJEB24766) | human gut metagenome | biome: human-associated habitat; feature: feces | place: USA | collected 1985/1987 | reverse complement strand
TCGCCCTCGGAGTAGCTCTCCTGGTCCACGATGGTGCCGCCCTTTGCCTCAAACTCCTTGGCAAAGTTCTCGGCCAGACCCTCGTTGTAGTCCTTGCCCTTCAGGAAGATGACGGCTGCCTTGGTGTAGCCCAGCTTCTCGTAAGCGTAATCTGCCATCTTCACGCCCTGGAAGGGGTCGGTGAAGCAGGCACGGAACACATTCCCGTTCACGGTGTCGGTCTCGGCATCGTAGGTAACAGCCTCGGCAGTAGCGGAAGCGGTGACCATAGGCATATTGTAATCGGCGCTCTCGGCGGCAACAGCCAGCGTGGGAGCGGTGGTTACATCGCCCACCAGAGCGGTGATGCCCTGATCCACCATCTTGGTAAAGCAGGTCACAGCCTGCGTTTCATCGCCCTGCTCGTCCATGGCGATGATCTCCAGCTGCTTGCCGTTGACACCGCCATCGGCATTGACCTGCTTCATGTACAGGCTGGCACCGTTTACAACAGCCTGACCGTAAACGGAAGCGTCACCGGTCAGGGGGCCCATCACACCCACCTTGATAGTGCTGCCGGAAGCAGCAGCGGAACCGGCTGCAGAAGAAGCGGCCGTGCTTGCGGAAGAACCGCCGCAGGCAGTCAGAGCGCTTGCTGCGGCAACAACACCGGCAGCAGCCATGAACTGACGACGAGTGATCATCTTTTTCATAAAAATCTCCTCCTCCGGAGTGTTCTATAAAGTAAATTGATAAAAACGGAAGCAAGGCCCTTCCCCTCTAAAGTGGCCTTGCTCCTGTTCTTATCTGTTATTATAGCTATCTGGGTTCAAATCCGCAATTCACAAACCGTCCATACTTTTGGGCGCATTTTCTCGGCTTTGTTGATACTTTATACAAAAATTAAAGCGTGATTTTGTGCACTATTTCAAATTGTTCATTTTGTTTATCTGCGACATGAAACAAATTCACAAGTTGCAAAATGGTTACAGGGTTTCCATCTCGGCGTCGGCGGCAAATTCGGCCTCGGCGCGGACTTCGGCGGCCTGTCCCTCGGCCTCGGCAACAGCCACCGGCTCTGCCAGTGCCTTGCGGATGGCGGTGACGTAGAACACCATGGAAAGCGCCGTACCGATGCACCAGCCCACAGGCCATGCCATCCAGATGCCGGTGGAGCCCAGCGCGGTGGCGCTGAGCACGGCGGCAATGCCCACGCGCAAAATCAGGTCGGTGAAGGTGGCGATCATGAACCGCACCATCAGGCCGCAGCCGCGCAGGATGCCGTCTGCCACCAGCTTGACCGACACCACAAAGTAGAAGGGAGAGAGGATGCGCAAAAACAGCATACCGGTGTCAATGGCAGGGCCCTGCGGGTCGTTCATGAACAGCAGCAGCAAAAAGCGGCCAAAGAAGAAGTACAGCACCACCAGCGGCACGCACAGCAGCCACACCAGATTGCGGCCTGCGCCAAAGCCCTCCTTCACGCGGTCCATCTTGCCTGCACCCATGTTCTGGGAGGTGTAGTTGGAGATGCCGTTGCCCAAGGTGGTAAAGGAGGTGATGACCATGTTGTTCAGCTTGACGGCGGCAGAGTAGCCTGCAATGACGCTGGCGCCAAAGGTGTTGATGATGCTCTGCAGGATGATGTTGCCCACCGAGACAAAGCTCTGCTGCAGGATGCTGGGCACAGCCACCACGGCCACCTTGCCCAGCATATTCCACGAGAACAGCTGCACATGACCCTCGGTGTGGAAAGCGCGGATGCGGCGGAACACCACCACCATGGCCAGCACGCAGCTGACACCCTGACACAGGAAGGTAGCCCATGCCACACCGGCAATGCCCATCTTGAAACCGGCGACGAACAGGATGTCCACGCCGATGTTGGACAAAGAAGAGACTGCAAGGAAGTAGAAGGGGGTCTTGCTGTCGCCAAGGGCAGAGAAGATGCCGGTGGCAATGTTGTAGAAGAACATGAAGGGCAGGCCCAGAACGTAGATATCCAGATACAGCGCAGAATCTGCAAGGATCTCCTCCGGGGTGTTGATGAGCTCCAGCAGGCTGTGGCAGCCCACAAGGCCGATCAGCATCAGCACGGCGCACAGCACGGCAGAGCCGATGAGGGAGGTGTAGACCGAGGTCTTCATCTCGCGGTATTCCTTTGCGCCAAAGTAGCGGGACACGATGACCGAGCAGCCGATGTTGCAGCCAAAGGCAAAGGCGATGAAGATCAGGGTGATCTCGTAGCTGTTGCCCACCGCAGCCAGCGCATTTTCACCAATGAACTTGCCCGCCACCAGACTGTCGGCGATGTTGTACAGCTGCTGGAAAATGATGCTGCCGAACATGGGCAGACAGAATTGCCACAATACCTGTGACGGCTTGCCCACCGTCAGATCCTTATTCATTGCAAAAATCCTCCTCTATAACGACTATAAATGGGAAAAAGCGTAAACGCCGCAACCAGTATAGAACCGAACTACCAAAAAGTAAAGAAAATTTTTGGCATATATGCCATATAAAAAACACATGGTAAGCATAACGTATCCCCGCTGCCGCAAGGGGGCAGACTGTAAACGGGTTTTCCACGGCGGTTTGCGTTCCCGTTAAAAATTTAGGTCTGCAAACATACGCACCGGCTCTTGCGCCGGGGTGCAAAGCGTGGTAGGATATTGACGGTTAGTTATATATAACCGTCTAAATAGAGCAGTTCCCCGTCTGCCCGCCCGGGCAGTATGGGAGAGAAAATGATATTCAGGAGGGTTTCAAGATGAATTATCTGGAAATTGAATCTGTTGTAGGCCGCGAGATCTTAGACTCCCGCGGAAACCCCACTGTGGAAGCCGAAATCACGCTGACGGACGGCACTGTGGCGCGCGGCTGTGCCCCTTCCGGCGCATCCACCGGTGAGTTTGAGGCACTGGAGCTGCGGGACGGCGACAAGAGCCGCTATCTGGGCAAGGGTGTGACCAAGGCGGTGGAGAACATCAACACGGTCATTGCGGACGCAGTGGTGGGCATGGATGCCTCCGACATCTACGCCATTGATGCCGCCATGCTCCGGGCCGACGGCACCAAGGACAAATCCAATCTGGGCGCAAACGCCATTCTGGCGGTCTCCATTGCCGCCTGCCGCGCTGCCGCCGCTTCTCTGGAGATGCCCCTGTACCGCTTTCTGGGCGGCGTGAACGGCAACCGCCTGCCCGTGCCCATGATGAACATCCTGAACGGCGGCGCACACGCCACCAACACCGTGGACACGCAGGAGTTTATGATCATGCCTGTGGGCGCGCCCAGCTTCAAGGAAGCCCTGCGCTGGTGCGCCGAGGTGTTCCACGCTCTGGCTTCCATCCTGAAGGCCAGGGGCCTGGCCACCTCCGTGGGCGACGAGGGCGGCTTTGCCCCCAACCTGTCCAGCGACGAGGAGACCATCGAGACCATTCTGGCCGCCATCGAAAAGGCCGGTTACGTGCCCGGCAAGGACTTCATGCTGGCTATGGATGCCGCGTCCTCCGAGTGGAAGAGCCCCAAGGGCAAGGGCTTCTACAAGCTGCCCAAGGCCGGCACCGAGTTCACCTCCAGCGAGCTGATCGCACACTGGAAGAGCCTGGTGGAAAAGTATCCCATCATCTCCATTGAAGATGGCTTGGATGAAGAGGACTGGGAAGGCTGGCAGGAGATGACCCGGGAGCTGGGCGGCAAGGTCCAGCTGGTGGGCGACGACCTGTTCGTTACCAATACCGAGCGTCTGGCCAAGGGCATCCAGCTGGGTGCAGGAAACGCCATCCTGATCAAACTGAACCAGATCGGTTCTGTTTCCGAGACGCTGGAGGCCATCAAGATGGCCCACAAGGCCGGCTACACCGCCATCAGCTCTCACCGCTCCGGCGAGACCGAGGACACCACCATTGCTGATCTGGCCGTTGCCCTGAACACCTGCCAGATCAAGACCGGTGCCCCCAGCCGCACCGAGCGCGTGGCCAAGTACAATCAGCTGCTCCGCATTGAGGAGGACCTGGGTGCAAGCGCCGTTTACCCCGGCATGGCCGCCTTCAACGTAAAACGCTGATCTCCGCAGCTACAACCTGCTTTCTTTCCTGTTTCCGCGCAGAACAAAAGGGAGCGTCCCGTGGTTTTCCACCATGGGACGCTCCCTTTGTTCAATCCAGATGGATCTGCCGTTTGGCTGTCTGCAGCGCCCTGCGCAGGGGGCGGTAGAGCAGTAGCATGATGACAAAATTTCCCACGCCGTGCATGGCATCGTAGGAAAGGCCGCTGAGCCACCAGCTCAGGGCAAAGGCCGGTGTTTTTGCCACCAGATACACCGCCGCACACAGGCCGCCGAAGCACAGGCCGCAGATGCCGCTGAACACCGCCCAGCCAAGGGCATTGTCCATCCGGCGCAGCAGCCATGCCAGCAGGGCCAGCAGATACCAGACATACAGGTACATGGCCCACCACAGCCCAAAGCCGTACAGCACGCCCTGCAGCAGGATGAACACCGTAACAGCCCCCGGCGTTTCCCGGGGCAGCTCCAGCGCAAACAGGATGACAAGCAGCGTCACCGGTTCAATGTTGGGCAGGCCGCTCATGGCCTGCTTGCTCACCACCAGCAGCGCACCCATCAGGCCGCTGAGCACCAGCCGCAGCACCCGGATGTGCACAGGCTCCTTACTTCGTGTAGATAAAGGCATAGCTGTCGCCATCGTGCAGCGCAATGTCTGCCACGCCCACGGTGGTCATCTCGCCGGTGGCATCGGTCAGGCACCACCATGCCTGATCCTTATCCCAGTCGGCAGTCTCGCCGTTGACGGTGGTCACAAAGCCTGCCGCAGCCTCTTCCTCGCTGATAAGACCGGCTTCCACCAGAGCATCGCTCAGCTTCTCGCCATCGGTCACTTCCAGCGTAAAGGTCTGGCTCTCGCCATCCGCGCCGGTCACGGTAAACTCTGCCTTGACCTTGGCATCCGCAGCCTGCCCGGAAGCAGCCTCAGAGGAAGCGGCTTCACTGGAAGCTGCCACAGAGGACACAGCCTCAGAAGAGGCGGCACTGGATGCCGTGCTGGAAGCTGCACCGCAGCCTGCCAGCAGCCCGGCAGCCAGAGCGGCACTGATCACAACGGCCAGAAATTTATGCATGGTTTTCATAGAAAAAGAACTCCTTCGTTTGTTTTCCGCGCGCCCTGCGCGCAGGGTCTATCATATCATGGGTGCGCCCAAAAATCAAGGCACAGCGCAGTTACGATGATGCACCAGCGCTGTGCCGTTGTCTGATCGTCACTTTTCCAAAAACGCCTTCTGGTAGCTTGCAAAGGCACCGATCTGGTTGGCCTCGCTCAGGAACCGGCAGGGCACGATCTCCGGGCGGGGCAGACAGCGGGCCTGCGCTTCGCTGAAGGGATGGCCCCGCAGGATGTACTCTTCATACACCTCGTTCAGGGTCTCCACAAGGATGGGCTGCTTGCTGATGCCGCCGCCGATGGCCACCTTTTCCACATCCAGCAGAACGGTCAGGTTGTAGATCTGCACCGCCACCGCTTTGCAGAACCGTTCCAGCACTTCCAGCGCTTCCGGCTCGGCGGCATTGGCGGCATCAAAAAAGAGTTTACCGTTCATGGGGGCATCGGCGGGCAGGCCCTTGCGGGCGCGGTAGCTGCTCAACAGGCCGCTGGTACTGCACTGGCAGGCAACGCTCTTTGTGGGGTCGCTCCAGGCATCGGCGTTGGTGTTCATAAAGCTGTACTCGCCTGCCGTGCAGTCCCGGCCGCGCACCAGCTTCCCATCAATGATCAGGCCGCCGCCCACACCGGTGCCGATGATGAACACTGCTGCGTTCCTGCAGCCTTTCAGCACACCCCGCTCCAGCTCTGCAATGGCGGCCGCTTTGCCGTCATTCTCGATCCAGACCCGGCAGCCGCAGGCCTCGGCCAGCCGGGGGCCGACAGGCGTGCCCACATTGTAGGCCAGCGAGGGTGCTCCGCCGCCCCTGACCACGCCCTGCTCGGCATCAATGAAGCCGGGCAGGCTCAGGGCAATGCCGTCCACCTCGTCCTTGTGGGGCAGGTAGATCTCCCGCAGAGTGTTCAGGAAGTGTTCCTGTGAATCCGCCGGGGTGGGCGTGCTGCCCGTATCGGTCCGGTTCAGCTGCTCATCCATCACGGAATACTTGATCCCGGTTCCGCCCACATCAAAAACCATTACTTTCATGTACAGACCCTCCTGCGCTTTTTTTCTATTATTGCAAATCGCTCTCCAAATGTAAAGAGCAATGCGCTCCGCCATGCCGGAAAACAAAAAAATCCCGCGCTGCGGCAAAGCAAAACGGAGCGCGGGAACGAAGATAGCTTAATTCAGGATCGTGTCAGCGTTCAGCGGGCGACAACATACTTGTGCAGGGTCTTGCGGACTGCGCCGTTGCCAGCATACAGCTCCTTGACCATGCCCTCGATCTGCTCACCCAGGCCGACCTCGTACAGGTCAACACCGAACACATCGGCACGGCTGTACAGTTTCTTCAGGCAGCTGAAGTCCTGCTCGCCTTCCTTGACTTCCAGAGGAGCCACGATGGCCTGCAGCTCAGCCAGCATCGGATCGGGAGAGATCTCGAAGGCCTTGCCGTTGTCATCAATGCCCTTCAGGTAGCGGGCGTAACCAGCCAGCACCAGCGGGATCAGCACCAGATTGCTCTTGTCCAGGCCGCGGGCCTCGTAAGCCTTGATGGTCTCGCCAAAGCGGATGGCCAGCTTCTGAGAGGTATCGGTAGCGATACGCTGGGGAGCATCCGGCATGAAGGGGTTGGGCAGACGGCGGTTGATGACAGCGCCGATGAACTCATAGGGGTTCAGGACACCGGGATCAACGACCACGGGCATTGCCTCGATATAACCGATCTTCTGGATGAAGGAACGCAGATCCTCGTCGGCCATCTCGGCGCTGATGAGGGTGTAATCCAGCATGCAGCCGTAGATGGACATTGCGGTGTGCAGGGGGTTCAGGCAGGTGCACACCTTCATCTTCTCGATCTTGTCAACGGTCTCGCGGTCGCAGTACAGCACACCGCCCAGCTCCAGCGGAGGACGGCCGTTGGTGTAGTGATCCTCGATGCACAGGTACTGGGTCTCCTCTGCGTTGACAAAGGGAGCAGTAAAGGTGTGCTTCTCGGTCACGATGGTGTAGTTGTCCTCAAAGCCGTCCTTGGCCAGCATATCCTGGACCTTTGCGTCGGGACGGGGAGTGATCTTGTCGATCATGCTCCAGGGGAAGGTGATCTTGGTCTCGTCCTGAACGTATGCCAGGAACTCAGCGGGAACCAGACCCTGCTCGACCCACTTGGAAGCGTAGGCGTGGACAGCGCTCTTGACCTTGTCGCCGTTGTGAGAGCAGTTATCCATGCTCTGAACGGTCAGGGGCAGCTTGCCGGCCTTGAAGCGCTCGTACAGCAGAGCGGTGACCTTGCCCATGGCCAGCACGGGGGTCAGGCCGCGCTCCAGGTCAGCAGGAGCAACGCCGTAGCCCTTCTCGGTGATGGTGAAGGAGATCATCTGCAGGCTGGGGTTCTGGAAGATCTCCACCAGACGTGCCCAGTCGGCACCGAAGGAGTAATCAGCCTTCAGGCTCTCAGTCACGGAAGCGATGACCTTCTTCTCGATGTCGCCGGTGGACTTCAGGCAGACCAGCAGGCTCAGGTTGTCGTAGGGCTGATAAGCCTTGTCGATGATCTCGTAGTCGAAGCTCTCGGCCACGATGACGCCGCGGTCATACTTGCCGCTGTTCAGGGCGTCGTTCAGGATGGCAGCCGGGAATGCGCGGAAGATGTTGCCGGCGCCGAAGTGGACCCAGGTGGGTTCTGCGTGGGTCTTGGCCTTGACGGCCTCGACGTCGAACTTGGGCAGCTCGTAGCCCTTTTCTGCCCACTCGGCGGACAGATTGCCGTTCTTGATATCAGACAGCTTCATAATAGTACTCAGCCTTTCTTTTTCTCTTCATCCAGACGGTCCAGCAGGTCCCAGACACCCAGCATGTACTGGATACCCAGAGCACGGTCATACTTGCCGTAACCGGGGCGGCAGTTGCCGGGGCCTTCCTCCCACAGCTGACGGCCGTGGTCGGGGCGGATGTAGCCCTCAAAGCCGCAGTCATGGTAGGCGCGCAGGATCTCGATGATGCCGGTCTCGCCGCAGCAGTCGCGGTGAGCAGCCTCGGAGAAGTCGCCATTGGGGAAGTGGTGGATATTGCGGATGTGAGCAAATGCAATGCGGTCGCAGTGCTTGCGGACGATCTCGGCAACATTGTTGTTGGGGTTGGCGTTCAGGCTGCCGGAGCACAGGGTCAGGCAGTTGTACTCGTCGTCCACCATGCTCAGGAAGCGGTCGATGCTCTCGGCATCCACCAGCAGGCGGGGCAGGCCGAAGATATCCCAAGGAGGATCGTCCATGTGGATGGCCATCTTGATGTCGCACTCGCGGCAGGTGGGCATCAGAGCTTCCAGGAAGTACTTCAGGTTCTCCCACAGCTTCTCCTTGGTGACAGGGGCGTAGGCCTTGAACAGCTCGTCCAGCTTTGCCATGCGCTCCGGCTCCCAGCCGGGGAAGGTCATGTTGTACTTCTCGGTGAAGGACATGATGTACTCAGCCATAGCCTTGTAATCGCCCTTGATCTTGTCCTTCTCGTAGAACAGTGCGGTGGAACCATCGCCTACCGGATGGAACAGGTCGGTACGGGTCCAGTCGAAGATGGGCATAAAGTTGTAGCAGATGACCTTGACGCCGAACTTGGACAGGTTGCGGATGCACTGCTTGTAGTTCTCGATGTACTTATCGCGGGTGGGCAGGCCGATCTTGATGTCGTCGTGGACGTTGACAGACTCGACAACGTCCATGTCGAAGCCGTAAGCGTGGATCTGGTCTGCGACCTTCTGGATCTCGTCGATCTCCCAGATCTCACCAGGCATCTTGTTGTGCAGTGCCCAGACGATGCTGGTCACGCCGGGGATCTGCTTGATGTCGCTCAGGGTGACGGGGTCGTTGCCCTCGCCATACCAGCGCCAACCCATTTTCATAGGCATAGAGAAGTTCCTCCTGTCGTTATTTATCTTATGGCACGCGCAGTACGCCTGCACGCTCTTCTTGCTTATATTCTAATATATCAGTTATAAAATAGCAATACGCACAATGCCATTTTTTTGTGTTTATTCTTGTATACTTTACACAAAAATGGCAAAATGCCAGTTTTTTAACAAGGTTTTTGGGCAGTGTGCTGCTCTCCTTCCAATCTTCTCCTGTTCCTCCGGCTGGTGCGGCTTTTTGACCGGTTTGCGCAAAAATATGTCCTGCTTCCGTTAAAAGTCCGTTCTGTGGGACATTTGTCCTGTTATACTGCAATTACACCGAGGGACGGCGGCGTCTCCCGCATCAACTGGAAAAGAGAGGCATACTATGGACGAAAACAACTTTGTGGTAAAGACCATCTTCCACGCCCGCGGCAGCTCCGAGGTACTTACCGAAAACTATTTTGCCACCCGGAAGGAGGCTGAAGAATTCTGTGCCCTGACCGACTACGCCATGAAGCTGAACTACGGCGCAGAGCAGCAGCTGGTGACCACCGAGATCGTGGCGCTCTGATCCGCCCGGCGAGCAGCCGGTTGACAATTCCTGTAAAAACCTTTATATTCAAGACACGCAGCGCTCCGCGAAAACTGCCGGGGCGCGCCATCTGGTTTTATATAAAGGAGGATCCGCTATGGTTTCACCTGCCAAGTGCATCTCCGGGCGTTCTGTTGCCGATTGGATCGCGGCATATCCCGTGGTCTCTGACCTCTGCGCCCTGAAGGAGACTGCATGGGTAAACCCGGACAAGCTGCCCTTTGCACAGGCTGCGGCTGCCTGCCCGCTGACTTTGGCCGACATTGAGGACGCCGCCGCACGGCTGGAGCGGTTTGCGCCCTATCTTGCCGCCGTCTTTCCCGAGACCGCTGCGGCGGGCGGCATCATCGAGTCCCCTGTTCAGCCCATCCCCCGGATGCAGAAGGTGCTGAAGGAGCGCAGCGGCACTCATATCGCCGGGCAGGTATGGGTCAAGTTGGACAGTCATCTGCCCATTTCCGGCTCCATCAAGGCGCGGGGTGGCATTTACGAGGTGCTGAAAACCGCCGAGGACATTGCCCTGCACAGCGGAATGCTGCACCTTACCGACAACTACGCCGTTCTGGCAGAAGAGCGCTTCCGCAAGCTGTTCTCACAGTATTCCATCGCGGTGGGCTCCACCGGCAATCTGGGGCTTTCCATCGGCATCATGAGCGCGAAGCTGGGCTTTCAGGTCACTGTACACATGTCTGCTGACGCGCGGCAGTGGAAAAAAGACCTCCTGCGCAGCCGCGGAGTCAAGGTGGTGGAGTACAAGTCCGATTACAGCATCGCCGTGGCCGAGGGCCGCAGGCTGGCCGCAGATGACCCTTACTGCCATTTTGTGGACGACGAAAATTCCAAGACCCTCTTCCTCGGCTACACCGTGGCCGCGCTCCGACTGAAAAAGCAGTTCGACGCTCTGGGCATCATCGTCGATGAAGAGCATCCGCTCTTCGTCTACCTGCCCTGCGGCGTGGGCGGTGGACCCGGCGGCGTGGCCTTTGGACTGAAAATGGTGTTCGGCAATGCGGCGCACTGTTTCTTTGCAGAGCCCACGCATTCCCCGTGTATGATGCTTGGCATGGCGACAGGTGAAAATAACAACGTCTGTGTGCAGGATTTTGACATTGACAACCTGACCGCTGCCGACGGCCTCGCCGTGGGACGCGCTTCCGGTTTCGTCGGCGCGCTCATGCGCCCCTTCATGAGCGGCTGCTATTCGATCCAGGATGAGCGGATGTACAAGCTTCTTGCCGAGCTTGCGGACGCCGAAGGCATCTACCTCGAGCCGAGCGCCCTCGCCGGGATGTATGGCCCGGTTCTGACACAGCAGGGCCGGGCGCTCGGCGGGTACGCGGAGCGCGCTGTCCCCGCAGGGGCAATGGCCAACGCCATCCACCTTGTCTGGGCCACGGGCGGCAACATGGTGCCCCGCGAAGAGATGCAGCACTACTACGAGAAGGGAAAAGCCCAATAAATGCCCTGAACCATAAAACAGCAGCGGGTATCCGGTGAGAGCCGGATACCCGCTGCTGTTTATTTATTTGATTCAGTCGTTCTTCACAGCGATGAGCACGCGGATCTTGCCGCCGGCTGCGCAGCCGAGGCTGTCGTACCAGCCGATGAGGTGGTAATCTTCGGCGTTGACCTGCGAGAGGGTGGTGGCGTAATACTGGCCCTTGTACCACAGGTAGACCTGCATATCGTCAGCAAGCTCATAGCGCTTGGAGCCGCTCATGGCCGAGGCCGCGCCCAGCTTGTCGATGTTGGCGGGGACCAGTTGCACCATCGACTTCACGGTGCCGGAGGGGCTGGTGCCGGCCGGGGAGGACGGCATTTGCAAAGGCAAGCCCGGCTTTGCCGTTCTCTTTGACGAAGCGGACGGAAATGTCCTGCGCCGGGTCGGCGTATTGAGCAGGTTCGAGGTGATGTTGTCGAGGATGCGGTAGCCCTCCCCGGACAGGAGGATGCGCACGCCGTCCCGGATGTCCGGGTCATCCTCTACAATCATGATGGTCTGCATAGTCTATGATTCCTTTCCTGTATTGCATAGTATCCGTATAGCAGATTTTCTGCATTGTGGACAGCTTATCACATACTTCTTGGGATTTGTGGGATAAGATCCTAAGGAATTCTTAAGAAAGCGGC
>OHQS01000887.1_pt1 | contig 11859 bp, 10 predicted proteins | sample 1578181 | NCBI WGS metagenome assembly OHQS01 (sample SAMEA3879528, study PRJEB24766) | human gut metagenome | biome: human-associated habitat; feature: feces | place: USA | collected 1985/1987 | reverse complement strand
GCTAACGGTTTGGTAACTGAAATAACTCAATATCCTGCTCGGCTTTGCTTTGCAGACAATTGGCAGAATTATGAAATATTGCTCATTCTCAACCACTTACAGTTCATTTCTCTCATATTCACTTTCCGTTGCTTTTGCTTAAATTGTGCACACAGCCCGTCATTCGTTCGCAACCTCGGTTTGCCTCTCCAACGGAGTTCCAATAGAAACCGTGAGTTCAATGCTTGGTCACAAGAACATAAAGACAACCCAGGTGTATGCCAAGATTACCAAGGAAAAATTGAGCAAAGACGTGGAAAAGTTGTCTCAGCAGATTAATAACATTGAGGAATTCACGTTTGGAAATGTTTGCAACGATAATACTAACACTATAAATGGCAGAGTATGAAACGACAAGTGATAACAATACAAGAAGATATGGTCATCTACGCCCCACATCATGGTGAGGTGTGGATGACAGTTTGGGAGATTGCCGAACTGTTGAATGTAACAGGGACAGCAGTGAAGAATACCATCAAGCGCATTTGGAAACAAAGTGTGCTGAAAGATTTCCAGCATTCTCAATACATCAAACTTGAAAATGGATATTCTGCGCATGTATATGATATGGAAGTGATTATCGCCATAGCACTTCAAATGGATACATACCAAGCCTTGTTGTTCAGACAATGGCTTATCAGTAAGGTTGTGAACCGCAAGGATTGCCAAGCAGAGCAAGTAAAACACGAGTATCCGATGATTATTGTGATGAACGGAACGATGCCAAGAGGTGCAAGTTAGAATCTCTCATCTTTTAATAAGATTCCTACACCTTTATAATATAATAGCGTACAGGGGGAACGATTTTTGTCGTTGTACCCTGTACGCTATTTTTGTTTCGCTATTATGAAGCAGTACCCTTCTCTTGTGAAACAGTGCCGTCGATTATCGGCTTGCGGTAATTACCAGTGAGAAGTGCTTGTATCTCGGATTCCGGATAGAGGGTTTTGCCACATAATATAATGTAGGGCAAGATGCCTTGCTTGCGATATTCCTGCAAGGTGCGGCGACTAAGCTTCAAATGCTCGGAGAGTTCCTTGTCGGTGAGGTATCGCTCCCCGTCCAAAGGTGGGCTGTAGGACTCGATGAATGAAGATAGCCAGTTGTTGGCTTTCTTCAAGGATTGCATGGCGGTGTCTATCGACTTGCTCTCATGCGTAAGAAGTTGGTTCATGTTCATTGTTTACAATTTGGATTAAGTGGTGAATATAAAATGTGTTGGCTCGCCCATGGTAAAGTTTTCGGCTTTGCCTTGGGCGAGTTTGGTTTTATGCTATACCGATTTGATTCTGGCGATAAGCGGAACGATGGCTTTGACCTCTTCGGGGCAGTAATAGAATTGGCGACCTATCTGGGTATGCCCCAAGAAACGGCGGTCACGAAGTTTTTGTAAGGTGCGCTGGCTGATGCGAAGTTGCTGGCAGACCTCATGACCTGTAAGCCATTTGTTCAGACGCTTGCCGTTAGCCTTATGCTTCAGCAACTCCACTTTCTTTACCAAGGCATCGTATCTTGCCATCATCAAGTCGAATGCCTTCTTTTCCATTGTTACTACTTCCATATTCTCTGTTTTATTGGTTCAACAAATTCGGGTGCAAAGTTAATGTGTGTATGTTGAAAAACAATGAAAATGAATAACTGTGGCAGTGCTTTTCTGGGGTTTGCCGACCGCTTGGCAAGAAAAATCAAGAAAATTATACGTGGGTCATTAATGAGTTGTTAAACGGGTATTTCGCAAATGGTTAATTTTGCCGCCGAGAAATAAAAACAACGAATTATATAACATTTCAAACGGAATTAGGATGGAAGTAATAACAATGGAAAGTGCAGCCTTCAAAAAGCTGACAGAACAGTTGACAGAAATAGTCCAGTACGTGCGATTGGCAAAAATGGCATTTCAAGAGAACTTGACGGGTAAGGGATTGAAGCCGATGTTGACCAATGACGATGCAGCTAAGATGCTTGGTGTGAGCAAGCGCACCTTGCAGCGAATGCGCTCAGAGAACCGCATTGATTTTATTAAAATTGGCAATCAATGCCGATACCAAGTTGAAGCCATTGAAAGAATGGTTGAGGAACGAACAATAACAAAGGAAACATGAGCATGGAAGATGGAACATTGAGAAAACTGGAGTTATATCTCCATGACCTACACAAAAAGATAGACGGCATCTACGACATGCTGATGTTGAGACACGAACGAGAGACGGAGCAAAAAGGAAGTTCTGCCATCAATGAAAAATTGCTCGACAACCAAGACCTCTGCCTCTTATTTCAAATCTCCCCTCGTTCCCTTCAACGCTATCGCAGTCTGGGAGTGCTTCCCTACAAGCGTTTGGGGCAGAAAACCTACTATACGGAAGAGGATGTAATGCAGTTTGTAGAGAATAATGTCAAAGAATTCAAGAAAGAGAATGTGGAGCATTACTTGACTCGCATTCATCAGAAATTCAAATAACAACAGTATTCACCATTAAACATTTACAATTATGGTACAAAAGAAAAAGAGTGATGAACAGGACGTGCTGGTAGTCCGTGACGAGAAGACGGGCGAGATCAGCGTCGTCGCCGGACTCAGCAGAGACGGCACCCCGAAGCGAGTGCCCGCCAAGGCGGAGAACACGCCCGACTTCCTGCGTTTTGACCGCAACAGCGACTTGATGGACAGTTTCTTTAGAAACTTCTTCCGCCAGTGCAAGGAGCCAAGCCGATTCGGATTCTACCGCATAGCGGCAGACCAGGTGGAAAACCTGCTTGGCGTGATGAAGGAGTTGCTGAAAGATCCGGAGGCTAACAAGGAGATTCTTTCCGCCCACAAGGTTGACACCTCCAATTATGAGAACGAGGCAAAGCAATCGGAAGGTCAGGCGAAAGAAACCGCATCATCGGACGATGCGTCCAAGACGCAAGCTAACAAAGAAAAAGAGAATGTATCATCTGAACAAACCAACGAAAAAGAGAACGACATGGAACAGAAACCAGAACAGACCGCAACCGAACAGCAGGCACAGACCGCTCCGGGTGTAAAGCAGAACCTCATTAGTGGTAACGATGTGAACCTGCAGGAACTTGGTGCCAAATATGGCATAGACTTCAATAGTATCAATGAGAAGGATATGAAAGCTCTGCTCAACTACGGCAAGACGGGGCTTGTGATTGTGAAGCCGACCTTCGGCGGTGAACAGATAGAGATACAGGCCCGTCTGTCATTCCGCAAGGACGATAACGACCAGTTGCAACTCGTGCCGCATTTCGTGCGCAACGAGCCTAAACTCGATGTCGCCTACAAAGGCTATACCTTCACTCCAGAGGACAAGAAGAACCTGTTGCAGAACGGCAACCTCGGAAAGGTAGTGGATTTCCCCGACAAGAATACAGGTGAGCTGCGTCCTCATTTCATCAGTATCGACCGTCTCACCAATGAGATTGTTGACATCCCTACCAACAAGGTGCGCATACCCGATACCATCGGCAAGACACCTATTACCAAGGACGACAAGAGAGTGCTCTACTCAGGTATTCCGCTTCGCAAGGAGATTGAGCTTGCCAACGGGCGCAAGTTTACACCGCTGTTGCAGGTGAATGTGGAACAGCGTGGCGTGGAGTTCGTGCCTGGCAGCACAAGACAGGCGCAAGGTCAGAAACAGAATGGAGACAAGAAGCAAACCGCTGACAAGCAGGAGCAGAAGACGGATGGTGATGCGGGCGGCCAGAAGAAGCAGCAAGATCCCAACCACTGGCTCAATGAGGACGGGACCATCCGCCGACTCAACACCTATTTCAAGAAGGAACTGACCGAGCAGCAGAAGGACGACTATGTGGCAGGCAAGACCATCGAGATCAAGGAAGTGCCCAACAAGAACGGTAGCGGTACCTATACCGCCTACGTGAAGTTCGATTTCGACAAGATGCAGCCACGTTCCTACCGCAACAATCCAGACCTCAAACAGGCGAAGGAACAGATTCCGACCAACGAGAACAAGGTACAAGTCGCCGTCAACGAGCAGGGCAAGACCCATGAGGTGACCAAGCACACTAAGGAGCCGCTGAGTCCGGGACAGTCTGCGCCAAAGAACGATAAGCAGCAGAAGGAACAGAACGCCGAGGAACAGAAGCCAAAGAGAAAGGCAAGAAGCGTGAAGATGTAGTTGCCGCCACTTGATCCACAGAGTTAATCATCCATCATAACAACCGACATCTGCGACCGTCTATCCCACGGTTGCGGATGTCACAAAAACAACAGAAAATGAAGACAATCATCGCAGAGAAACCAAGCGTAGCCAAGGAAATCGCCCACATTGTGGGAGCTGACAAGCGTGAGGAAGGCTATATGCAGGGCAATGGCTATTATGTGACATGGGCATTCGGACATTTAGTGCAGCCAGCCATGCCGGAAACTTACGGCATGAAGGGATTCCATGCAGAGAATCTGCCTGTGATTCCCGACCCGTTCGTTCTTGTTCCCCGACAAGTCAAGACTGAGAACGGCTACAAACCAGATGCAGGTGTGCTTGCCCAGATCAAGATAATCGACAAGCTGTTTGACAGCAGTGAGCGCATTATCGTAGCAACCGATGCCGGACGTGAGGGAGAGTTGATTTTCCGATACCTCTATGTGTATCTCGGTTGCCAGAAACCTTTCGACCGTCTCTGGATCAGTTCGCTTACGGACACCGCCATCCGTGAGGGACTTCAGAACCTCAGGGATGGCAAGGAGTATGACAATCTCTATCATACAGCCAAGGCACGAAGTGTGGCAGACTGGCTCGTCGGCATCAACGGCACGCAGGCCCTGACGATAGCTGCAGGACGTGGCACCTATTCCGTAGGTCGTGTGCAGACCCCGACACTTGGCATGGTGTGCGAACGCTATTGGGAACACAAGCGTTTCGAGTCAAAACCGTTCTGGCAGGTACACTTCGGTGTGGTTGATGCAGACAGTGGCAATATACTGAAGTTCACATCTGCCAACCGATGGACAGACAAAGCTACCGCAACCGATATATATAATAAGGTGAAAGAAACAGGTTCTGTCATCATCACAAAGGTCGCAACCAAGCGAAAGGTGGAGAAGGCACCGCTCCTTTACGACCTCACCACCTTGCAGAAAGAAGCCAACTCCCAGCATGGCTTCACGGCAGAGCATACACTCTCCATCGCCCAGAAACTCTACGAGGCAAAGTTCATCACCTATCCAAGAACATCAAGCCGCTATATCTCGGATGATGTATTTGCCACCCTTCCCAAACTCTTCAAGAATCTGGAGAATCATTCGGAATATGGAGAAAAAGTGAAACTCTTGCCTGGCAGTGAGGACTACAGCAAGAACAGCGTGAATGCCGCCAAGGTGACCGACCACCATGCCCTGCTCATCACAGAAAATGCAGCCATTGGTCTTTTCAAGGACGAGAAAACCGTTTATGACATGATATTGTGCCGAATGATTGAAGCGTTCTCGGCAGACTGCATCAAGGACATCACATCAGTATCGGCGCAAGTGGATCATGAAGTTGAGTTTGGTATCAGTGGCTCCATCATCCGACAGACTGGCTGGCGAGCATTGTCACTCAAGGAAAAGAACAGCAAGAAGGACAAGAATGCAGACACAACCGACAATGAGGTCAAGGATCAAGTCATTCCCAACTGGCAAGAAGGACAGCATGTCACTTTTTCTGGCTGCACCATCACGGAGGGCAAGACCAAACCAAAGCCATTGCATACGGAATCCACATTGCTTGCAGCAATGGAGACCGCAGGCAAAGAGATAGAAGATGATACGATGTGCCAGGCAATGAAGGACTGCGGTATTGGCACACCTGCCACACGTGCCGCCATCATCGAAACCCTGCTCAAACGAGAGTATATGGTGCGCCAGCAGAAGAAACTTGTGCCGACGGAAAAAGGACTCGCCCTGCATTCCGTGGTGAAGAACATGGCGATTGCCAATGTGGAGATGACGGGCAAATGGGAGGCGGAACTTGCCAAGATTGAACGAGGTGAAGCAAGTGCAGACGGGTTCACCCATAGTATCCAAGGCTATACCCGTGAAATCACTGCGGAGCTGTTAGGTTGCGACAGACTTTTCAGCCACAAGGATTCCGGCTGCCAGTGTCCTAAATGCAAGCAAGGTACCATGCAGTTCTTCGGAAAGGTAGTAAGATGCAGCAACAAGGAGTGCGGTATGCCTGTGTTCAAGCAGATAGCAGGAAAGTTGCTCACTGATGCCGACATCACCGACTTGCTTACCAAGGGCAAGACCAGAACGCTCAATGGTTTCACCAGCAAGCAAGGAAAATCGTTCTCCGCAGCCATTGCCTTTGACGAGAATTTCAACACGAAATTCGTCTTTGCAGAGCGCAAAACAGCAGAAAAGCGAGGAAATGTGAAGAGATACAAGAAATAGTTTGTACCTTTGCCACCGAAACATGGTTCATAAATGGTGTCTTTATTTAGGATGCTTTTATTTACTGTGGATTAAGTGGCGGCACTCGGAGGGATACCGAGTGCCTTTTTCTTGCTTTCACACAAACACCAACCGCCATCCACGGTTTATTATTCACCACTTAATCCATTCAACTGACAAATGAACAGAAAGAAACAGACACAGACAGAGCTGTCCTATTACGGACTGTACCTCTTGAACCACCTCAGAGAGAACCGTTTTCCACAAGCCAACGATGCGGACTTTATCCGCGAACGTGCTGACCATGCCGCAGAAGTATATGAGCAGGCACGGCGTGATGCCCTCTTTGCCGATGCGGCACAAGAGCTTGCCATGTCAGCATTGCTGAAAGGTCTCCGCTTTTCCAAGTACAGCATCCTGTACGATGTTGTTGACAGTGAGTTTCCACTGGAGGTAGCAGTAGAAGATCAGGAAGCGTTTGTCAAGCACCTCCTGCCTTTGGTTGACAACGTGTATTCCATTTACGACCTCACCGATGACGATTTTGCCCAGTCACCGGACTACGACCAGCTCTATACAGAGTTGACGGGAGCCGTAGCCCTTTTCATAGAGTCAAATGGCGTACAATAGAAAACAACGTCTGAATGACAACATCAAGGCGATAGAGACGGCATTCATCCTTGACAGGGAACAGCGCACGCCAACCGCCCGTGAGCGTCTCCTTCTGGAGCGTTATTGCGGATTCGGGGGATTGAAGTGCATCCTGAACCCTGCCAGGGAACTGGCGGATGCCGTCCATTGGGCAAAGTCAGACCTTGAATTGTTTGCTCCAACGGTGGAGCTGCATAGACTTATCCGTGAAAACAGCAAGAATGAAAGCGAGTACAAACAGTTGATGGACAGTCTGAAACAGTCCGTCCTCACGGCATTCTACACGCCGTCAGCCGTTACGGAGGCTCTGACGGATGTGTTGAAAGAGCATCAGATTATCCCCGAAAAGGTACTTGAACCCTCGGCAGGCATCGGTGCCTTTGTCGATTCCGTCTTGGATAACAATCCCAAGGCAGACATTATGGCTTTTGAAAAAGACCTGCTTACGGGAAAGATACTTCGCCATCTGCACCCGGAGCAGAAAGTGCGTATAGAGGGATTCGAGAAGATAGAAAAGCCTTTCAATGACTACTTCGACCTCGCCATCTCAAATATTCCCTTTGGCGATGTTGCCGTATTTGATCCGTCTTATACAGCCATGAAAGGCATGAGGGCACTTGTCACCAGACGCATACACAACTACTTCTTTGTCAAGGCTCTTGATACGGTAAGGGATGGTGGGTTGGTTGCCTTCATCACCTCACAAGGCGTATTGAATGCCAAAAACAACAGTGCCGCGCGTTTTATGATGCTCTATCATGCTGATCTCGTGTCAGCGATTCGTCTTCCCAACAACCTGTTCACGGAAAATGCCAATACGGAAGTGGGCAGTGACCTCATCATTCTGCAGAAAAATACCCAAAAGGAGTCGCTGCGAGGAGACGACAACCTGCTTGACACTGTCTATAATGACGAGAACCGCATTCCGACAAACAACTACTTTCTGGAGCATCCGGAACGCATTATCCATACAACGGCAAAGTTGGATACCGACCCATTCGGCAAACCTGCAATGATATACACGCATGAGGATGGCGTGGAATGTATTGCAGAGGATTTGCGAAAGATGCTCCATGAAGACTTTAAGAAGAACCTCAATTTGAACCGATACTTGGGGATAGAGGAAACAAAGGCTGAGGAAGTTAAGGAGGTTGAAGAAACAGAAAAGATAGAAAAAACAGCGAAGATAAAGCCTTCCATTGAGGAAAAGCAGAACGATACGGTAGTATCCTTGCAAAAGCAGGAAAAGCCTACTGATGATGCAGAGCTATCCCAAAAGTCCAATCATCAGCAGCCACCAGTCCAAATGACTCTGTTTGACCTTTGGGGAATGGAAGAAGAAAACCGTCAGGCTGTACATTCAACGAAGAAGAAAGCAGAGGTAACAGTGGGTGCTGCCGCCAAGAAAGTGTCAAGGAAGAAAGCAAGTCCGTTGGTAAAAAGCGTCAATCCGACTTTTGAAGTTGTGACAAAGCCTGTGGAAAAAGAAGAAAAGCCTTCGTTGACAGATGCAAAAGAGCAGGAAACAACACAGGAGACAAAACCAATCCTGCCTGGGGATGAGCCATACGCAAGCATCTCTTGGGAAGAGAATCCGCCAATCAACGGCTTTTACGAGATGATGATGACCATGGCTCCCGAAGACAGGGTGCTGCTGCGCCAAAAGGCGGAACTGCACCGTCAGGAACAGCTCAAGGCTCTGGGCGTTGAAGATACGCTTGATCCGAAGTTCAAGCCGCCGATGGAACCGATAGAAGTTCTCAAAGCTCAAATCGGGTATGGACGGTCGAAAGGGAATGAGCCAAAAGAAGATTCCAAGACTCAGAACACCTTGAAAGAAACAAATCATGAGCGGGAACAACAAAAAGAGCAAGAAAGAAAACGGGAAGAGCAGGCAAGGAAGAAAGAGGATGCAATGAAGCCCCGTCCATTTGATGAGAAACTGGAAAGTTTTCATCGTGAGGGTTCTATGGTGTTCGACTCTGCCAGAAACATCGGTGTATTGAAAGACCTTACCAAGTATGGTGCTACCTTCATGCCGTTGGATCTGAATATGGAGCAGAAAGAAAAGGCTGTCCTGTATATCGCCCTCCGTGATGCCTATCAGAAACTTTACACCTATGAAGCGGAAGAACAAACGGAAAACAAGCAGATGCGTGAGAGTTTGAATATCTATTATGACGCTTTTTTCATTCGCTTCGGCAACCTCAATGCCAAGCAGAACGTGAAGTTCATCCTCATGGATGCCTCAGGGCGAGACATGCTGTCGTTGGAACGGGTGGAAAACGGACATTTCACAAAGTCAGACATCTTCGACCACCCGGTCTCTTTTTCGCTTGACGAGGTCAGTCATGTGGATTCTCCAGAGGAAGCGCTCACCGCCTCGCTCAACAAGTTCGGCCGTATCGACTTGCCGTATATGACTGAATTATCGGATATGCCGGAACAGGAACTGACGGAAGCGCTTAAAGGGCGCATCTATTACAATCCGCTCATAGACGGCTACGAGATAGCCGACCGCTTCATTGCTGGTAATGTCATAGAGAAAGCGGAGCGTATAGAAGAATGGCTGAAGGAAAATCCCGACCATGCAATCGTGAGAGAGTCGTTGGAAGCCTTGAAGGCAAGCATTCCCGAACCGATAGCCTTTGAGGACCTGGACTTCAACTTCGGTGAGCGTTGGATACCTACAGGTGTGTATTCCGCTTACATGAGCCACCTTTTCAATACTCAGGTCAGCATCGTCTATTCCGACAGCATGGACGAATATTCGGCAAAATGCAGTATGAAGACCATGGCTATCACGGATGAGTATATGGTGAAGGGATATTACCGCCACTATGACGGCATGAGTCTTCTGAAACATGCCCTGCACAACACTTGTCCCGACATGATGAAGAGCATCGGTGAGGACGAGAACGGCAATGACATCAAGGTGCGTGACAGCGAGGGCATACAGCTTGCCAATGCCAAGATTGACGAAATCCGCAACGGGTTCACTGAATGGCTGGAAGAGCAGTCTGACTCCTTTAAGGAACGCTTGACCACAATGTACAACCGGAAGTTCAACTGCTTCGTGCGTCCGAAGTATGACGGTTCTCACCAGACCTTCCCCGGCTTGGACTTGAAAGCCCTTGGCGGAAAGTATGGAGTCAAGAGTGTGTATCCAAGTCAGAAGGATTGTGTATGGATGCTTTTGCAGAACGGAGGCGGGATATGTGACCACGCCGTAGGTACAGGCAAGACCCTTATCATGTGCATGGCTGCGCATGAGATGAAACGTCTCGGTATGATTCACAAGCCGATGATTATCGGGCTGAAAGCCAATGTCGCGGAGATAGCTGCCACCTATCAGACAGCTTATCCCCATGCGAGGATACTCTATGCCTCGGAGAAGGATTTTTCCACCAAGAACCGTGTCAGTTTCTTCAACAACATCAAGAACAACGACTATGACTGTGTAATCATGTCGCACGACCAGTTCGGGAAGATACCGCAATCGCCAGAACTCCAACAACAGATATTGCAGGCTGAGCTTGATACCGTGGAGGAAAACTTGGAAGTGATACGCACGCAGGGCAAAGACGTGTCGAGGGGAATGCTCAAAGGCTTGGAAAAGCGAAAGCAGAATTTGGAGGTGAAGTTGCAGAAGATAGCCTACAGCATCGAACAGCGCACCGATGATGTGGTGGACTTCCGCATGATGGGCATCGACCACTTGTTTGTGGACGAGAGCCACCAGTTCAAGAACCTCATGTTCAACACCCGTCACGACCGTGTGGCAGGACTTGGCAACAGCGAGGGGAGCCAGAAGGCACTCAATATGCTCTTTGCCATCCGAACCATACAGGAGCGGACAGGCAGAGACTTGGGAGCGACATTCCTGTCGGGAACAACTATCAGCAACTCACTGACAGAGTTGTATCTGCTCTTCAAGTACCTGCGCCCCAAGGAACTGGAGCGTCAGGACATCCGCTGCTTCGATGCGTGGGCGGCAATCTTCGCCAAGAAAACTACCGACTTCGAGTTTAACGTCACCAACAACATCGTACAGAAGGAACGTTTCAGATACTTCATCAAGGTACCGGAGCTTGCTGCCTTCTACAACGAGATAACCGACTATCGTACGGCGGAGGCGGTTGGTGTGGACAGACCACAGAAGAACGAGATTCTTCATAACATACCACCGACACCCGAGCAGGAGGACTTCATCCAAAAGCTGATGGAGTTTGCCAAGACGGGTGATGCCACCATCCTCGGAAGACTGCCTCTGTCGGAAACGGAAGAGAAGGCAAAGATGCTCATTGCTACGGACTATGCCCGAAAGATGGCACTCGACATGCGCATGATAGACCCGACTTGTGAGGATCATCCCAACAACAAGGCGAGCCATTGTGCGAAGATGATAGCCGACTACTATCACCGTTACGACGGCCATAAGGGCACGCAGTTCGTATTCTCAGATCTGGGAACATACCGACCGGGCGAATGGAACGTGTATTCAGAAATCAAGCGTAAGCTGATAGAGGATTATGGAATACCCTCGTCAGAGATTCGCTTCATTCAGGAATGCAAGAACGAGAGGGCAAGAAAGGCGGTGATAGCAGCTATGAACGAGGGATCGGTACGAGTATTGTTCGGCTCCACATCTATGTTAGGTACAGGCGTAAATGCACAAAAAAGGTGTGTTGCTATTCATCATTTGGACACACCGTGGGTGCGACATGAAGTCGCATAGATAATTGTTGGAATGATACTTTAAGTAT
>OHQS01000884.1_pt1 | contig 11896 bp, 7 predicted proteins | sample 1578181 | NCBI WGS metagenome assembly OHQS01 (sample SAMEA3879528, study PRJEB24766) | human gut metagenome | biome: human-associated habitat; feature: feces | place: USA | collected 1985/1987 | reverse complement strand
CCAGTCCGTCGGTGCTTATATACACCTTGTTGCCGCGCAGGCTGGCCCTTACCCTCGAGTAGCGGCCCTTTTTCGTAAGCGCGTAAAACCAGTCGGGGGCCTTCCCGTCGCGCGTGGCCAGTCCGCCGGCCGTGCCTTCAAACTCAACCACAATGCTGTCGCCCTCAACCGAGAGGCTTTTTGCCACCGGCCCGCCGCACACCACATCGGTGCGCCCGTAGGTCTTGTTGAGGGCCAGCCGGGCCAGCCTTTCGCCCACAATCCACTTGTATGGCGGATGTATGTCGGCCAGGTCTTCGGGTATGTCGGTAGTGACCACCATCGCCGTGAGCGGAATCTCCTCGGCGCAACGCGCCTGTGCCTCCCAGAAACGTGGCAGGTCTTGCCATGTCTTGGCCACGGGGTCGGCCTTGCGGCCCGAATACAGCATTGGCGAAATCTGCACATAGTAGAACGGCAGCGAGCTGTCGGCCCACGCCTTTCGCCACGACTCCACCAGCAGCCTCATCTTTTCGGTGTATATGTCGGTGTCGCCCATGATGAGGTTTGTCTCGCCCTGATACCACAGCACGCCGCGCATGGCCATCGGGGCAATGGGCTCAATCATCTTGCGGTAGCGCCATCCCACTTCCTGGCCGTTGGCCTTGAGGCGGTTGCCGTCCATCGCGGGGCCGAACAGCGGGCTCTCGCGGTATGCCCCGGCGGGCGTCCACGTCTCGATGGGGGTGCCTCCCCACGACGACGACACCACCCCCACGGGCACCCCAAGGCTGTCTTGTAGTGCCTTGGCAAAGAAATAGGCCGCCGCCGAGAATGGCTTGAGCGACTCGCGGCTTATGCGCTGCCAGCCGGCAGTGGGCAGCGTGTCGCTCTTCAGGTCTTTCCTGACATACAGCAGGCGTATCATGGGGTTGCCGGCCTGCTCGTACTCGTGGCGCAAACGGTCGGGGTCGCCCTTGCGCGGCTTGGCGTACCGGGGGTGGTTGGCCATGGAATACTCCATGTTCGACTGCCCCGAGGCGAGCCATACCTCGCCCACGAGCACGTCGCCCAGCTCTATGCGGCCGCCGTCGCCGCTCACCCTGAAGGCCACGGCCTTGCCCGAGGCCCGCAGCGGGGCCAGCCTGACGCTCCAACGCCCGTCGGCGGCGGCCACGGCCTTGCCTGTCTCGCGGCCCACTTTCACCTTTACCTCGGCTCCGGGGGTGGCCGTTCCCCACACGCTGAGCGGCTTGTCGCACTGCAGCACCATGCAGTCGGTGAACACTTCGGCCAGCTTCAGCTTGGCATCGGCCGCCAGAGCCATCAGCAGGGCGGCCGCAACAAAACACAGTCTCTTCATATTTCTTCAATCAATATTTCACCTCCATGAGGGTCAAAGTCAACCAGCGACTTGCCCGCGCGCACGCTAACGCTGAGCGGCCTGCCGCCCTGCACGGCCCTCACCGGGCGCCCGGACAGCACCACGAGGGTGAGCGGGTGGCGGCATTCGGCCAAGCCGGGCGCCAGCCGGGGCGTAACGACGATGACTCCGGGCCGCCTCACCGTGTCGAGGCGCACATTGTCGCGCTCGCGCACGTAGGCCGTGACCTCGGCCAGCGTGCCCACCCAGAGGCTGTCGCGCAGCGAAGCCACATAGTCGAGATGCGCCCAGAAGCGCGAAGGGTCGCCCAGCGCATCGTAACCCGTGGTTATGCCGTGGGTCATGGCAATGCCCCACTCGCCCCGCTCCACCAGGGCGTCGGCCCAGCGGCGCATCCACGCCGAGTCGCGCTTGCTGCCCATGCTCACCTGCCTGAGCCTGCTGCCCACGCGGCCTGCCTCGCAACGGGCCACGGCCAGGCTGTCCTTGCGGTTGCCGGGATAGAAATAGGTGAGCGGAAACGCCCCCACGCTGTCGCGGATGGCGCTGTCGTTGCGCTCTATCTCGTGGCGCAGGGCCTCCGGGCCGAGCGTTGTCACGTTGCGGTGCTCCCACCCGTGGCTGGCTATCTCCTGCCCGTCGGCGGCCATCTCGCGCAGCATGGCCCACGTGAGGCAGGGCGTTCCCTTCATGTCGCGCCCCACCTTGCTGCCTATTATGCCGAAGGTGGCCTTCAGCCCGCGCTTGCGCAGCTCGGGGAAAACGCGCGTGTAGTGCTCCAGCAGCCCGTCGTCGAAGGTGTAGGTTTACCATCTTTATCAGTTTTTTGAGTTCTTGGGGTCGGTCACCCCATATTTCTTTCCGCCCGCGGCGGCCTTGCCGCCGGCAGCCTTCGCCCCACTCAGGTCGCGGCTCGTGGCCAGCGCAATGGTGCGTTTCCTGTTGTTGTCAACGGCACAATAGAAGTGATAGACCACGCCGTTGTGCTTAAGCACGCGGCTCTTGTGGGCGTAACGCGCGTCGTACTGCTCCGACGGACGCACCAAGACATCGCCCGTCCAGTCGGTCCAGTGCAGCAGGTCGTCGCTGTATGCCATCCGAGTCTCGTAGCCGCGGCCGTCGTAATAGACGTAAGTCATGCACCAGCGGTCGCCGTCGCGGAACACCGTAGGGCAGTCTACCATGTCTTTCGGGGCCGCCGCCTCCATCACGACACCATATTTATAAGGCGTCTTAACCTCATTGTAAATCTCTTGCATGCGCTCTTGCGGCACGCTCTGCTGCGCTTTCGCCGCCGCAACGCAAACAGCAAAGAGCGCCAAGACAAACTTCTTCTTATTCATATATAGATAAAATCAGTAGTAATGACACGCCAAAACAAGCGCACGATGCATAACCGCGGCGCCCCAGCCAGGGGGCGGCCGTCACTCAATGCCAACGACAACGCCCCACGGCCCTACCTTAACCGACGCGCCGCGCGACAGCTTCTGCCCGTCGAGCTGCGACTCGCTGTCGGCAAAAGGCCACGCCACGGTCTGCTCGCCGGCCGAGAAATTGAACATGTAGTGAACGCCGCGGCCGTCGCCATTGGTGCCCGAGCGCAGCACAATCGGGAAGCGCAGCTTGCGCTCGGCGGTGGCGATGCCCTTGCGGTCGGCCGCGCGGGCGATGAGCTTCTGCAGCAGTTCCTGCGACGGCACGGCCCCGATGTACGTCAGGTGGCCCTTTCCGAAGCTGTTTTCGGTTACGCACGGCCACTTGCCGAAGAACCCGTGGTCGGCGTAGGCCAGCGGCTTGGCCGTGGTGGGGCACAAGAATTCCATCCACGTGCCGACCGTATTGTCGCCTGCCCCGATGTCGTTGGGGCGCAGGTTGAGCCTGCGTATCGACGAGAACTCCTGGTAAGTGAAGCCGCAGGCGGCCGCCAGCGGCCCCGGGGCGAGCACCGGCCTGACGGCGTCGTCCTCGTTGCAGTAGCCGCTCTTGTAGAGCATGACCTCCTCGCCGCCCTGTTCCACGAAGTCGCTGATGCGCTGCAGCGTCTCGTCGGTGGCCACATAGAGCGGCGGAACCACCAGCATGTCGTAGCCGCTGAAGTCGTTCACCTTGTCGACCGACAGGATGTCGCACTCTATGTTCTGCCTGTAGAGGGCCTCATACACCATGTAATCCTTGTACTGGTCGCCGTTTGTGTATGGCATGAAGTCGAGTGCGTGCTTCGAGTCGTGGCTGAAGAGCATGGCAACACGGTTGCGTTTCTTCAGGTTTACGAGCTTCTTGCCCACCTTTTCGAGCTCCGCGGCCCCCCGGGCGAACTCGGCGTAGACGTGGTTTGGCTGCCCGTCGTGTCCGAGCAGGCCGCGCCAATAGGTCTCCTGCCCGTAGTGCAGGGTAGCCCAGTGCCAGTATTCCACCATGTTGGCGCCCGAGGCGAGCATGGCATACATGTTCTGGCGCAGCTGTCCGTCGTATGGCGGGTACTGGTCGCGGCTCGACCAGCCCGTGCCCTGCGCGTTTGTCTCGGTGACGAGGAAGTTGCCGCGGCGGCACACGGGGCGCATGAAGTCGCCGGCATAGGCAATCCACATGCCGTCTTGTGCGTCTTGCATGGTGTAGTATATGTTTATGGCGGGATAGTCCATCTGTCGGAAGGCCTCAACCTGGTCTATGTTGTAGAAGTAAGGCATGAAGCAGTGGGTGACAAACTGGTCGGGCCGCCGGTACTCGTTGACGATGTCGGCCTGCCAGTTGAGGAAGTCGGCCGTCACCTTTCGGTTCCACCGCTCCCACCAGAGCTTGTACGACGGGTTGGTCACGCCCGGGCGGTCGTAGAACTCGTCCCAAGTGTTGATGTTCATTCCCCAGTAATTGAGTCCCCAACGGCGGTTGAGCTCCGTCAGGCTGTCGCCGAACTCACTGCGGATGTATTCGCGGAAGCCCTCGAAATAGTCGCGGTTGCCAATCTTGCGGGCCTCGACCTCGTTGTCGACCTGGTAACCTATGATGGCCGGATGGCCCGCAAAGTGCTCCATCATCTTGCGTATGATGCGCTCGCAGTATCGGCGGTAGGTTGGGTTGTATATGTCCATGTTCTGCCGTATGCCGTAATGCTCCTGCTTGCCGTCCCACCTTTGCGAGAGCACCTCGGGGTGGCTGGCGGCCATCCACGCCGGTATCGAGTAGGTGGGCGTGCCCAGTATCACCTTGATGCCGGCCTTGTGCAGGCGGTCGAGTATGCGGTCCATCCACTCAAAGCGGAACACCCCGTCTTGCGGTTCGAACAGCGACCACGTGCTTTCGCCCACCCTCACCACTGTGACGCCGGCCTCGCGCATGAGCCTGATGTCCTCGTCGAGGCGGTCGGTGGGTGTGTACTCGCTGTAATAGGCGGCCCCGTAGAGGGGCTTGTCGAAGTCGTAGGCACCGGCGTTGCCGCCGGCCAGGGCCAGCATGAGGGCCGCCACGAATATCGTTTTCTTCATCTCAGGTTGGTTGTTTGGTTATTGGTAGTTGTTTGCATGTGCTTTTAGCGCCCGCCGCGATGCCCGCCTGCAGGCGCCGGGAGGCACACCCGGCGTGGCCTCAGCCACCAAGCCGCCCCCACGGGCCGCGGCCGCAGCCCCACGCCGCGGCTCCCTTTGGCGCGGGCCATGGACGCATCGGCGTCACGGTATGGCCTCGCACACCTGGTCGGCAATCTGCTTCATGCCCACCACGCTGGGGTGGCCGCTCTTCTTGTCGATGCCCCTGAGCTGTATGAGTGGCACACCGTAGTGCGAGCAGATGGTACCGACAGACTGCGTTATGCTTTCCTTGAGCCCGTCGTTGGATATGAAATATATGTCGGCAGTGGGATAAAGCTCTTTCATCCGCGCCAGCATGTAGGCCATGGCCGGGCGAAACGAGAAGAGGTCGGCGCGGCGTATGCCGTCGTACTTGAACTCCCCTATGGGCGAACCGGCCCAAGAATCGTTGGTGCCGCCGAAGATTAGGATGATGTCGGGCGTGCCCAAGGCGGTCATGCGGGTCACGAACGACTCGTGTGTATAGTCCTCGTCGCGGTATCCGGTGTTGCATACGGTGGAGCCGGAGTACGAGTTGTTCACCTCCAACTTCCACCCCTTGCGCTTCAATACCTGGTGCCACCACGTCTGGTCGACGCCCTTCACGTCGGTGCGGCGGGCACCGTATACCACACGGCGTTGGTGTCGGGGGTGAGCCATCCCTCGAAGGTTGAGTACGAGTCGCCGAGTATCGACACCGACGGCTTTGCCTGTCCGAAGGCCGAAACGACGGCCGCGGCGGCTAAGATGAGCATTGAAATGTATCGTCTCATATCGTTGGTTTTATCATTGCGTCACATTGTTCAGCCGGCCGGCCAAGGCCACCGGGGCCGTGGGGGCGCGTTGCCGCGGCCGCCCGGCCAACCCTCTGGCACTCAGGCGGTTGGCCACAAGGGCCGTTTTGCACTGCGAAACAGGCCGTTTCACCATGCCAAACGGCCCATATTGCATCGTCAAACGGCCCGTATTGCCGGCCGCGGCAGCCCGGGGGCAGCGCCGTCGGCACCATGGCGGTCAGTTGTCGGCGTAAGCGAAGTAGTCGAAACGGGCCTGACCACGCGCTTTCTTGCCCGACGTGGTGGCATAGACGCCCACGCCGAGGCCGTTGAAGCGGTTGAGCTTGCCGTCGTCGGCCAGCCCCACAAGGCTCACGCGGGCGGCCTCGCGCATGTCGGTCTCCGTGGAGCCGTATTCCAGCACGGCCTCCATGCCGTCGGCCCGCAGGCGCAGCACCACGTCGGAGGCGCCATACGGCACAGTCTTGGTGACCCGCCCGCTCTCCACCACGGCCAGCCCGCCGACGATGCGTAGCAGTGCCACGTAGGCCGTGCTGTTGCGGTGGAGCACCAGCCCGGCGCGTTCGCCCTCGCGGCGTGGCCTGAAGCCCATCAGCGTCTGGGCCGTGTAGCGGTGGGAGCGCACGCGGCGCATCAGCATTGCGGGGCAAACCAGGCTGTCGATGGTCTCGGGCTGCGGTGTGAGAAGCAGGCTTCCGCCGTCAAAGGCGTGGAAACGGGTGTGCGGAATGCGGTTGAAGTGCCAGTAGCCGAGCAGTTCCGGGCCGTCGAAAGCGTCGCTGTCGGGCGGCAGCGCCACCGGGCTTTCGGGCAGGGCGGGCGCCTCGACCTCCATGGTCATGCCGCCGCGGCCGGGGTTGAATATGAATTCGCCGTCCTGGATGGCCACGGGGCAGATGAACGTCTCGCGCGTAAAGGAGTGCCGCCCGTCCACCATGCGCTTGCCCAGGGCCACGGCATACCACTGGCCGGGGCCGGTCTGCACCATGTCGGCGTGGCCAACGCACTGCAACGGGCTGCCGTGGCCAAACTGGCGCTGGCTCAACACGGGGTTCACCTGCTGTGGAATGTACGGCCCCATGAGGTTCCGGCTCGTGAACAACGTCACGGCGTGGTTGAAGTCGGTGCCGCCCTCGGCCACCGTGAGCACGTAGCGGCCGTCTATCTTATACAGGTGCGCCCCCTCGGCATACTTCGCATTGAAGGCGTGGCCCGTGGCTATGTAACTGCGTTCGCCCAGCAATTGGCCCGTGGCGAGGTCTATTTCCTGAATCCAGATGGCCGTAGAGGCCGGATGCTTGCGGCCCGGAAACTTGCCGGTGTTGGCCAGCAGGTAGCTCCGTCCGTCGTCGTCCCAGAAGATGTCGGGGTCAATTCCCGGCGCCCCCTTTATGAATACAGGGTCTGACCACGGCCCCCTCACGTCGTTGGCCGTGATGTAGAAGTTGCCGCCGTTGCTCACGTTGCAGAACAGATACCACTTTCCGCCGTGGTGGCGTAGCGTGGGTGCCCACACGCCGTCCTTGTCCCTGACCCCGTCGAGGGTCACCATGCCGGGGCGGTCGATGGCGTTAGCCACCTTCTCCCAGTGCCTGAGGTCGCGGCTGCGGTATATGGGCAGGCCGGGATACCACGTGAACGACGACGTGCAGATGTAGTAGTCGCTGTCCACGCGGCATATCGTCGGGTCGGGGTTGAAGCCCGGCAGAATCGGGTTCTCTATCTGCGCCGGGGCAGAGAGGGCCGCCGCCCACATGGCCACGGCAGTCAGTGATTTCTCAAGCCGGTACATATTCCATCACGGTTGTCAGTATTTCACACCGTTGACGGTCACGTCCTTCACCCGGCAGTCCTTTATATAAGATGTGTCGAAGCCGCCTTTCGGGTCTTCGGCCTTGATGTTCTCGAAGGTGAAGCCGCTGAGGTCGTACTTGTCAGACTGCTGTACGTCGTAGAATTTCTTGGTGCACCGCACGTCGACATTGCGCAGGGTGACGTTAGATACGCCCGAGCGCGGCATGTCGGGGCGGTCGAGCAGGTTGTAGAACTGCATCCACTTGGCCACGCGTATGCCGTTCTTTGGCGTCCCCGTGACGTTTTCCACGAGCACGTTGCCATATTTCTGGGGCGTGTCGGGGCGCATCTTGAAGAGCACAAGGTTGCCCGTGCCGGCAAAGGAGCAGTTGCGCAGGATGACGTTTGAGCAGTCCCAGGCCTCGCTGCCGAACGTCACGCCCGCGCCGGCCACGCCATACTCAACGCCCTCGATGAGGATATTGCGGCACGGCCCGTTGGTCGTGTCCTTGTCGACAAACGTTCCCTTGCCTCCCTTGAGGCACACGGCGTCGTCGTTGACGTTGATATATCCGCCGCGTATTAGCACGTCGGAGCAGGCGTCAAGGTCGATGGCGTCGGTGCTGGGGCCCTTGGGATATCCCGACGTGGGCGCGTAGATGTAGCAGTCGAGGTAGCGCACGCGCGAGCAACGGTAGAGGTGGTTTGTCCAGAAGCCGCTGTATACCAGGCGTACGTCCTGCACCGTGACGTTCTTTGAGTCGGAGATGTAAATCATCCTCGGCCTGAGCGCCTCGAGGTTGGTGCACTTTGGGAACACCTTGCGGCGCAGCCAGAACTCGTCGTAGAACCGTTTCCCGTTGCCGTCGATGGTGCCTCGGCCTGTGATGGTGAAGCCGTCGACCCCGTTGGCGTTTATCAACGCTGCGAAATAGTTGAGCGTCTGGCCCTCAAGGCGCGTCTTTACGATTTTGTAGTGCGTTATTGCGTCGCTGCCTTTGAGCCTGCTTCCCTCTGCCATGTGCAGGTGGGTGCCGGGCCGGAAGAACAGCGAGCCGGTGAAAAACGTGCCCTTTGGCACCACCACCACGCCGCCGCCGTTGGCGGCCGCCGTGTCGATTACCTTCTGTATTGCCTCGGTCTGCAGCAGGGCCGAGTCGTTCTTCACCCCATAGTCGGTTATGACATACTGCTTGCCCAGCGCCGCCACGTCAACCTTGGCGGTGTCGCCGAACCATTGGTCCATGGCCGTGCCGTCGGGCCAAACGGACTGTTTCTTTTTCGCATCGGCCGTCACAGCTGACATGAGCATAAGAGCGACGGCAAGTAAAGTCGTTGTCTTCATATTCGCTTCAGGTATTTTGATTTGTCGTTCGTTCAGTCGGCAAAGCCTGGCGGGGCCCGGCGGCGGCTTCCACTCGGGAAACCGGCCCGGCGGCAGACACATCGGCGCTGCCACGCCACACCGGCATTGTGACTGCAAAAATAATGATTTTTCTGCTTAAAGCATTGATAAATGCGTACGAATATTGGTAAAATCGTACACTATTGGCCCCCGGTGGCCACGCGTTGACGCCGGAAGGGCCCCGCAGGCCGGCCTGAAGGCCGCATCGCAGCAGCCTGAGGCAACGGGCCGCGCAGGCGGTAAAAACAACCGACAATGACGGGCCCACGCCGCCACAAGGACGCCGCCGTGGCGCAAAACGGGCCGTACAAGCATGCCGAACGGCCCATTCCGACCGACCAAACGGCCCATTTTGCATACGCATACGGCAGCCACCACAACGCGCTGTGGCACAGGATGTTACACAAAACAACCCAAAGGGCAATAAATTTTTACAGAAATAGTTATCCAATGTAACGCTAAAATTGTTATCTTTGTAGCTGTTTAAAAACAGAGAAGAGTATGAAGATAAACAGAATCCTATCATTGTTCGTGCTTATAGTGGCCATGGCCACACAGGCGCAAGTAATGCAGCTGCCCCCCATACCGGCAGACCCAGACGTGCGCACGGGCAAACTGGCCAACGGCCTGACCTATTACATCAGGCACAACAACTGGCCCGAGAACCGTGCGGAGTTCTACATAGCGCAGCGTGTGGGCTCGCTCCAGGAGGAGGACAGCCAGCGCGGACTGGCACACTTCCTCGAGCACATGTGCTTCAACGGCACAAAGCACTTCAAGGGCAACGACCTCATACGCTACTGTGAGTCGATTGGCGTGCAGTTCGGGCGCGACCTCAACGCATACACGGCCATCGACCAGACGGTGTACAACATCTCAAACGTGCCCACCGACCGCCAGTCGGCACTCGACTCCTGTCTGCTCATACTCTACGACTGGGCCGACGGCCTGGTGCTCGACCCCGAGGAGATTGACAAGGAGCGCGGCGTAATCAACGAGGAATACCGCCTGCGCACCAGCGCATCGATGCGAATGTTTGAGCGTAGCCTGCCCAAGCTCTACCCGGGCAGCAAGTACGGCCACCGCATGCCCATCGGGCTGATGAGCGTCATCAACAGCTTCAAGCCCGAGACGCTGCGCGCCTACTACGAAAAGTGGTACAGGCCCGACAACCAAGGCATCATCGTGGTGGGCGATGTCGACGTAGACCACGTGGAAGCCGAGATAAAGAAGCTCTTCGGAAGCATACAGATGCCGGCCAACCCGGCGCCGGTCAAGGCCGAGCCCGTGCCCGACAACGCACAGCCCATCATAGTAATCGACAAGGACAAGGAGCAGCGCGTCAACACCATAGAGCTGATATTCAAGCACGACGCCATGCCCGATTCGATGAAAAACAACCTGGGCTACGTCATAGGGTGCTACATGCGGGACCTGGCCCTGTCGATGCTGAACGCACGTCTCAACGAATATGCGCAGAAAGCCGAGAGCCCCTTCGTAGACGCATCGGCCATCTACAGCAGCTATATCTTCGCCAAGACCAAGGACGCGCTTGACATTTCGGCCCTGCCAAAGGACGGACAGACCGAAGCCGCGCTCGGTGCCATACTGCGAGAGGCACGCCGCGCCGCCGAGTTCGGGTTCACACCGACCGAGTATGCGCGCGCCAAGGCCGACGCGCTGAGCTCGCTCGACAAGATGTACAGCAACAAGGACAAGCGCTTCAGCGCACAGTTCTGCAACGAATTCAAGGAGAACTTCATCAACGGCGAGCCCATCACGCCCATCGACTACTACTATGCCACGATGAAGCAGATTGTGCCCGAGATACCCATCGAGGTAATAAACGAGGCCATGAAGGAGCTCGTGCCAGCATCAGACAGCAACATGGTCATCATAAACTTCAACAGCGAGAAGGACGGGGCGGCATATCCCACCGAGCAAGGGCTGATGAAGGCCATCGCCGACGTGCGCGCCGAGCAGCTCACGCCCTACGTTGACAACGTGAAGAACGAGCCGCTCATCAAGACAATGCCCAAGAAGGGAAGCATCAAGAAGGAAGAGAGCAACGCCGGACTCGGCTACAAAGAGCTCACACTGTCAAACGGAGTGAAGGTGGTGCTTAAGCAGACAGACTACAAGAAAGACCAAGTGATGCTCACGGCCGAAGGCTTTGGCGGCTCGTCGCTCTACGGCGAGGCCGACTACTCGAACATAAAGCTGTTTGACGACGCCATCGAGGCCAGCGGACTGGGCAACTTCTCGCACACCGAACTGGAGAAGGCACTGGCCGGAAAGATAGCCTCGGCATCGATGTCGCTGGCCACCACGCGCCAGACCATAAGCGGATCGTCGACCCCCGACGACGTGGAGACGATGCTGCAGCTGGTATATCTCTACTTCACGGCCATCAACAAAGACCAGAGTTCGTACGACAACCTGATGAGAACCTATGAGATTGCGCTGAAGAACAAGGCCCTCTCGCCCGACAACGCCTTCAACGACTCGCTCATAGTGACGCTCAACTGCCACAACCCGAGGTTCACTTCGCTCGACACCGCCGACCTGGGCAAGGTGAGCTACGACCGCATCCTCGAGATGGCACGCCAGCTCACGGCCAACGCCGCGGCCTATACGTTTACCATCATCGGCAACTTCGACGAAGCCAAGCTGCGCCCGCTGCTCGAGCAATACGTGGCCTCGCTGCCCGCATCGAAGGACATCAGGAAGGGCCACCGCGTAGACACCGACGCCAAGGGCGTGGTGGTGAACAGCTTCAAGCGCAAGATGGAGACACCGAAGGCCATCACCGCCATGGTGTGGAGCAACGACGCGATGCCCTACACGCTCGACAACATAGTCAAGGCCGACATCACCGGCCAGGTGCTAAGCATGGTTTACCTCAAGAAGATACGCGAAGACGCAGGCGCGGCCTACTCTGTCGGGGCGCAGGGAACCATGGTCCGGCAGGACG
>OHQS01000881.1_pt1 | contig 11931 bp, 9 predicted proteins | sample 1578181 | NCBI WGS metagenome assembly OHQS01 (sample SAMEA3879528, study PRJEB24766) | human gut metagenome | biome: human-associated habitat; feature: feces | place: USA | collected 1985/1987 | reverse complement strand
CGACCTGCTGCTTATCCATCAGCCGTTTAGCGACTATCCGGGAACATGGCGGGCGATGGAGAAAGCGGTAAAGGCCGGAAAAGTCCGTGCCATTGGGCTATCGAATTTCTATCCCGACCGCTTCGTGGATATGGCCGAATGTGCCGAAATAAAACCTGCCGTAAACCAACTAAAAACCAATGTATTCAGTCAGCAGTGGGATGCTGAAGCCGAAATGAAGCCCTATGATACACGTATCATGGCTTGGGCCCCACTGGCACAAGGCGATCCCGACCTTCTGACCAATCCCATACTGACGGCTTTGGCCGAACGATACAATAAAACGGTACAGCAAGTCGCCCTTATCTGATGTGTACGTCCGGTTATAAGCTTCACCTTAAGAAGGGTGAAATTGTCATTAGAAACAGCCGGAATATATTCCGTTTCAATATTATTGATCATGTCAGCCTCTGCATTATCCAGGGCTTCCTTATAATCTGCATATATCGTGGATTTGTTAGTCTTTTCATCACGTACAAGATAGCCGCTTACCCTGCTGCGTTCATTAATCCGTCCAGCAACAACACATATATAATACTTGTGGAGTGTTCTGTCCCTGAATGCTTCTGACATCTCCTGAAGTCCTTTTATTGTCTTGCCCGCAACAACAAGTCCGCTCGTATTACGGTCAAGTCTGTTACAGATACCGGGTCTGAATGTAATAAGATCTTTCTGCGTAAGACTTCCCGTATCAAGAAGGTACTCCGTTACATATTCAACAAGCGACTTATCACCGGCTGATGCCTTCTGTGAGAGCATTCCTGACGGCTTGTCTATGATAACAATGTCTTCATCCTCATACATAACTTTCAGCTTTATCTTATCAGGGACATCCCGGTGTGTTGTATCTTTTTCGGCCGATGTGAACTTACGAAGAGTTTCGTCAGAGAAAAATATCTTAATTCTGTCGCCACCAGCCAGCTTTTCATTACCATTACACTTTGTGTCATTCAGTGTTATATTTTTTTTGCGGAGCATCTTATATATAAAGTTCTTCTGCGCGTTGCACAGATATCTTTCAAGATATCTGTCCAGTCTCAGCCCTGCCTCGCGTGAAGATATAACAAGTTCTTTCATTGCACCTCTCCATTTTATGTGATTACATACACATGCAGCGCGCCGATTCCCATATCCACTGCATGCGGTCCGATTCTTCCTTCGTAAGCTTTGTATCCCTGCTTTCAGACATAAGCTTTACTTTTTTGATGAACTGATTCTCATCATTATATAATGATACTGTAGCCGAAAGCCTTGCCTCTTTTATGTACTTTTCAAGATCTGCCTTAAATCTGCCTGCATCTGCTTTTGCATCTGTTGTATATGCACACACTGCATGAGGTGTTATTACAAGTGCCGTAACATATGTTGCCTTTTCCCTGGATGTGAATAAGCACTCATATTTGTGAAGGAATTTGTCATCTGCAGCTTCAATTCTTTCATACAGCTCATCACTTACCGGCCGGCATGCTATGCACATAATCAGATCTACTGCAAATTTGGCTGTCGGCAGCACCATGAGTATCGCCATCACAGTCAGCAGATTATTGCGCGTCTTACACAGTATAAGTCCTGTCACAAAGAACGCCGCAACAATGGCAAGTCCTATTGATACAGCCACAATGTACATGGTCTTTCGTGCCTTAATGTACCCTGGTATTCCTTTTTCTCTTCTTCCCTGTCTTTTCAAATCTTTCACCTCTTGCTGCCATCTTACGCGGTGGAATGAGACAATGTCTGTCAAATCCTATCAGGTCACTTCTTCCGTTGGAAAGCAGCGCTTCCTTTACAAGTTCATAATTCTCCGGATTGCGGTACTGGATAAGTGCACGCTGCATCGCCTTCTCATGCGGACTTCTCGGTGTGTACACTTTCTCCATTGTACGTGGATCATATCCTGTATAATACATGCATGTAGACAATGTTGACGGGGTAGGATAAAAATCCTGCACCTGTTCAGGTATGTACCCCATATCTCTTACATACTCAGCAAGTTCAATTGCCTCTTTCATAGTCGAACCCGGATGCGATGACATAAGATAAGGAACAACAAACTGCTCCTTGCCTGTCTTTTTGTTGATCTTTGCATACCGGTTAAGGAATGCCATATATACATCATTAGAAGGCTTTCCCATCATCTTAAGTACGTTATCGCTTATGTGCTCCGGAGCCACGCGGAGCTGCCCGCTTATGTGATTCTCGCATAATTCCCTTAAGAACGTATCATCACTGTCAGCCATAACATAATCAAATCTTATTCCCGACCTTACAAATACTTTCTTGACCTTAGGAAGCTTACGCAGCTTACGCAGCAGCGCCACATAATCCTTGTGGTCTACTTTCAGGTTGTTACACGGTTTTGGAAACAGACACTGTTTTGAAGGGCATGTACCATATCTGAGCTGTTTGTCGCAGGATGTATGCCTGAAGTTAGCAGTCGGGCCTCCTACATCATGGATATATCCCTTAAAATCTTTTTCCTCAGTCATATGCTTTGCTTCATTAATTATGCTTTCATGGCTTCTCGTCTGGACTATACGTCCCTGATGAAATGTAAGGGCGCAGAAACTGCATCCGCCAAAGCATCCTCTGTTGCTCGTGAGACTGAACTTAATCTCTGACAGTGCCGGTATCCCACCATCCTTCTTATACACCGGATGATAATCACACATATAATCAAGTGCATACACATCATCCATCTCCTGCTGTGTAAGCGGATACGCCGGGGGATTCTGAACCACATACATCTTGTTCTTAACTTTTTCTACAAGTATCTTTGCAACAAACGGATCCGTATTGCAGTACTGGCTGTAGAAGCTGTGTGCATACTGTTTCTTGTCCGTACTCACCTCATCATACGATGGCAGTTCTATATATTCCTCGGTTATATTATCCGTCGAATCAGTACGGTAAACGGTTCCTCTTATATATGTTATATCTTTTACATTAATTCCGGCATCCAGTGCATCTGCTATCTCTACTATTGAATGCTCTCCCATTCCGTATGATATCAGGTCTGCTCCCGAATCAATCAGTATTGAATGCTTAACCTTGTCCGACCAGTAATCATAATGTGACAGTCGACGCAGACTCGCCTCTATTCCTCCGATAATTATAGGTACATCCTTATATGTCTGCCTTATAAGATTGCAGTATACAACCGTTGCATAATCCGGCCGAAGCCCCATTCTGCCTCCCGGTGAGTACGCATCCGTATGACGCCTTTTCCTGGAAACGGTATAATGGTTAACCATTGAATCCATGTTGCCGGCGCTCACAAGGAAGCCCAGTCTCGGTCTTCCAAGTATTGTAACGCTCTCCCTGTTCTTCCAGTCTGGCTGGGCAATAATTCCAACCCTGTAGCCGTGTGCCTCAAGTATCCTGCTTATTATCGCCGGTCCGAACGATGAATGGTCTACGTATGCATCCCCCGTGATATACACAAAGTCGCACTCATCCCAGCCCCTCTTTTTCATATCGCCCTTACATATGGGCAAAAAATCATGTATCATCCTGCTCCTTATTTTTGTACATTCTTATCCTGCACAAATAACTCTTCAAATGAATCTATATAATAATCCGCAAGCCTGCGCTTCTCGTCATCGGTATCTCTGGAAAATTCATCATATACCGCACATGTTGTCATTCCGGCTGATATGCCGGCCTGTATTCCTTTGACAACATCCTCAAACACAAGACAGCTGCATGGAAATACTCCCATATTCTCCGCTGCCGTAAGATATATCTCCGGGTCAGGCTTGCCATGATTGACATCACAGCCTGTCACAACTGCCGCAAACATATCTGCTATTCCGTGTGCATTAAGGCATTCTGTAACCAGTTTTCTCGAATTGCTTGTTGCAATTCCGATTTTGATTCTTCTTTTTACAAGCTCATCTAGAAGCATCCTTGCATACGGCTTCAGTTGTAAGCTGTTGGCATACCTGTCAAATGCCATATCGTTCCACAACTGTGTTATCTCTTCAGTCGATTCAGGAAGGTTAAATGTCTCTTTGAAATAAACCGCTGTCTCATGTATGCTCATTCCTTCCACATCCTGTGTCATCGACTTTGGTGCGGTAAGGTTCCTGCTTCCAAGGAATTCCTCATCAATGTCCTTCCATACATGCATACTGTCTATCAGTGTTCCGTCCATATCGAATATGACACCCTTTATGTCCTTAAGTACTGTGTCGAGGCTGACAGCTTTTGAGTTCTCATCTGCTGCTTTTATATTGCAATTTGTATCCATATCATTAACACCTCTCAGATTATCTGTCTCGCTGTCTGTAAGACGGCGGTACTGCCCCGGCTTCAAATCAAAATCAAGCTGCAGCGTTCCCATTGAGATTCTCTTAAGATATGTTACACGGCAGCCTGCTGCCATGAACATCCTCTTTATCTGGTGGAACTTTCCTTCGCTTATCGTTATAACAGCTTCATCTGCTGACATTAACCTGAGCTTTGCCGGCTTTGTATGATAGATTTCTTTCGGATTATTATCAACCTCATCATCTGCACATTTGGCAATATTGATATCAATTCCTTTTGCAAATGATTCAACCGTGTTATCAGCTATAATGCCCTCAAATCTCACATAATATGACTTATCTACATGCTTTCTTGGACTTAGCAGCTTATGCGCCAGCTCTCCGTCATTAGTAATAAGCATAAGTCCTTCGGTGTCTTTATCCAGTCTTCCCACCGGAAAAAGATCCCTGCAGATGTTATCAGTAATCAGATCAACAACCGTCTGTGCCTTGGGGTCATTGGCTGCTGACAGTACTCCTTTTGGTTTATTGAGCATAAAATACTCGAACTGAGTATAACCGATGATATCACTGCCAACCATAATCTTATCCCTGTCCGTGTCCACTTTGACATCCGGCTTTGTCACCGTTACACCATTGACACTTACCAGCTTCTTCCGTATCTGTTCTTTTACCTGACTGCGTGTTCCAACCTGCATGTCAGCAAGATATTTGTCCAGTCTTATATTAGCCATACACTTTCCTACATCATTCTCCAGCCTGCAAGGTACTTGTTCTTGAGTGTACCATTGGCGAGTTTTCCCCATCCGAGCGGATACCCGTCAACACACACAAGCTGCCATCCGCTCTGTCTTACTACGCCGCAGCTTTCGGGGTCTATCTGTATAGTCTCACCCTTAAGGTATCTGATTACATTCTCATCGTCAGACTTAAGGTCAACCGCTGATACATACTGATCTTTTCTGAGTACCATTGCAAGTGCCTGGCTTGGCTCAAAGCGGTTTTTCTTAATCTCTCCGAGAAGCAGTCCCGTCCTCATAACTCTTAAGCCTGCCGTATTACCGGCCTGTTTAGGAAGGATGAATACCCTCTCATCCCTTATACTGATATCTGCTGTATCTACAGGATATGTTATCTCATCAAGGAATTCCTGAAGTTCTTTTGGAATCTTCAATCCGCGCGAAGGTGATGAAGGAATAACCGATGCACCATCCGAACCATCCTTCTTTATCAATGCGACAAAATGCCCTTCACCCGCCATTCTGTGCGGCCATATACGTACAGTCTTAGACATCTGCATGTCTCTTTCCTGTCCGTCATCCTCATAGCCATGTGAGAATCCTTCGTATGGTTTAACATCAATAAGCTTAAGTTCAGGACATTCATTGAGAATATATCTGATACTCTCCTCATCCTCAAGTTTGGAAAATGTACAGGTAGAATACTGCATTATTCCGCCCGGCTTAAGCATCTTTGACGCAGCCAGAAGCACTCCCTTCTGAATCTCATGATAGAATTCCGGTCCGTTTTTCTCCCAGCTTTTTATAAGCTTATTGTCCTTACGGAACATTCCCTCACCCGAACACGGAGCATCGATCATAATCTTATCAAAGAACTCCGGATAATATGATACCAGTTTCTTCGGGTCTTCACTCATAACAAGCACATTGGGAATACCAAACACCTCAATATTCTTAAGAAGTGCTTTGGCTCTTGAGTTGCTTATATCGTTAGTGACAAGCATTCCTGTGTGGTTAAGCTTTGCTCCAAGCTCAGTAGACTTGCCGCCGGGTGCCGCACACATGTCAAATACTATATCGCCCTCCTCGACAGGAAGAACATTGGCAGGTGTCATGGCACTAGGCTCCTGAATATAATATAAGCCTGCAAAATAATATGGGTGTTTAGCAGGCTTGTCATCTTCTGAATAATAGAATCCGTTCTCAATCCAAGGAACAGGTTCTAACTTAAACGGACATATCTTAAGGAAATCCTCTGTTGAAATTTTAAGGTTATTGACACGCAGTCCATATAATCTCTTATCATTAAAGCTTTCTATATAGCTGTCATATTCATCACCTAACATCATTTTCATTGATTCTGTATATTTCTCTGGTAAATTCACTTTGTATACCTCAATTCTGTATAGTTTCTGTAATGAGTTACTGCACTGACTGTGCCCGGTAATCCTCAGCAATTATATCCAACTGGCGTGAAAATCTTGAAAGTTCATTAACATCGCCTTTTTCAAATATTTCATAGAATTCATCCTGGATTTTTATAACAACCTGCTTATTGGCAACCTTGTACAGATTCTGGATTGTACTTAATATATCTGAAACAATATTTGCCTTAACCATAAAGTAGGTCTGGGAATTAATAATTTCATCATGGATAGATGACATTTCGTTATCAAGTGTTATAAGTGCATCTGATGCCGCATTTAGTCTTTCTTTCACATGTGCAGGAATTTCACCATTATATTTGTATTGCAGTGAATGTTCAATAATTGCCCAGAAATTCATGCCAAGAGTTCTTATCTGAATCTCCACGGGTATAATAGTAGTTCCTTTCACTGTCTCAACTTCATAATGAACTATAAGATGATAACTTCTATAACCACTCTCTTTAATATTTTTAATATAATCTTTCTCACTTATTACAGTCATGTCTTTTCGTTTCTTGATAAGTTTCACAACTGTATATATATCTTCCGTAAACTGACATATAAGCCTTATGCCTGCAATATCAAAAAGTTTTTCCTGAATTTTATCGATTTCAATCCCTCTGCGCTGTGCTTTTTCTATTATACTAGAAATACTTTTTACACGTCCTAAAACCTGTTCTATGGGTGAATAGACACCTGCCTGACGATATTCTTTAATTATATGGTTGAATTTTATCTGAAGTTCTTCCACCGCTAGATCATAAGGTGTAAGAATTTCCTTCCACATCTGAATTTCCATTGTAGTCTCCATTTCAGCTTTTATTGCATAATTATGTTTCATTATAACACATAAAAACATATTTTTGAGAATATTATTAAATATCTATTATTAAAGAGGCTGTATGATAAGCATAATACTTATTCTTTTATTTGTGTTTTCGGTATTATCGGTTCCTGTGTGTCACGGAGTGATTTCCGGACTATATCTTTATGGCATGAAAATATTTCCGGGATTATTTATATCTTTTATTCTCACTAATATTCTTGTAAGAATTCTGCAGCAAAAAAATATTAATAATCCATGGATACTTGTAATAACAGGTCTTATGACAGGCTTTCCAAACGGAGCCTATATCTGCTCATGGTACAATAAAAATAATCCTGAAAACAGACTCGGGGACATGCTTGCCGGCATAATCAATATTCCCAGTCCGGCATTTCTTATAAGCTATGTATATATTAATATCCTCGAAAAATGTATCAGTCTGCCAATGTTTCTTGCACTGACATATACACCGGTAATATTATGTTCATATATGGCAATTCTGTTTTTTAGGGATAAAGATAATAAAAAAGACAATGCTCCACATATAAAAACTGGCAAAAAACTGATATTCCATTTCTTTGAAGAAGCTGTAGACAGTTCAATTAATACTGCTCTGACGTTGGGAGCTTACGTTATTATTTTCTCTGTCATTGTAAATATTATAATGCATTTTTCACAAAGCAATACCGCTGGTTTGTTAATATCATATTTATTTGAAATATCAAATGGTCTTGCCATAATTAAAAATGCCGGAATTCCTATGAATATAACAGTATTATTGACAGTATTACTTGATGCATTTGGCGGAGTATGCATTATTATGCAGACAAAAAGCATATGCAGCAGTTATATAAGCATAAAAAAATACATATATCAGAAACTTGTACTGTGTATAGTAACACTTGCAATGACTTATCTGCTGATATATGTATTAAATATTGTCTGTATCCGTAGAATCCGAATCTTCCGAATTGTTTTGCACAGTTTCTTCAGTTTCTCCTTCTTCAATACCACTAAGCTCATTCCTATTATTATTGACAACAGATAATACATTTTCTAGACCTGATAATAACGAATCATATTTTTCTTTATTATCCTTAATTGAATGTTCAATAATATACTGAAGTTTTGCAAGCATATCATCTGTGTACTGCATAGCACCATACCTTATGCTGTTTGCTTCCTCTGTTGCATTATCCAGGATAGCCTGTGCCTGTGCTGTAGCCTGTTCAATAAGCTCATTAGCCTGTGCATAAGCTCTCTGCATAATTTCATGCTCATTAATAAGTTCTTCAGTCTGAACCTGTGCTGCATTAATAATAGCATCAGCCTGTTCCTTGGCATCTGCAAGAATAGCATCTTTATTGCTTAAAATCTTCTGATATTTCTTAACTTCATCAGGAGTTTTTAATCTTAATTCTGTAAGCATATCCTCTAACTGCTCTTTATTAACAATAATCTTAACATTAGATAATGGATAATATTTACAGGTATCAATATAACTTTCAATATCACTTATTAACTGCTCAATTCTGCTCATCGTTTTACTCCTTTAATAGTATTCTGATTATTTTGTGATTCCATACTTTTCATAGACTCTGTCTATAATCTCTTCCGGAACGAACTTTTTAATGTCTCCGCCATACATAGCCATCTCTTTAACGATGCTGGAACTTAAATATGCATACTTCAGGCTTGTTGTAAGAAATACCGTATCAATCCCAGGAGCCGCAACTCTGTTAGTCTGCGACATTGCAAGCTCATATTCAAAATCAGTGACAGCTCTTAATCCCCTTATTATTACAGAAACGTTATGTTCTGCAGCAAAATCCACCAGTAATCCACTGAAGCTTAATACTTCAACATTAGGCAGATCCTTTGTCACTTCTCTTAACATATTAACACGCTCTTCCACTGAAAACAATGGTGTTTTGGTACTGTTATTTAAAACGCCAACTATCAGATGATCAACAAGACTTGCTGAACGTCTGATTATATCCAAATGTCCTAATGTCACCGGGTCAAAACTTCCTGGATAAATCGCTTTTTTCACAGTTATTCACTCTCCTTTAATCGTATAAAAATGTGCTTATTAGTTTTATAATTCTTAACCTTTACAGTCTCAAATCCACATTCATTAATATAATCCAAAGGCACATTAAGAGCCTCCTCAATTATAACAATTGTATACCTGTCTACAATATCCGAATGTGATAATGCAAGTAATACATCATACTCATAGTCTTTTCCATAAGGTGGATCCATAAATATAATATCAAATACTCCGCTGCCTGATAATCTGTTTATTGCAGACAAAACATCCTGTTCCATTACAACAGCCTTAGGGGAAAGTTTTGTAAATGTAAGATTATCTTTAATAACAGCTATTGCCTGTCTTGCATTTTCTACAAGAACGGCTTCTTTTGCACCACGGCTTAACGCCTCAATACCTATCGCACCACTTCCTGAATATAAATCAAGAAACCTGCATCCTGCAATATCTGATTGTAACATATTGAACAATGTTTCTTTAATTCTGTCAGTAGTTGGTCTTGTGTTGTCACCCTCAGCAGCCTTTAAAGGCATGCTTCTGGCAATTCCAGCTATTACTCTCATAATATCAGTTCCTTTATATTTTATTCAAAAAAATTCTTTAATTCTGCACGAGAATTAATCTGCAGTTTATTAAATATAACTTTCATATTGGACTTTACAGTACTCTCAGCAATAAAGAGCTGTTCAGCAATTTCTTTATTAGAAAATCTCTGTGCTGCAAGCTTTGCAACATCTGCCTCACGTACAGTAAGTCCATAATCTGCAAGGGCATGTCCAGCTTTTTTTATTAATTTAACCCCTTTTTCATAACCCTTTGAAATCTTTATAACATTTCTGATAAAGCCTTTATTATCATGGCTTATAACAGTTTCTGCCATAAGCTCAGATATGCTGCTGTAATTATGTACAAAAGGCATATATATTCTGTCTGGTTCAGCAAGCTTTATGGCCTCTTTAAGAAACTTATGGGCTTTAGTTGTCTCACCTGTTTCTTTATTCGCAATTGCAAGATATATATATGTATATATCTGTGGAAGGATATAAGAAAAAAGATTGTTAAGTCCTAAAAGCTGACCGCTTATACCAAGAAAATGATGATACTCACGATTAAGTATAAGATATTTTCCAAACACAATATTAACAAAACTAAGAGAGAAGAAATTAACGGAATCTTCAATCTTTTTCTGGTCTTTAATCCATGCAGCAATTTTATCCTGCTGTTCTATATCAGAATACATACATGCATGGCATATATCCGAAAGCTTTTCAAGCGATTTGGATTTTCGGGTATCCATTCTTGCCACAGCTTCAATTTTGTGCATATTTTCCTTATACTGATCATTAAATCCTCTGTAGAGTGCTATATTTGCAAGAATATAATATGCAGCAATGTATATAGCATACTGATTACGGCTGTCTGCCATATATATTGCTTTCTGACAGAGAATCTCAGCTCCGTCAAGGTCACCTCTGTTATATAAAACATCAGCACGCATCAGAGCTTCAAAACCTTTTCCATGACCATTCGTTATTCTGTAATAATCAGGTGCACACTGTTCAAGCGTTTCAAGTTCCTTATCAAGTGCTCCAGACTGTCTGTGATATAACATCATAATTGAAGGGCATTCATAATTAAATGGAAAGCCACCGGCAATTATATTTACAGGTGATTTAGAAATAGAAAGAATAATATTAAAACCTTCTCTCATTTTTCCAAAATCATTATATTCTGTAAAAGCTTTTATAAACTGTATCTCCGCCATGTAAGAATTCTTCTTGTTGTCACTTAAAACTGAATCCTTACAGATATCTGATGTTATATCCGTAAGAAGAGTTTCAACCATATGCTTCTCATTAAACATAAGCAGTGAGAAACATATAATCAAAGAAAATTCATAATGTCCCTCTTTTTCTATATCCCAGTAGTGATTGGCAATGTCCGTAAATACATCTTTATTCTGCTTAATTACATAAGGATATATATCTATAAAATCAATATTATGCTGATATATTTTCCTATATTCCTTTGAGTGGCTGTAAAGCTTCATCGCTTCAAAGTAATTACCATCATCAAGATTCGTATCAGCAGCTCTGAGTGCAATCTTAGTAACTTCATCAACAGGCATTTCGTCAAGAACCTGAAGAATGAATCCGTCAAACATAGGATTAAAGCTGTACCTTCTTGTATGCTCATCATAATTAATTAACGGAATTGAATTAAGAAGTTTAAGACACATTTTTTCTTCTAAAAAAGTCTGCTTCATGCACTGGTTAAGATTAAAGCTTGAAAATACGCTCATGGTAGCAAGAAATTGTCTTTCATCATCAGACAACTCCAGCCATACATTATTTTCAATAAATGTATACGCTTTATCAAGCACAGTCTTATCTGCATCGGTATATTTATTCTTATAGGCTTCCATGTATAGATGTACTACATATGGCCATCCCAGAGTTTTATTAAATATATCTTTAGAAGTTTCTTTATCAAGAATAATTTCATTAAGCCTGAAATAATCTTCAATATCTTCCTGTGAAAATGCAAAATCCTTTTTTGTGATTCCCAACGCATCATC
>OHQS01000879.1_pt1 | contig 11956 bp, 9 predicted proteins | sample 1578181 | NCBI WGS metagenome assembly OHQS01 (sample SAMEA3879528, study PRJEB24766) | human gut metagenome | biome: human-associated habitat; feature: feces | place: USA | collected 1985/1987 | reverse complement strand
AACTAAGAAAATGATAGGAAAATGAAACTTTTTGTGATAAATCTTTGGAAGTTTCAAACGGATAGTTTACTTTTGTCGCATCAAAACAAAAGAATTGTATGAAAAATATTGTTGCACATCATCACCATCATCATTACCTGACGAATAATCGGTAGGCGTATGATTGTATGTGCATAATGAATAAACATATAAATGACGAGGCTTGCCGGATAGTGGCAAGCCTCGTTTTTTGTTTTCAAGAGTTTAGTTAAGTCTAGTTTAGTTTTTGTGAGTAGTTAAATCGTAAAATTATAAATAAGATTATGTTATTAAGAATTGCAGTACAAGCTAAAGGTCGTCTTTATGACGAGACGATGTCATTTCTGGGAGAGTCGGATATCAAATTGAATGCAGTGAAACGTTCATTGCTGGTACAATCGTCTAATTTTCCTGTAGAGGTATTATTTTTGCGTGATGATGATATTCCGCAGTCAGTGGCAACAGGTGTGGCGGATATAGGTATCGTAGGCGAGAATGAATATGTGGAGAAGAATGAAAATGCAGAGATTGTAAAGCGTCTCGGATTCAGCAAATGCCGTTTGTCACTGGCTATTCCGAAGGATATCGAATATCCGGGTGTGCAGTGGTTTGAAGGAAGGAAGATTGCGACGTCGTATCCGGGTATTCTTAGCACATTCCTGAAAACACAGAATGTGAATGCGGAGATACACGTGATTACAGGTTCCGTAGAAGTGGCACCGGGCATCGGACTGGCGGACGCGATTTTTGATATTGTTAGTTCGGGTTCTACGTTGGTGAGTAACCGGTTGAGAGAGGTGGAAGTGGTGATGAAATCGGAAGCACTGCTGATTGGTAACAGGAATCTGTGTGACGAGAAAAAGGAAATCCTGAAAGAGTTGCTTTTCCGTATGGATGCTGTGAAGACGGCGGAAGATAAGAAGTATGTGCTGATGAATGCACCGAAGGAACGTTTGGAAGAGATTATCCAGGTGCTTCCGGGTATGAAGAGTCCGACGGTGATGCCGTTGGCGCAGGAGGGCTGGTGCTCAGTACATACGGTGCTGGATGAAAAGTGCTTCTGGGAGATTATAGGAAAGCTGAAGTCGCTGGGGGCAGAAGGAATTTTGGTGCTGCCGATTGAAAAAATGATAATTTAGGGAAGCGAATTTTAAGCCTGAAAGGCTTGCATTATATAGCGTAGGGCATCGCCCTACGTAATGTGCATCCCTTTTTCTGAGCCCTGAAAGGGCGATATAAAGGTTGCTGCTTAATTGCGCCCTTTCAGGGCTTAAATAGAGATATACATAATCACGTAGGACGTTGCCCTACGCTATGTAATTTCAGGCTTTCAGCCTTATAAAATCCGCGTTCGTCAGCCTTTAAAAATCTGCGTTGCGTCATCTGCGGATGAAAAATTACTTGTATGCCGAAAGGAAATCTTGCTCCAGCGCTACGCTGGTAAATTATCATTTATCTAATAATAAATAATATACAATCATGAAATTAATAAATAATCCGGATAGATCACAATGGGCGGAGATACTGAAACGTCCGGTGATGAATACTGAGAATCTGTTCGATACGGTGCGGGGGATTATAGACCGCGTGAAGTCGGACGGTGACCGTGCGGTGCTGGAGATGGAGGCAAAGTTTGATAAGGCGGAGCTGACATCACTGGCGGTGACGGAGGCGGAACTGAAAGAAGCGGAGACGCTGGTGGATGAAAAGCTGAAGGCGGCTATCCGCTTGGCTAAACAGAATATTGAGACTTTTCATGCTGCACAGCGCTTTGAGGGCAAGAAGGTGGAAACCATGCCGGGCGTGACGTGCTGGCAAAAGGCGGTGGCTATTGAAAAGGTGGGATTGTATATTCCCGGAGGAACGGCTCCTCTGTTCTCTACGGTGCTGATGCTGGCTGTGCCTGCAAAGATTGCGGGCTGTAAGGAGATTGTGCTTTGCACACCACCGGATAAAGAAGGACGGGTGCATCCTGCTATTCTTTTTGCTGCACAGGTGGCAGGGGTGAGCCGGATATTCAAGGCAGGCGGCGTGCAGGCTATTGCTTCGATGGCTTACGGAACGGAAAGCGTGCCGAAGGTTTACAAGATATTCGGTCCGGGAAACCAGTATGTGACGGCAGCGAAACAGTTGGTCAGTCTGCGTGATGTGGCGATTGATATGCCTGCCGGTCCATCGGAAGTGGAAGTGCTGGCGGATGAAACGGCAAATCCGGTGTTTGTAGCTGCGGATCTGCTGAGCCAGGCAGAACACGGTGTGGATAGTCAGGCAATGCTGATTACTACTTCGGAGGTTTTGCAACAAGCTGTGAAAGAGGAAGTGGAACGTCAGTTGGAACTTCTGCCCCGTAAGGAAATTGCGGAGAAGTCCCTTGCCAACAGTAAGCTTATTGTGGTGAAAGATATGGAAGAGGCCATCGAACTGACGAACGAATATGCACCCGAACACCTGATTGTGGAAACTGCGGACTATATGCAGGTGGCAGAACGTGTGGTGAATGCGGGCTCCGTTTTCTTGGGATCGCTCTCTCCGGAAAGTGCGGGAGATTATGCTTCGGGAACGAATCATACCTTGCCGACGAACGGATATGCGAAAGCTTATAGCGGTGTGAGCCTGGATAGTTTTATCCGCAAGATTACGTTCCAGGAAATCCGCCCGGAAGGTATGAAGAATATCGGTCCTGCTATTGAAGAGATGGCGGCGAACGAACATCTGGATGCGCATAAGAATGCGGTAACAGTGAGATTAAAAACAATATAGAATACAAATTACACGGATTACACGAGTAAGGGTAAAGATGAAATTTGTGTAATTCGCGTAATCAGTGTTCAATACTTTATCATATTATAGATCATGAAAACATTGCAAGAACTGACCCGTCCGAATATCTGGAAGCTGAAACCTTATTCTTCGGCACGTGATGAATATAAAGGTGTAACGGCATCGGTATTTCTCGATGCGAACGAGAATCCGTACAACCTGCCGCACAACCGCTATCCCGACCCGATGCAGTGGGAATTGAAAACGGAACTTTCCAAGATAAAGAAGGTGGCTCCCGAGCATATTTTCCTGGGCAATGGTAGCGACGAAGCTATCGACTTGGTCTTCCGTGCTTTCTGTGAGCCGGGAGTGGACAATGTGGTGGCTATCGATCCCACTTACGGCATGTATCAGGTGTGTGCTGATGTGAATAATGTGGAGTATCGCAAAGTCCTGCTCGACGAGCATTTCCAATTCTCGGCAGATAAGTTGCTGGCGGCTGCGGATGAACGGACGAAGTTGATTTTCCTGTGCTCGCCCAATAATCCTACGGGAAACGATCTGTTGCGCAGTGAGATAGAGAAGTTGTTGCGTGAGTTTGAAGGGCTGGTGATACTGGATGAGGCGTATAGTGACTTTTCAGAATCTCCGTCGTTCTTGCTGGATTTAGATAAATATCCGAATCTTGTTGTGTTTCAGACTTTTTCTAAAGCATGGGGCTGTGCGGCTATCCGCCTGGGAATGGCGTTTGCTTCTACGGAAATCATCGGTATCCTGAGTAAGATAAAGTACCCTTATAATGTGAACCAACTGACTCAGAAACAGGCAATAGAGATGTTGCATAAGTACTATGAGATAGAGCGTTGGGTGAAGAGGCTGAAAGAGGAACGCGAGGATTTGGAGAAACGTTTTTCCGAACTGCCGTTGACAGTGGAAGTATTTCCGTCTGATGCCAATTTCTTCCTGGCACGGGTGACGGATGCGGTGAAAATCTATAATTACTTGGTAGGAGAGGGGATCATCGTCCGCAACCGTAATTCTATATCGCTTTGTGGCAACTGCCTGCGTGTGACGGTAGGAACGAGGATGGAGAATGATAAACTGATAGAAGCATTGAAAAGCTATGAGTAAGAAAGTATTATTTATAGACCGTGACGGGACTTTGGTGATTGAACCGCCCGTAGATTACCAGTTGGATTCGCTGGAGAAGTTGGAGTTTTATCCCAAAGTGATGCGTAACCTCGGCTTCATCCGTAGCAAATTGGATTTCGAGTTTGCGATGGTGACCAATCAGGATGGGTTGGGCACGGCATCTTTCCCGGAAGAAACTTTCTGGCCTGCGCATAACCTGATGATGAAGACGCTGGAGGGTGAAGGGATTACGTTTGATGAAATCTTCATCGACCGTAGTATGCCGGAAGATATGGCGCCTACCCGGAAGCCGCGCACAGGGATGTTGACGAAGTATCTGAATAATCCGGAGTACGATCTTGCCGGAAGTTTCGTTATCGGCGACCGTCCGACGGATGTGGAACTGGCTAAGAATCTGGGATGCCGGGCTATTTATTTGCAGGATGATACAGCATTGCTGAAGCCGGAATCAGAAGGTGGAACTGCCGCTTGCGAAGGTTTGGAAGAGGTCTGTGCTCTTGTTACGAAAGATTGGGATAAAGTTGCCGAATTCCTTTTTGCCGGAGAACGCAAAGCGGAAGTACGCCGCACAACAAAGGAAACGGATATTTTCGTGTCTCTGAATCTGGATGGTAACGGTGCTTGCGACATCCATACCGGACTGGGTTTCTTCGACCACATGCTGGAGCAAATAGGCAAGCATGGCGGTTTGGATCTGACTATCCATGTGAAAGGCGATTTGGAAGTGGACGAGCATCACACCATAGAAGACACTGCGATTGCATTAGGCGATTGTATCTATCAGGCATTGGGAAACAAGCGTGGCATCGAGCGTTATGGCTATGCCCTGACGATGGATGACTGCCTTTGCCAGGTTTGCCTGGATTTCGGTGGACGCCCCTGGCTGGTATGGGATGCAGAATTCAATCGTGAAAAGATAGGTGAGATGCCGACAGAGATGTTCCTGCATTTCTTTAAATCCCTGAGCGATGCCGCCAAGATGAATCTGAATGTCAAAGCGGAAGGACAGAACGAGCACCATAAGATAGAAGGTATTTTCAAAGCGCTGGCCCGCGCTATAAAGATGGCGGTGAAGAGGGATATCTATCACTTTGAATTGCCGAGTTCGAAGGGAGTGCTTTAATATTTAATTCTTTTTCTCACTGCTATAACCGGATAATTTCATAACTTTGTCAAATAGATATAGAAAATAAAGTCTAAGGGCATTAAGAGTTATATTGGCATGGCGCATCTGATTATCAAAAATATTGGCCCCATAAATGAAGTGGAATTTGATTTGAATAAAATCAATATCTTCATGGGGCCGCAAAGCAGTGGAAAAAGTACAATTGCTAAGATTGTAAGCTATTGTGCGTGGCTGGAGAAACGCGTATCTCTGGAACAGTCCTTCGTAAAATACAAAGATGATAAATTTGTGGAACGTTTAATTTCGTTTCATAAAATGGAAGGATATATCCGCGAAGATTCATATCTGGAGTATGAATCGGATGTTTATAAGGTGGTATATAAAGGTTTGGGAACTTCTCCGGATTTTGAACTGAAAAGTACGAGATGGGGGTACAAACTGGAGAAAATAGCCTATATACCGGCTGAGAGAAATATCATTTCCGTGCTGCCACAGTGGAGTACTATAAAGATGTCTGACACCAGTACTGCTAATTTTATGGAGGACTGGGGGAATATGCGTGAACTGTTCACAGCTGACAGACCCTTGAATATCCTTTCTCTGGGGGTTAAATACTATTATGATAAATCAAGTAATAAAGATTATATCCGTTTGGATAATGGAACGCAGATTCAATTGTTTTCCTCTTCAAGTGGGGTGCAATCGGTAGTTCCGCTATTATTACTTTGCCATACGCTTCTGAATGATGATTTGAGAGATGAACTGGATTCTCATGTGTCTTTTGATAACAAGGTGATCTACGAAGAGCTAAAAGAAATCATTTATCGTGATAGATTCCGTGTTAATGTAAGGAGGAATCCGGATATAGATGCTGCTTCGGAAACTTTCCATGAAGGGGAGGGCGTAAATGAGCATTTCAGAGTTTTTCGGCCGGGAGAAAAAGATTTGTTTTATCAGACTGTTGATAATTTTACCAAAACTCAGTGTTGCGATCTGATTATAGAAGAGCCTGAAGAGAATTTATTTCCTGATATACAACAAGACTTTACATACTATATCATTCGCGAAATCCTGAAGAAAGAAGGGCATAAATTATTGATCACCACACATAGTCCTTATATACTTTTTGCATTGAATAATTGCCTGATGGGAAAATTGGTGGAAAAGAATATTCCGGATGAAAAGAGAAAGGAATATCCTTCGAGCAGTGCGTGGATTGATCCTAAGTTGGTTTCCATCTATGAGATTCACGAAGGCGCTTTGAAGTGCATTCAGGATAAGGATGGCATTTTGGAAGATAACTATTTGAACCAGGCTTATAAAATGAATTCTACAGAGTATTTGTCATTGCTTAATTATTACGAGGATGAAGAATAGAATCTGTGAGGTTTATTCGTTGTGTGAAGTGGCTACTACTGAAGCAGAAAAACTTTATATCATTGATTTTACGGAACGAACCATGTCTGCCAGAAAAGTGGAAATACACACAAAAATCCCTTTTATTCCCGAAACTACGACAGAAATGGATGGTCTGACATTGAATAATGCAACATCATTGTCTGTCGATCATGTTATTTTTGATGATTGCCAATTTAAGGATGAAAAAGGATTGCAAATAGAACATTGCGAATGTTGCCTTTTTCCTTCGTCCGGTAATGAGGGATGCTGGATTATGTTTGTTGAGATAAAGGACTGCAAACCTAAGAATATTGCAGTTTATAAGGAAAAGTGTAAATCCCAGTTAGTTTCTACTATTCAGGACTTTAGAAAACATAATCTGATTTCAGACACAAATAAGGTACATGCCGTAATTTCTTTTCCCCGCCGGAATAAAACTGCTTTTAATGAAATGATAGTAGGAGATTTGATTGAGCAGACCCGTTTATTCAAGGAGCATAAGATATATTTTGTAGCAACAAATAAGATGGCAATAAGAGATTATCAGATACTGGAGCCTGTTTTGTAAAAAGAAGATGTCCATTTCTGAACATACTTACTGTCCGATAATGAACACCCACCCCTGTCCAGAAGCATCCTGACGCTTTGGCACGCTCTTTGCTTTTCTGTTTACAACTATTTTTTGATAAACATGAAAAGGAATATTTTACTCGCAGCTTGGATGCTATTTCCGTTCGCCGCTTTTGCACAGAACGATACATTGACAAACGAACGTGAACGTCTCATCACTTTAAATGAAGCGATAGCTTTGGCACGTACCCAGTCAGTGGATGCCGCCGTAGCGCTGAATGAATTGAAGACTTCATACTGGGAATATCGTACTTTCCGTGCCGACCTGTTACCGGAAGTGAATCTGAACGGTACTTTACCCAATTACAATAAATCTTACAGCAGATATCAAAACTCGGATGGTTCCTACTCATTCGTGCGTAACAATACGCTGGGACTTTCCGGAACGCTCTCCATAGACCAGAACTTATGGTTTACGGGCGGTAAACTGTCACTGGCTTCTTCTCTTGAATATATCAAGCAATTAGGATCCGGAGGAGATAAACGGTTTATGTCCGTCCCCGTCAGCCTGGAATTGTCGCAACCTATCTTCGGAGTGAACAATCTGAAGTGGAACCGCCGTATCGAACCGGTGAGATATGCAGAAGCAAAAGCTGCCTTTATCACTGCTACGGAACAGGTGACGATGAAGACAATCACTTATTTCTTCAATCTGCTGCTGGCAAAAGAAAATTTGAAAACTGCTCACCAGAATAAAGTGAATGCTGATCGCCTCTATGAAGTAGCAGTGGCAAAGCGCAAGATGGGGCAGATTTCTGAAAATGACCTGTTACAGTTGAAACTGAATGCTTTGCAAGGTAAGGCGGATGTGACGGAAGCGGAGAGTAACCTGAATGCGAAAATGTTCCAGTTGCGTTCGTTCCTCGGTTTGTCGGAAGATGAGAATCTGAATCCGATGTTGCCGAATTCTGCACCGGATATGAAAATGGAATATAATCTTGTATTGAGCAAGGCTCTGGATCGGAACTCATTTGCACAGAATATCCGTCGTCGCCAGTTGGAAGCGGACTATGAAGTGGCTACGGCTCGCGGCAATTTGCGCAGCATCGACTTGTTTGCCAGCGTGGGATATACAGGGCAGGATCGTGATTTGACTTCCGCTTACAAGGGGCTGCTTGATAACCAGATTGTGCAGGTAGGTGTGAAGGTGCCTATTCTGGACTGGGGAAAGCGCCGAGGAAAAGTACGTGTGGCGAAGAGTAACCGTGAAGTGGTGCTTTCCAGAATCCGGCAGGAACAGATGGACTTCAATCAGGATATTTTCCTGCTCGTAGCGAACTTCAATAATCAGGCACAACAATTGGGCATTGCACAGGAAGCTGACGGCATTGCCGAAAAACGTTATAAAACCAGTGTGGAAACCTTTATGATCGGACAAATCAGTACGCTGGACCTGAACGACGCACAGAAATCAAAAGATGAAGCAAGGCAGAAACATATTTCCGAGCTCTATTATTATTGGTACTATTTCTATCAAATCCGCAGTCTGACACTTTGGGATTTTGAACGGAATTGTGAACTGGAGGCGGACTTTGAAGAAATTGTGAGAGACTGAGTTTGAGTTATGAGTTATGAATAATAACTTATAACTCATAACCGTTTTTCGCTTGTTATTGAAAAAAACAGTGTTATTCTGTGCTTTCTGTGTGAAATCGTTTATTTTTGCAAACCATAAAACAACGAAACCTTATGATACTGATAATCGACGATGATAGTGCCGTACGTTCTTCCCTCAGTTTTATGCTGAAACGTGCAGGATATGAAGCGCAAACTGTTCCCGGACCGCGCGAAGCAATGGATGTGGTGCGTGCCGAGGCACCTGCCCTCATTTTGATGGACATGAACTTCACCCTTTCCACAACGGGAGAAGAGGGATTGACTTTGCTGAAGCAAGTGAAAATATTCCGTCCCGATGTACCTGTTATCCTGATGACGGCGTGGGGAAGTATACAACTTGCCGTGCAGGGTATGCAGGCGGGCGCGTTCGACTTTATCACGAAGCCGTGGAACAATGCCGCTTTGCTGCAACGTATCGAGACAGCCCTTGAACTGACTGCCGTCCCGAAAGATGCACCGGAAGAACAGAGCGAGACGCTGAACCGCAGCCATATCATCGGAAAATCTCAGGGATTGATGGAAGTGCTGAATACGGTGGCACGCATTGCGCGTACCAATGCCTCGGTACTGATTACCGGTGAGAGTGGAACAGGTAAGGAGTTGATTGCCGAAGCCATCCACATCAACAGCCAGCGGGTGAAACAGCCGTTTGTAAAGGTCAACCTGGGCGGTATTTCGCAGAGCCTTTTTGAAAGCGAAATGTTCGGCCATAAGAAAGGTGCTTTTACGGATGCGACAACAGATCGTGTAGGGCGCTTTGAACTTGCCAACAAGGGTACTATCTTTCTGGATGAAATCGGTGACCTCGATCCTTCCTGTCAGGTGAAACTGCTCCGTGTATTGCAGGATCAGACGTTTGAAGTGCTGGGTGACAGCCGTCCCCGCAAGACGGATATCCGGGTGGTATCCGCCACCAATGCGGACCTCCGCAAGATGGTATCGGAACGTACGTTCCGCGAAGATTTGTTTTATCGTATCAACCTGATAACCGTTAAGTTGCCTTCCCTTCGCGAACGCCGTGAAGATATTCCTTTGCTGGCACGCCACTTTGCCGACCGCCAGGCAGAGCTTAACGGACTGCCCCGCACGGAATTCTCGGCAGATGCCTTGAACTTCCTTTCCCGCTTGCCTTATCCGGGAAATATCCGTGAATTGAAGAATCTGGTAGAGCGTACGATCCTCGTCAGCGGAAAGTCGACGCTGGATGCTTCGGATTTCGACGCACAATATCTGCGTCCTAATGAATCGGTGAAGGCTTCGGACGCATCGTCTCTGGCAGGCATGACGCTGGATGAAATAGAGCGTCAGACTATTTTGCAGGCGCTCGATCGCCATAAGGGAAATCTCAGTCAGGTAGCTATGACGCTCGGCATCAGTCGTGCCGCACTCTATCGCCGACTGGAAAAGTTTAATATAACAGTCACAGAAAAGTGATAAGTGGTAAGTGATAAGTGATTAGCACAATGCGGCATTAAAGCGCAGCCCGCTAATCACTAATCACTTACCGCTAATCACTAATCACTGACCACTAATCACTAATCACGTGAGAATAAAGTTCTATTTCTCCATACTTGTCCTTTTCCTTCTGGGTTTAGGTGGTGTGCTTCTCTACTTGGCGAAGGGGATGAAGCCGTTGCACCTCTACATTGTAGAGGGAATCATTGCATTTATCCTGGTGTTCCTGTTTATCTTCTATCGTAAGATTGTGAAACCGATGAATATTATCGGCAGCGGTATGGAATTGCTGCGCGAACAGGATTTCAGCAGCAGGCTCAGCAAAGTAGGGCAATACGAGGCGGACCGCATTGTAAATGTGTTCAACCGTATGATGGAGCAATTGAAGAACGAACGTTTGCGTCTGCGCGAGCAAAACCATTTTCTGGACTTGCTAATTCAGGCTTCGCCGATGGGAGTTGTCATTACCACACTGAACGGTGAAATATCCCAGCTTAATCCGATGGGATTGAAGATGATGGGAGTACGTCTGGAAGAGATTATGGGAAAGAAAATTGAGAATATAGACTCTCCTTTGGCTGAAGAACTGGCGAATATCTCAAAAGATCAGACGGCAGTGGTGCGTCTGAATGACTCGAATATCTATAAGTGTACCCATTCCTCCTTTATCGACAGAGGTTTTCATCACCCTTTCTATCTGATAGAGAAGATGACGGACGAGGTGATGCGTGCTGAAAAGAAAGTGTATGAGAAGGTGATCCGCATGATTGCCCACGAGGTGAATAATACGACGGCGGGTATTACATCTACCCTCGATACCGTGGAGCAAGCTCTTTCCACTGAAGAGGATATGGAGGATATCTGCGATGTAATGCGCGTTTGTACAGAACGTTGCTTCTCTATGAGCCGCTTTATCACCCGTTTTGCCGATGTCGTGAAGATTCCTGAGCCCGCCTTGGTTACGGGCAAACTGAATGAACTGGCTTCCATGTGTAAACGCTTTATGGAGGGTATGTGCAACGACCGGAATATCCTTCTCTGGCTGGAATGTGATCCGAAGTTGGAACCGGTACGCTTTGATGCGGCACTCTTGGAACAGGTATTGGTGAATATTATCAAGAATGCTGCGGAAAGCATAGAGCATGCACCCGAAGGAACGATCCAGCAGGGTCGGGTTGTAGTCCGTACAATCGCTCCTACCACGATTGAAGTGGTAGATAATGGCCCCGGTATAACAAAAGAGACTGAAGCAAAGCTCTTCAGTCCCTTCTTTTCCACCAAACCGAACGGGCAGGGGATCGGCCTGATCTTTATACGCGAAGTATTGCAGAAACAGAACTGCTCTTTTTCCCTGCGTACTTATACGGACGGTTTGACAAGGTTCCGTATATTGTTTGAATAAGTCTGAAATACAGTAGGCTATAGTTGTTTTCATTTTGTTATATTAGGTAACAAAATGAAACCAGTATGTATAACGTATCAGTAAAAGTAAAAAGGCGTAAGTCGATAGAGGCTGGGAAGCGGATGCCGCTCTATGTGCAGATTATCTATCGCCGCGAGGTCCGGAAGATGGCTTTGCCGTACCAGTTATCCGAAGAAGAGTGGGACGGAGGCAGGGAGGAAATCAATATCCCGGGTGAAAGCACTTCCGAACGGTCAAAAGAATTGTATGCCATTCGTGAGCAGTTTTCCCGCGATTGCCGGACAGTCCGGTCCGTAATCTATTTGAAGGAGAAAAAGGGTTCCTTTACTCCGGATGAAATAGTGGAGGCGTGTAAGGAACGTTTTGCGGTAGCCAAC
>OHQS01000878.1_pt1 | contig 11961 bp, 4 predicted proteins | sample 1578181 | NCBI WGS metagenome assembly OHQS01 (sample SAMEA3879528, study PRJEB24766) | human gut metagenome | biome: human-associated habitat; feature: feces | place: USA | collected 1985/1987 | reverse complement strand
TCCGGATGCGCCCCCGCCTTTGTCATGCCGCAAGCGGCATCAGGTCACCTGCTGACACGTACCTTGTAGGTCTTGTTGCCATCGGTGGTCTTTACCTTCAATATGTAAAGGCCACTCTGCACGGCCGACACATTGACAACATTGCCGTTGGTGCTGTCGACGAGCGAGCCGCCGAGGCTGTAGACATCGATGCCGAGGATGCCCTCGCCCTCTACGCGCACGTAGTTGTCGCCATCCTGGGTGATCTTGATGTCGTTGATCACGTTCTCGCCAATGCCGTTAGCCACATCGTTGATGGTGAAGAACACGCCCGTGCCCTCAACCTTGCCGCCAACGGTGTAAATCACGTCGACGTTGACGCGGCATGTCGACGACGGGTTGACGCTGGCGCCCATCTCATAGGTGAACGACGTTTGGCTGATGGGCTCGGCTGTCACGTTGGCCGCATTCACGCGAACCTGGTAGCCGTCGACAGCCATAGGCTGGCCCTCAGAGTCGCTTACCACCATGCCCATGAGCCAGTTGCCCGGCGAAGACAGAGTGCCGTAGCTGGCGGCAAGGGTCTGGAAGGTCTCGCCCTCATCGTAGGAAACGAGGTCGGACACACCGCTGTAAGCCGGGTTGTTGTCGTAAGCAAGGGCGGGCTGTTTGGCCTCAACGTCGAAGCAGTCGAGTATGATGTCGTAAGTCGACTCGTCGTCGAGCACGAAGGGCTCGTCGAGCACCACGGTGTTCCACCTGTTGGGCACCACTTCCTCAACAAACTGGTTTACTATCTCCTTGCCGTCCTTGAGCACGTAGAACGTAAACTCGGCCTGTGCCATCGGGTAGAAGCGCAGCTCCTTCACGCTGTAGCCGCCATAGCTGTGCAGCTTTGAGGGCAGGTAGGTGGTGCGGGCCTGGTAGCCGTAAAGCTGGTCGGCGGAACCCGTGAGGCCTCCCTGCGGTGTCTCGCCACAGTACTGTATGTTGGTTGCGTCGTTGTCGAGCGGTGCATCCCAGCTGAAAAGCACTGTCCTGGTGTCCATGTCCTTCACGTCGATGTTCACATTGTTTATCGCACGGAACACGCTGGTGTTGGTCACGGCAGTGAAGTCGACGGCCGTCTTGCCCGACACGTCGCCATTGGCATACACAGCCTCGACCTCGTAAGAGTGGTCGCCTTCGGCCACAGCCTTGTCAACATAGGTGAGCCCGTCTGACGAACCAACCAGGGCGCCGTCGCGGTAGACGTTGTACTGGCTGACGTTGCTCACGTCGGCAGAGCCCGATGCGCTCTGGAACTCGGCCCCGATGGTGAAGATGACCGGATAGCTGGTGCCTCCGCTCTGCTCCGACTCGTCGTTGAGCGAATAGAACCACACACCCTCGTCGACGCGGCGGATGAGGTCGCTGTAGCCCGGCACGCAATTGTCGTAGATCATGCCTACCACATTGCTGCTGGTAGCCGTGCTTGCCACGTCGGCCTCGATGGCAATGTAGAGGTCGCCGTCTTGCGGAACAGCCAGCGGGTTGTCGAGCTTGACGCTGTTGACACGGCCGTACTGCAGTTCCTGGCTTACGGGCTGGGTGTAGACAAGGGTCTCTCCCGAATATATGTTGACGGCAAACGACTCAACCTCTTCCTTCGGGCAGAAGCTTACCGACGTGATGTTGTAGCCGGCATACTGCTGCATGTCGCTCTTGTCGAAGCGAACCGCAGCCTCGAACGAAACGTTGCCGCCGCCGAAGCCGCCGTTGATTTCCTGGCTGTCGTCGAAGTATCTCAGCACGGGATTCTTGGTCTGGGGCGCGCTCCAAGTCATGAGCACGTCGTTGGCACCCCTCATGCGGGCATACAGGTCGGTGGGAGCGTTGGCAGCGTCTGACGGCACAACCACCGAAACGCCTTCGGACTTGGCAGAAACCTGGCCGCCCTCAAACTCGGCCTCGACGCTGTAGGTGTACTCTGCGCCTGCGGCCACCGTGTTGTCATAGTAAACCGTGGTGTCAACGAGCTCGGTGTTGACCTTCTCGCCGTCGCGGTATACATTATAGCCCTTCACGGCCACGCTGCTCAACAGCGGAGAGCCCCACTCAACCTTTGCCACCTTGAGGCCGCTCATGGCCGTAGCCTTCACACCGGCCGGCGTAGGGTTGACCGCATTGGCGTTGAGCTTGACGATGACGGGTATCTCAAACTGGTCTTTGCTGGCAGCCTGCAGCAGGAAAGTGCTGTCGTCTTTCGACACATCCACACACTGCAGGATGTTGAAAAGGCCCTCGGTGTCGGCCGTGCGCTCGGCAATTATGCCGTCGGCGGCAAAGTCGGCGCCATTCTCTATGAGGTAAGCCTCGAGCTTTATCGTCTCGCCGTTCTTGTAATAGATAGGGAATGCAGCCGTGTTTTCGTTCTGCTGGTAGCCCACCACGGTGAGACTGTCGCTCATTCCGTAAACCACGTAGTCGAAATACTGGTCAGACTGGGGCCTCACCCTTATGTTGGTGCCTGTCTCGAAGTCATGTATGCAGACAGCGGCATCCCTGTCGCCGTCTTCCATCACGCCCACCCAAAGGGCTTTGGTGCAGTCGCTCGAGAAGTCCCAAACGCCCTGGTACGGGTTGATCTGGCTGCCGGGGAATATCTGCTTTATGCCGTTGACATCCCAAAGCACCGGCTGGCGCGTGTCGCTATACTGCGCTGTATACGCCCATCCGCCAAACATAGAGCCGTCGTTGGCCACGGCCTGCACAGAGCCCGTGTGCCCGTCGCCGAGCGCGCCCATGAGCTTGTAGTCTTTCCACACCACCGGCGTCATCACTCCGCTGGCCGAGTAGATGGCACCGCCTATGTAGCGGCCGTCGGCGCTGATGCTCATGGCACTGCTGCCCGAGCCGATGCCGGTGAACGTGTCGTTGGAGTTCTCGAGGTGATGCCACTGTCCGTCAACCCAATATCCGGCAGCCTCGACAGGCGCGCCGTTGCCCGAAGCCTCAGAGTCGAGGAATGTTCCAACTACGACACCGTTGTCTGACACGGCGTAGGCAGCCGTGTTGACACCAAGGGTGGTGATTTCGTTCGACTCGAGATTCCAGATGAATCCGATGGGGTCGCTCGACCCGTCGGTCTGTGCGCCGCAGGCCCACTTGCCGTTGGACGACACATTGGTCAGAATCTGGTTAGGCCCGCCGTACATTACCACCGTTCTGGTAGCGGGCTGGGCGTCCTGCGCCGCCGCCACCAAGCCATTCATGCTAAGCAAGGAAAGGCAAATCGGAAAATAAACTCTTTTCATTTATAAATAACACTGTTAGGTTTTAAAATACAATCTTTTTAACCACGGTCTTCCCTTCAACGCCCACGTTGACGAGATAACACCCCTTCAGCGAGCCGCAGTCTATGCTCACGGCGCCCGACATTGTGGCTGCCGACTTGACAAGGCGGCCGTCGAGGCTGTAGACACGCACTGTGGCGCCGGCCTTTCCGGCGGGCAGCGTCACGCTGACAACGCCATCTGCAGACGCTTCGACGCCTACCTGGCTGCCGTCGGCCACGGCGTCAGCCACTCCTGTCGACACCACGAAGTCGCAACGGGTGGCGTTGAGCACCGTGCGCAGCGGGTGCTTGATGACAAACGCCAGCACACTGAGGCTGTCGTCGCCGTAGACACGGTCTTCGGGTATGGTGAGCTCGCAGCTCACATCGTATGTAGTGCCGGCCTTGATGTCAACGGGCAGGCAGCCGGAGATGCCGTTGGCGGCTGTCGAGCCCTCTATTGGCATGTCGTGGTAGCGCATGAGCTCGCCCGGTATGGCCACGGGCAAGTACATGTACTCGCCGCCCCCGAAGGTGGTGCAGTTGTTCGACTGGGCTATGTCGCCCTGCGAATACTCATTGTCGATGATGGCGAAGCCCACGCGGTAGTCGTCGAGCGAGTTGTCGCAGTCTTCTGCAAACTGCACTTGTGCGGCCACCTTCACCTTGCCGTCCTCAATCTCTGCCGTGGCGTTGACCATGGCCGTGGTAGGCTCAAGCATTGCCGCCTCAAGGTAGCCGTCGGTGTGGTAACTGTCTGTGCACTTCAAGTCGCGGTCGCGGTTGTATATGAACGACGGCCAGTTGAGCAGCCAGTAGCCTATGCCATTGGCGTATTCGTTGCAGATGAGGGGGTCGTAGCCCATGTGGGCCGACACCACTATGACGTCGCTCCCCATCTTCTCTTTCACCTTAGTGAGGTAAGGCATCATGTCGGGGCACTGGTTGCACCAGTTGCCCGTGCCCTCGTCGAGCAGCAGCGTGCGCTTGTAGTAAGAGCTGATGATGCTGTCGGTGTAGACAGTGTCTTTCGTGCCGTCGGTGTAGTCGAGGCTTATAGAGTATCGGTTTACGCTGTGCGGCTCGACAGGCATGTCGAAACTGTAGCCCAGCGTGCCCTCGGCCGCCAGCTCTGCCTGGCCCGGCTCCATGGTCAGCGAGCCGCCGCCATAGATGCAGTTGACGGCAGCGATGTCGGCCTTGCGCCCCACATTGCGTATGACGCCGCTCACGGGAGCCGTGGCCACGCTGCCGCAGAACCTGCTCGACGTGTTCCTGACGTCGTAGCTGTGGCCGTCGAGCCCGCCCACAAACACATCGTCGACAGCGAGTATGTAGCCGCTGGATGTGGTGCAGACGAAAGCCACGTAGATGGTCTTGCCCGCGTAGTCGGCCAGCGACACCGAATGGTCTGTCCACGAATAGCCCTCCCGCTTGACTGAATACACCTCGTGGAAGTCGTCGACGGCGGTGCCTGCCTCAGAAACCATCACCTTGTAGTCTTCGCGGAAATCGGAATGCACCGACTTGGCCGTCCAAGTGAGGTAGGCATCGGCGTCGGCATCGAGGGTAATGGCCGGCGTTATGAGCCAGTTGTCCTGCGCAAACTCAAACGTGCTGCGCGAGAAACTGAAGGCGGCCCGGTTGCCAGAGCGCTCTATTTCGTTGGCCGCCCAGCTCCCCGACGTGCCTATGTTCTTGTACAGGGCCGACACGATGGGGTTCTCGTCGCGGTCGAGCGTGGTATAGCCCGAGGGTATGCCACTGTCGAAATCGTCGGACAAGTAAACCTTTTGCTGTGCCGTGGCCGCCGAAGACACGGCCAGGGCCATTATTGCTGTTGTTATCTTATTCATCTGTTACTGCTTGTTTTTAGCAGGCTATGCCCGGCGGTGGGCCCAGCCCGCATGCTTTCATTTCTTTGTATTAACCGGAATAAGCGTGTGCCCCGTTGCAGGCACACACTTATTCCTTTGTCTGTCATGTCCCTCCGGCGGGGCCACTGCCATCAGTTGGCGCCGCGGAGCACCACCTTCTGGGTTGTGGTGCGGCCGTTGCTGTGGCTCCTCACCACATAGACGCCCGAAGGACGGTTGCCTATCGACAGCGAGCCCTCGCAGCCTACTGCCACGGCCTTGCCGTCGGCAGAGTAGACATCGAACGTCACGCCCTCGCCGGCTGTGATCACGCCGTGGCTGAAGCGTATGCACGAACCGCCCTCTACGTCGGCAATGCCGCTGTTCGGGTCGTTGGTCACGGCTATGGTGTCGCTGTTGGCCTTGCCCATCTTATATACGGCCTGCACGTAGATGTCTTCCGACAGCTTGCTTGCCGCGTTGCCAATGCCAAGGAACATGCGGTACTTGTTTTCGGTTATCGGGTTGACAACCACCCCAGCCATGGTGGCAACAGAGTTCACCGGGTACTTCTCGCCGGCCACGAACACGTTGTATTGCTCCAATATGTAAAGGTCTTTATCTGCCGACTCGTCCCACTCGAGGGTCACGTAGCAAGAGTCGAGCGAGTATTCAACGCTTGTCACACGAACGTTTGACGGTGCGGGCAGGTCGAGGTCGAACAGCTCGCGCACAGTGTTCGACACGCTCTCGCCGTAGCCGTAAGAGTTGAGGGGGTCTTCACCGCTCTGGTCGGCAGCCTCGTCAACGGCCTGCACGAAGTAGTCGTAGGAACCGTTGTACACATTGTTGTCGACATAGGTCACCATGCCGTCGACGGCCTCCGACGCCGGCACGCGTGCCACCTTTATGCCGTGGCGGTAAACATCGTATGCCACGCTTGAAGCGCCGGCAACGTCTGTTGCGTCGAACGTCAGCATCACGGTGTTGAGTTCGTCTGCCACGGGCTCAACAACCAGCTTCGGCGCCGTTGTAGCGTCGGGCTTGCAGTATTCCGTCACGTGGTGGTATGTGTAACCGGCCCACTCACCGTAAGTGTATGTCATCTGCTCATCCTTGATGCGCAGCGGGTTGGTGCCCACCACGGTATAGATGGTCTTCTTGCTCGGGTTCTCTGTGTATGTCACCTCGCCGTCGTCGCCTGTGGCCGACTTGACGGTGTTTATCTCATACTTGGCGAGTATGCCCAGCTCGTAGGTCCAGTGCTCCACCTGCCTGAGCGTGCCGCCCTCGTCGTACTTCTCTTTCTTCACGATGTTGTTGTCTTCATCGTAGTACACCTTGTACGAGTTCATGTACGAGGCGTAGGCACCCGTGCCGACGATGGTCTGCGGGCAGTTGGGGGCCACGAAGTCGCTGTAGGTGTAGCCTTCCATCACATAGGGCACACCGCCATGCGTGCCGTAAGAGTCGGGCACATACCTCATCTTCGACACCATGTTGCCGTCGGCGTCGTACTCATAGACGATGGAGTCGAGCGACTGGGTGCTCTTCTCCTCCACCAGGCGGTCGTTCTCGTCATACTTGTAATATGTGGTGTCGTTGGCCTCGGTGTATGCCAGGTCGTAATCGTCGTACAGTCCGTACTGCTGGTGGAACCTCTTGGCTGGCAGACCCTTCTCGTTGAATATCACACCCTCGTAGTAAGAAGGCTCGTAGATGCCCGTAGACAGGTTTGCGCCGTAGCTCACCACCGAGCTCACCTCGTTGTCGGCGTTGTAATAGTTGACGGTCTTGGCAGATATCTTCGTCTCGGGCACATCGCCGAGGGCGTTGCCCCACTGCTCCACGACCTTCTCCACGAGCCCGGTCATGTCGTAGGTGTCGTTGGTCACGGTCACCGTCTCGCTCTGGGCCGAGCCAATGCCGTAGACAGCCTCTACGTAGACGCTCTCAGAGAGGTCGCTGGCAGCCGACCCTGTTCCGAGCGACATGCGGTAGCTGTTGCCCGTTATCGGTTTGATTACCGGGCCCGACATGGTTGCCTCCGAGTTCACCGGCAACTTCAAGCCGTCGATATAGAGGTTGTAGGTGGGCGTGCCGTACTGTCCGTCGCCTGCGGGCTCGTCCCACGAAACGGTCACGAAGCACTCGCCCATCTCGTATTCCACCTTCGTTGCCCTCACGTTGGTCGGGGCGGGCAGCTCGGTAGCGAACACCATGCGGATGCGCTGCGACGAGTTCATGCCGTGTCCGTAAGAGTTGAGCGGGTCGTTCCCTACCTCGCCGTCGCCTATCACGTCTTCGATGTCGGCGTCAACGGCCTGCACGAAATAGTCGTATGTGCCGTTCTTCACGCCCTCGTCGACATAGGTTATCATTCCGTCGACAGCCTCCGAGGCCATAATGCGCGCCAGCTTGATGCCGTGGCGGAACACGTCGTAGGCCACGTTTGACGCTCCTTCGATTGTCGTTGCGTTGAATGTGAGCACGGCCGTGTTGGGCTTCTCGTCAGAGAGCGTTATGCTTAGCTCAGGGGCGCTGGCCGGCTGCGGCGTGAAATACTCGCTCACCGACGGCAGCGACTCCTCTCCCCACTCTCCGTCAAAATACGTTGAGTCGTTTGCCTGTATGCGCAACGGGTCGGTTCCAAGCACCTTGTATACAATCTTGCGCGTTGGCGTCTCCGTTCCGTCCTCGTCGACGCTGAACGCCTGGTAGAGGCTGAGCTGCCCGTCGGTGTATGTCCAGGACTCCCTCTGCTCGAGGGTGCGCGTCTCGCCGTCGTAGGTCAGCTTCTCCAGCATGTTGCCTTCGGCGTCGTAGGTGGCGCTGGCCGTAAACTTGTACGACGCATAGGCGCCGTCGCCCACGATGGTCTGCGGGCAGTTGGGGGCGGCGAAGTTTCTGTATGTCTCGCGCGACAGCTCGGTGTAGCCTCCCTGGTAGTCGGGCAGATACTTCACCATGGCCACCTTGTTGCCGTCGGCGTCGTATTCGTATGCAGTGGAGTCGCCCAGCTGGTAGTTGCGCTCCGACACAAGGTAGCCGGCATCGTTGTACTGGTAGACAATGGAGTCTTTGTCTTTCCACTCCATCACGTTGCCCGTGCCAATCTTGTATTCCTGCGACCACTCCTTGACAACGCGTCCGTTGTCGTCGTAGCCATAGTATGTATATCCTGACGGCTCGAACGTGCCATCCTGATATGCGTCGTAATTAACCTCGGCCACGGGTTGCCCGTTGGCCCCGAAATAAGTCACGTCCTTGCCCGAGACACCGTTGAAGTCTCCCATGACGCTTCCCCAGGTCTCATAAGACCGCAACTTTTGGTCGGCAGTCTGTGCATGCACAGTCCCGGCCATTGCCAATGCCGCCATGACGGCAGCTGCGTATCGCTTGTTCATAGGCGAAAGTATTTAGTTAGTGAGTTTGTTTTATAGTTTGCGTTGCGCCGTGTTGTGTGCCCACGGCGCAACGCCCGGTTTCTTGTGTCATCAGCGTGCCACCACGGCTTTTGCCGTTGCGGTCTGCCCGTCCTTGACGGCGCGTGTCACGTATACGCCCGGTGTGAGTGCGAATGTGTCGCCGGCCGAGCACTTCTTTACCATGCGGCCGCCCACGTTGTATATGTACAGGCAGTCGAAGTTGCCCTCGGCCCTGAGCGCGTCGGCCGTGCCCGTGAGCCGTGCCACAGGCTTCGCGCCGTCGGCGGCGGCGCAGTTGAGCACCACGCAGTCGGTAACGTCGCCCGACTCATAGTTGGCCACGATGGCCACGATGTGCATGTTCTTCAGGTCGGTGGGTATCGACGTCGCGTTGTCGTAGGTCGACGTTATCGACTCGGGCAGCGTATAGGATATTTCCTTCACCACCTCTTCGCCCTCGGTTATGTTCATCTTCTCGCCGAAAAGCCCGTTGAGCCCTCCGCGGAATGCATGGCAGTGAACATAGTTGGCGCCTCCCAGGCCCGACGACGACGGCATCTGGAACGCCACGATAGAGTCTTGCATGATGCCCACGATGAGGCTTGGGTTAGACACTTCGGGGGTGCGGTATGCCTTGACCGTCACCGTGCCGGTGAGCTGCCTCGTGGCCTCGTCGTACGATGTGTTGATGTCAACGCCCACGTATGGCTGCTGCTCCGACTGCGCCCTGACGTTCTCGAGTATGTAGGCCTTGGTGACTGTTGTGGGCGACATGAGCGAGAACACCGGTGTCAAGGGGTTGATGTTGGGGTTGGCATAGCGGTTGACCATGAACGACGGGGCTCGCGTTACGCCAAAGAACTGCTGGTAATAGTAGTCTTCGAGCATGGTGAAGTCGTCGGGGCTGTAGCCCGAGTGGTATGACAGCTGAACGAAGCTCTCGCCCGACTCCTCGAGCGCCTCTTCGAGCACGGCATGCCCTTCGGCGCAGTTGCTGCACTGCTGCCCGGTGAATGTCTCCACAAGGTAGCTGCGCTTCATGTCGGCCGGGTAGAAATACATCTTGCCGCTGCGCGTGTTGTCGTCGGCCAGTTCGTCGTCGGCGCCGTTCACGCTGCCCACCGTCACGCTCACGTCCTTGTAGCCCTCGCTATCCGAGGTTATGCTCGTGAGGTCGAAATTGTACACCTCGCCCGGGCCGATGTTCACGCCTGACACTGTGTTGCTGTTCTCCTGGCCGCCCGTCACAGAGCTGGTCACCTCGAAGCTGGTGATGGGCTCGGTGCCGAAGTTGAACAGCTGGCCCTGGAACGAATACTCCTGGCCGGCCTTGTAGTAGCCGTCGGCATTGAACATGCGCACGGTTGCGTCGGTGAACGAGGGCACGCCCTCGACCAGAAGCTGCATGTTGAGGTTGCCGTAAGAGCTCGACGAGAGGTCGGCCCAGCCGTCGGCAAGGTATCCGTAGATGCAGCCCGGCTCGGTATTGCAACGGTCGAAAGCCAGTGGCGAGTAGGCCTCGGAACAGGTTATCTCGAAACCGAAGTAAAGGTCGCGCTCACCCGTGAGCTCAAAGGGGGTGGTAAGGTCGTAGTCTCTCCACTGAGTAGAGAATCCGCTGAGTTGCTGCTCGTAGAGCGACTCGCCGTCGAGGTCGGCCTTGACAAAGAATGTCACATTGTCAAGGCTGCGCGTGCCGAACACGCTCCTGATGCCGGTGACCTTGGCGCCGGCCAGCTTGGCCAGCTTGGATGCCGGAATCTTGATGGCGGCACTCTGCGTGGTGCCGCTGCTCAGGCGCACTCCGTCGGTGCGGTTGAAATCGCCGTTTGTGTAACCAATCCGTGTCTGCGCCGAAGCACACACAGGAAACATGATAAACCCGATAAGCAAGTAGCGTAAAACTCTTTTCATTATGTCACTCTTTAATCCTAAATTTATATATTATTTATATAATTACATCATGAGTGTGCCCTATAGTTGCAACGGGCAAAACAAATTATCAACCCGCTACAAAAGTAGTGATTATATCCGATTTATCAAAGGAAAAAGGCGAAAAAATCACATTTTTGCATCAAAAAGGCGCTTTTCATTGACAAAAGCCTCCTTTTTGAATGTTCGTATTACACCATAAAATCGTTTAATTAAAATAAGACTTCGAGATCAAAACAATTCCGCTAAGAAACAACACCCGCCAACCTCCGGCCGGGGCGCGCCCGCAGCCTGCCAGAACGGGGCAAAACCGAAACCTGCGCGGCGGCTACATGGCAGCGGCACTTGCCGTGGGCGGAACGGCACAAAATGCCGGCTTCGCGCCGACAGCTGACGCCGACGCCGGGCGGCCGTTGCCGCAGCCTATTGCGGAATGGGCCGTTTGGCGGTCTGGAACAGGCCGTTTGGCAAGCCAATACGGGCCAAAACAGAACGCAATACGGCCGCCGCGGCAAAGCGCCCCGGGCAACGGCCTGCAACCTGAGCGCCACGCCCAAGCCATGGCCACCGCACAGGGCCGGGCAGCCGGGCAGCCGATTGCGGGGCCAAGAGGGCGCTTTTGGGTTAAAAAACGACAAAAACGGACCCGGCAGCATACACCGTATGAAAAAAAAGGCTACCTTTACACCACATAACTAAAACTAATCCGAGGGGTAGGCACGCCCCCCAACAACAAGTTTATATGTCATGAAGAGAATCATTTTAGGTTGCCTGGCCATGATATGTGCGGCAACCGCCACTGCACAGGCACAGACCGACGGCGCAGGCAAGGCGCCAAAGGCAAAGGTGAAGAAATGGACGTCGATGGCCCCGAAACTGAAAGACAGTTTCTTCAAGACCGCCGAGGCCACGCGCATAGGCGACAACGTGCTGCTCTACCAGCAGACCACGGGCGGCTGGCCCAAGAACGTAAACATGCAGCTGCCGCTCGAAGGCGAAGCGCTGTCGAAGGTCAAGGCGGCCAAGGACGACGTGAACGAGAGCACCATAGACAACAAGGCCACCACAACCGAGATAACATACCTGTGCCGGCTGTACAACGCCACGGGCGAGGAGCGCTTCCGCCAAGGGGCTCTGCGCGGCATGGAATACTTGTTTGAGGCGCAATACGACAACGGGGGATGGCCGCAGTTCTACCCACGCCCCAAAGGCTACTACACCCACATAACCTACAACGACGACGCCATGGTGAACGTGCTGAAGGTGATGCGCGACGTGGCCAAGGGCAAGGAGCCCTATGCCTTCATGCCCGACAGCACCAAGGCCAAGGCGCAGGCGGCGCTCGACAAGGGCGTGGAGTGCATAGTGAAGACGCAGGTGGTGCAGGACGGCAGCCCTACGGTGTGGTGCGCGCAGTACGACGAGCACACGCTGCAGCCCGCCCCGGCAC
>OHQS01000877.1_pt1 | contig 11990 bp, 9 predicted proteins | sample 1578181 | NCBI WGS metagenome assembly OHQS01 (sample SAMEA3879528, study PRJEB24766) | human gut metagenome | biome: human-associated habitat; feature: feces | place: USA | collected 1985/1987 | reverse complement strand
GACGGCAGGATGGTGCATGAGTGCACGCCATTCGCGGGCGACGAGTGGCGCGGTTACCGTCGCACGTCGCTCTTGGCCGCATGGCGCGACTCGGTGTTTTACCAGGTGCGCACGGGCGGCCGGGGTTCGGTGTTGCTGGCTTACATGCTGGGTTCCAGGGCGTGGCGCACGGTGATGAAGGTGCCTACACTGCTTCATACGCTCACAGTCACTCCGCAGGGGATAATCTATGCCACCTGCCCCAACGGCTTCTTGCGCATCGACCCGTCGACGGGCGAGTGCAGGCAGCACCGTGAGCTCAGGCTGCCCGACGGGTCGATGCTTGCCACGGGCATCAACACAGTGTGCCTTGACCGCGAGGGTGGGGTGTGGCTTGGCACGTATGCCAGCGGCCTTCTGTACACTTCGCCCTACAGCGGATTGTTCGACACGTCGCCCGTCGACATACGCCTTACCCCGATTCTGGCCTCGGTCTACCTCAACGGCCGCGAGGTGGTGCCGGGGCGGAGCTATGGTGGCAGGGTGGTGCTCGACGTCACCCCGCCTTATGTCGACGATATAACCCTGTCGTATGGCCAGAACTCGGTTGCCTTCCGTTTCTCGACAATGAATTATGTGCGCCCGCGCAGCACATGTTACCGATACCGCTTTTCGGGCGACGGCGGCCGGTGGCACACGCTGACGGCCGACTCTGCCCTCGGACTTGTAGACGACCGTGGTGCTCTCTACCTGCCATTTGTGGGCCTTCCGCCCGGAAACTATGTGCTTGAGGTGATGGCTTCCACCGGCATCGGGCAATGGCAGGGGGCCGAGGTGCGTCGTTTGGTGTTCCGGGTGCTGCCGCCATGGTGGGCCACGCCTGTGGCTCTATCCGCCTATGCAGTACTGGCCGTTGTGCTGTTGGCTGCCGCCTTTGTGGCTTACGGGCGCGTGGTAAGGCGTAAGACTGCCCGCCGGGCCCGTGAAGACGAGCTTATGCAGCGTGTCAAGACGCTGGCCGAGCGCCTCAGCGCCTACGAGGGCGACGGGCGGGTGGTGCTGGGCGAGGGCAGCGGACAGTCTGACTGCCGGCAGCGCCTGACGCCGGCCGAGGCCGAGTTTGTCAGCCGTGTGACCGCCGTTGTAGAGCGTAACATCTCTACCCAGGGCTATTCGGTCGAGCAACTGGCAAGCGACTTGTGCATGGAGCGCACGGGGCTATACCGCAAGCTGACGGCCTTGCTCGACAAGTCGCCCGTGGCCTTCATACGGAGCATACGCCTCAGGCGCGCCGCAGAGATGCTGGCCGGCGGTGGCATGAGCGTTGCCGAGGTGGCCGAGGCCACGGGCTTCGGTTCCACGGGATATTTCAGCAAGTGTTTCCAGGCCGAGTTCGGGTGCCGCCCGTCAGACTACCAGGCTGCCGGCAGGCGGCGTGGCTGACGCCTTTTGGCTGGTTTTCAACATTTGCGCGCTTCGTGTCAACATTTGTTTGCCGCCGTGTGGATGATTTTTGGCTATCTTTGCAGCACCAAAAACATTGTTGCACATACAGACATATACATTGTTATGACATTCAGAAAAATCTTCTTTGTTGCGGCGGCGGCCATCTGCTGCGCCGCATCGGCCACGGCCGGGCAGGCCAGCCGCACGGAGGGCGGACTGGCGTTTCAGGCCCAGGGGCTCAACGTGCGGGTCGAGTTTTACTCTCCCAACATTGTCAGGGTATATAAGGAACCCGTGTCCAGGCCTTGCAAAAAGGTGAGCATACCGGTAATAATGAAACCCGGTAGAGTGGAGCTGAGTTTCGGTGGCGGTGGCGGCGTGGCCACGGTGGCCAGCGAGAGGGTTGCCGTCAGCGTTGACACCGAGACGGGCGGCATCGTGTTTGCCGACAAACAGGGCAACATAATGCTGCGCGACAAGGACTACGGCACGCAGTTTACGCCGAGAGACGACGCCGGACGGCCGTCGTTCGAGGTGAGGCAGGCGTTCTTGCTCGACTCGGCAGAAGTGATCTACGGCCTGGGCCAGCAGCAAACTGGGCTCGTGTCGCAACGCAACCAGCGCTTGTTGCTTCGCAACCAGAACATGAGCATCTGCATACCGTTTGTGCATTCGGCCAAGGGATACGGTCTTTACTGGGACAATTACTCGCCTACCACGTTCACGGACAACCCGCAGGAGATGTCGTTTGATTCCGAAGTGGGCGATTGCGCCGACTATTATTTCATATACGGAGGCACGGCCGACGGTGTCATAGCCGGCGTCAGGGCTCTCACGGGGCAGGCTCCGATGTACCCGCTATGGACGCTCGGCTTCTGGCAGAGCCGCGAACGGTACAAGAGTCCCGACGAGTTGTGCGAGGTGGTCGACAAATACCGTGAACTGAAAGTGCCGCTCGACGGCATCATCCAGGACTGGCAGTACTGGGGATGCGACTCAAACTGGAACTCTATGCGCTTTGAAAACCCGCGTTACATCAACAAGATGGGCGACCCGGACTATATGCGTTTCCTGCCCAAAGGCGAGAAGGCAGACGCCACGGGGGCGGAGCCGCGCATCAAGACAGCCAAGGAGATGATTGACTATGTGCACAAGCGGAACGCGCACATAATGATTTCGGTGTGGGCTTCGTTCGGCCCGTGGACCGACATGTACCACAGGATGGACAGCATTGGGGCCCTTTACGACTTCGAGACGTGGCCACGGCACGCCGGGGTCAAGCCTTACGACCCGTTCAACCCCGTAGCCCGCGACCTGTACTGGGCTGAGATGAAGCGCAACATGTTCGACTTGGGCATGGATGCGTGGTGGCTTGACTCGACAGAACCCGACCATTTCGACATCAAAGACAGCGATTTCGACGTCAAGACATACCTGGGCAGCTTCCGCAGTGTGCATAATGCATTCCCGCTCGTGACGAACCGTGGCGTATACGAGCACCAGCGGCAGGCCACGAGCGACAAACGGGTGTTTCTGCTCACGCGTTCGTCGTTCCTGGGGCAGCAGCATTACGCCTCGCATTCATGGAGCGGCGACGTCACTTCCACCTGGGACAACATGCGGAGGCAGATTGCGGCCGGGCTGAACTATAGCCTTTGCGGCATTCCTTACTGGGGGACAGACCTCGGCGGGTTCTTTGCAAGTAGATATAACAACGACATCAACAACGTGGCTTACCACGAACTGCATGTCCGTTGGTATGAGTGGGGAGTCTTCCAGCCCATCATGCGCTCCCATAACTCAAGCCCGGTGGCGGTCGAGATATACCAGTTTGGCAAGAAAGGGTATTGGGCTTATGATGCCATAGAGAAATATACGAGGCTGCGTTACCGCTTGCTGCCTTACCTTTACAGCACTGCGTGGGAGGTGACGAGCGGCAGCGGGAGCATTATCCGGCCCCTTGTGATGGACTTTGCCGGCGACAGCCGGGTGCTGGAATTGGGCTCGGAGTATATGTTCGGGCGCAGTTTCCTTGTGCGGCCCGTCACCGATTCGCTGTACACATGGCAGGATGCAAGGCGCAACGGCCACCAGAAAGACATGGCTGACGTGGCATCGGTGGATGTGTATCTGCCCGCGGGGGCCGACTGGCTCGACTTCTGGACGGGCAGTAAACACAGCGGCGGGCAGACTGTAATGCGCGAGGTGCCCATCGACATAATGCCCGTTTATGTGCGCGCCGGCTCGATTGTGCCCTTTGGCCCCGACGTGCAGTATGCCACCGAGAAGCGTTGGGACAACTTGGAGGTGCGCGTCTATCCCGGTGCCGATGGCCGGTTTACCCTCTATGAGGATGAAAACGACAATTACAACTATGAGGATGGCGCCTACACCACCATCGAGTTTGAGTGGGATGAGGCCGCCCGCACGTTGACGATAGGTGAGCGCAAGGGCAAGTTCAAGGGCATGCTCAAGTCGCGCAAGTTCAACATCGTGCTCGTAGGCGGGTCGACCCCGGCCGGCGACGTGCCCGCCAAGGGGCGCACTGTGCGCTATGACGGCAGGGCGCTGACCGTGAGTCTCTGAGCCGCAGCGGCCCTCTGGCCGTAGGTTGCATGCCGTCATGCCGTGCTTGCATATATGCAACTGAAAACGGCCTGTGCGGCCTTGGGCATGGGGCTGTGCCGTATTGCAGTGCAAAACGAGGCGTTTCGCATTGCAATACGGCACATTTCATAGTGCAATACGTGCCGTTTTGGATGCTAAAAAAGGCCCTTTTGCAACTTGCTGACAGCCACGTTGTTAGGTGGCAAGGCTAATGCCGCCCATTTTAACATTGCAGTGTTAAAGACGGTTCAAGGCGATGCGTTGGCCAAATGCATGTTTGTATATTGCTGTGTTAGCCCTTTGAAAGATGTGCCAACATGCGTTTTGTTGTTTTAAGTGCCCTGTTTCCTCCTGTTATTTTATTTCGCAGAGGCAGGGGTGGATAAGACAATGTTAGCTGTAGGCTAATTCGCCGTCGGGCGCCGGCAGCTCCATTGCACTTTGTCTGTGTCAGGGTAGAGTGAGGCTTTCGTTGCGAATGCCTTTCGTAACGCATTTCATATCACATTGTTCATGGCGAAAAAGAGCCGCCACGCGGCTTGCCGGATTTGCCGGCTGTGGCTGCGTGGCGGCTCTGGTCTATGCGTTTTTCGGCCTTGCTGAGTTAGGTGCAGTGTGGCGTTTGGCCGTTGTTGTCGGCCGTTGCCGGCTAAATGTCGAGCACAAGCTCCACAGGGCAGTGGTCGCTTCCGTATATCTCGTTGTGTATGCCTGCCTCCTTGACATGGTTGTCGAGGCGTTGCGAGGTGACGAAGTAGTCGATGCGCCACCCTGCGTTCTTCTCCCTTGCCTTGAAACGGTACGACCACCATGAGTAGGTAACCTGCTCGGGGTGCAACAGCCTGAACGTGTCGGTGAAGCCGCTGGCCAGCAGTTGGCTGAACTTCTGGCGCTCCTCGTCAGTGAATCCGGCGTTGCGGCGGTTGCTTTTCGGGTTTTTCAGGTCTATCTCCTGGTGTGCCACGTTCATGTCTCCGCACACTATCACAGGCTTCGACCCGTCGAGCCGCATCAGGTAAGCGCGGAAGTCGTCTTCCCACTTCATCCGGTAGTCAAGCCGTTTCAGTCCGTCTTGCGAATTTGGGGTGTAGACATCCACAAGGAAGAAGTCCTCGGTCTCGAGCGTGATAACCCTTCCTTCGTGGTCGTGCTCGTCAATGCCGATGCCGTAAGTCACGTTGATTGGTTTCCGGCGCGTGAATATCGCGGTGCCCGAATAGCCTTTCTTGTCGGCATAGTTCCAGTAGGATTCATATCCATCGAAGCTCAAGTCGAGCTGTCCTTGCTGCATTTTGGTCTCCTGCAGGCAGAAGAAGTCGGCGTCAAGTTGGCGGAACGACTCGCTGAAGCCCTTCCCCTCGCAGGCTCGCAAGCCGTTGACGTTCCATGAAATAAGTTTTGTCATTGTTTGATGATGTTGATGTTTTACAATGGCCCTTGTGCTTCGCCCTTTAGCCCGGAGCCCTGTTGGCGGGGCATGCGGGCGGCAAGGCGTTTCCTTGGGCTTTTTAATCGACAGTGGCGGCCCTGCCGAGGCAAGGTCGCCACTGTGTGGTTTAAGTTTGTCGATGGTCAGAATTTCGCCATCTTTATAGCGTCTACGGCGCACTCGTCACCTTTGTTGCCGAGCCGTCCGCCGCTTCTGTCCTTGGCTTGCTGCAGGTCTTCAGTGGTGAGCAGGCCGAAGATGATAGGTATCTCGCTCGTGGTGTTGAGTCGTATGTCACACCTTCGCATATATAGTCGAAGTGCGGGGTCTCGCCCCGTATCACGCAACCGAGTATTATCACGGCGTCGTAATTGCCGTTGAGTGACATCTGCCGTGCCCCGTATATCAGCTCGAAGCTGCCCGGCACGGTCTTGACGTGTATGTTTTCGGGCAGTGCCCCGTGCTTCTCGAGCGTGGAGACAGCACCGTTGAGCAACGCCCCCGTTATCTCCTTGTTCCATTCGGCCACCACGATGCCGAAGCACATGTTGCTGGCATCGGGCACCTTCTCTGTGTCGTAATCCGACAGGTTGTGCAGTGCTGTGGCCATGGTTATTCTACTGTGGCGCGTTCAATGTACTTGTCTATCGTCTGGTACTGCATGGAGTTGAAGTACTTCTGCTTCACCTCCTGGTACAGTTGCAGTGCCTCCTGCTTCTTGCCCTGGCTTTCCAGTATCTCACCGGCCTGTATGAGGAACGTCGGCGAGAGGCTGTTGTTGTCGGCGTTCTTGGCTGCCCGCTTCAAGTGCTCTACGGCCTTGTCTGGCTGTTTCAGGTGAGCGTAGGCGTTGCCAAGCGCTGCTTCGGCTGCGGGGCTAATCATGTGGTCGCCCTGTGTGTCGAATTTCTCGAGGTAGCTTGCGGCTTCCGTCCATTTGCCAAGCTGCGCATAGCAAAGTCCGGCGTATAGGTTGGCAAGGTTGCCTGCGTCTGTGCTGCTGTAGTCGGCGGCTATCTTGATGAATCCGGCGTAGCCAATGCTGTCGCCGTTGAGTGCTTTAGTGTATTCTTCCATGCCGAAATATTCTTGTCCTTTGGCCAGTGCCGTGCTGGCTTTTTCGGCTCGCGGGGCGGCAACATAGTTGTTGTAGATTATTGCTCCTGCCACGATTACGATTACGGCAACCACGCCGTAGATGATAGCTTTTTTGTACTTGTCGAAGAAAGTCTCCGAGATGTGGATGGTGCTCCCGGTATTGGGGGCTTCGTTCTGGTTGTTATTGCTTGCCATTATTTTGTTGTTTTAAATTCAGTTTCAATTGCGTGGCAAAATTACGGAATTTATTGCAGATACTGAAATTTATCGTTGACTTTTTTCGTTTATGACTAATAAATGGCTTAACTTTGCAGTTAAATAGCAAAAAGGCAGCTGATGATTCTGCAGAAACTTTCCATACTGAATTATAAGAACATAAAGGCGGCGGAGCTGAGTCTGTCTCCCGGTATGAACTGTTTTATCGGGAGCAACGGCGCCGGCAAGACAAACGTCATCGATGCGGTGTATTATCTCTCCTTCTGCCGCAGCGCCTTGTGTGCCGTCGACTCCCAGGTGATGCGCCACGGCGAGGCTTTTTTCATGCTCGAAGGCAGTTACCAGACAGACGGCGGCGACCCTCTTTCGGTTTACTGTGGCATGAAGCGTGGCACAAAGAAGCACATGAAGCGTGACGGCAAGGAGTACAGGCGGCTGTCAGAGCATATAGGGCTGGTGCCGCTCGTGTCGGTGTCGCCGGCCGACTCGCTGCTCATCGACGGCGGGAGCGAGGAGCGCCGCCGTCTGATGGACATCGTGATATCGCAGTACGACCGTGCTTACCTCGACTCGCTCGGCCGTTACAACAAGGCTTTGGCGCAGCGCAACGCCATGCTCCGCGCCGATGCCGAGCCCGACCCTGAGCTCATAGGCATACTCGAAGAGCAGATGGCCGTTGAGGGCGAGGCCATCTTCGCACGCCGCGAAGCTTTTGTCAGCGAGCTCGAGCCGGTGTTCCGCGAGTTTTACGACGACATCTCGGCCGGCCACGAGAGCGTAGGTCTGGCCTACGAGTCGCATTGCCGGCGCGGCCCGCTGCTCGACGTGATACGCCGTGACAGGGCGAAGGACCGCATCATTGGCTATTCGCTGCACGGCGTGCACCGCGACGACTTGGTGTTCACGCTGTCGGGCCATCCGATGAAACGCGAGGGGAGCCAGGGCCAGAGCAAGACTTTCGTCATTGCCCTGAAGCTCGCGCAGTTTGGCTTTTTGCGCCGCACAGCCTCGCAAACCACCCCCCTGCTGTTGCTCGACGACGTGTTCGACAAGCTCGACGCCACCCGTGTGGAGCGCATCGTGGGCATTGTGTCGGGCAGCGGCTTTGGCCAGATATTCATGACCGACACCAACCGCGAGCACCTTGACCGCATACTGCGTCTCTGTTCGCACGACTATAAGATATTCCACGTTGATGATGGTGAAGTGAAGGAGGAGGAACATGTTTAGACGCGATGTGCAATCGATACGCGACCTGATACTGCGCAACTTGCGGCAGCAGGGACTTGAGACGCCGTTGTTGCAGAAACGGCTCGTCGATGCGTGGCCCGTGGTGGCCGGCCCGGTGATTGCCCGGTACACCATCTCTGCCTACATTATGAACCAGACGCTCTTTGTCAGGCTGTCGAGCCCAGCCCTCCGTGCCGACCTGAGCATGAGGAGGCGCGACTTTGTGGCGCGGCTTAATGCCCAGGTGGGCAGCCAGGTCATAGCCGACATAAGGTTTTGCTGAGCTTGCAGTGGCCCTGGCAAAGCTGCTCTTTGTGCTTTTCGGGCCTTCATCGGATGGATTGCCTGCCGCCGTCCGGGCGACTTTGCCAACAGCTTGGTGCTCAGCCTGTTTGCAAAACGGCCCGAATCAGGGTGCAAAACGGCCCGTTTGAGGATGTCAAACGGGCCGTTTTGCGTTGCAATATCGTATGTATGGCATTCCTTCATGCCGTGTCTGCCGCAGGCGGCCGGCTGTTGCAGGCGGTTGCCCTGGTTGTCATTCCCATATCACCTCGTCCATGGCTATGTCCGTTGGCTCAGTGGGCACGCTGTCCACCAGTTGGAACGGGAAGCATATACCTATCTTGTAGGCCTGCGGCATTAGCGGCAGGAAGCGGTCGTAGTAGCCGCGTCCGCGCCCGAGCCGGTGGCCTTCGCGGTCGAAAGCCATGCCCGGGATGATGGCAAGGTCTATCTTTCCGTAATCGGCGAATGCCGGCCCGGTGGGCTCCATTATGTGGAATGCGCCTTCGGCCAGGCTCTGCGGCCCTGTGAACAGGCGCAGCTCCATGGTTGCCGGGCCTGTGACGCGCGGCAGGACTATTGTCTTGCCGGTGCCGGCGGCCATCAGCAGTGCCGTGTCAACCTCGTCGGCAAGCGAGCAGTAGAGCATTACAGTCTTGGCCGACAGGAACCTCGGGTGCGCTGCCACCCTGTTTGCGGCTGCTATCGACATGGCTCCCAACTCTCTGGCAGTGTGCTGCCGCTTGCTGTTGCGTATGGCCTGCCTTAGTTCTGACTTATGCATAGGCCACCATAGTGTATGTCTTGTGAGTGTCGCCATAGCTGTAGGCAATGTCGGCCTTGGCCGTCTGCTTGCCCTTTTTGTCTGCCGATGGTTCCGGGAAAGCCTTTCCCTCGCTGAAAACCTTGAGCGTTGCGTCTATCGTCGGGTCGTCTTGGTTGAGGTATTCAATCCAGTCTTCCTCGTCGAGCATGTTGTAAATGATGCGGCTGTTGATGAATCGCTCGAGCAGCTTGTGTGATTTCCGTATCATGAGGTTGCGCCTCCGCAGGCCGTTGTCGGCGGCAAAGCGCACGAACTTCTCAACCGTGTTCTGCTTGTTGAGGTAAGCCGACAGCTCGTCGATGTCTTTGTATTCGCTCAGCTTAGGCCTGTTGTCGTCGGTGTAGTTGTATGCAAACTGTATTATCAGTCCGCTCATGCTCGCCTCTTTGTAGTAAGACGTCATGCCGGTGGTGTCTTCCGGCACGAAGAGGTCGGGCGTGATGCCGCCTCCGCCGTACACCGTCCGTCCGATGGACGTATGGTAGGCCGGCCCTGAGTGCTTGATGCTGTCTTGCGAGAAGAATTCGCCGTGCTTGTAGCGGCTCAGCAAGTCGGCCTCATAGCTCTGCTCGTCGCCCGCCGTGTAAGGCTTCTGTATGCAGCGCCCCGACGGAGTGTAGTAGCGTGCCACGGTCAGCCTTATCATCGAACCGTCGTTGAAGGCTATGGGTTGCTGTACGAGCCCCTTGCCAAACGAGCGCCTTCCGATGATAGTGCCGCGGTCGTTGTCTTGTATTGCCCCTGCGAATATCTCGGAAGCCGATGCCGAGCCCTCGTCGATAAGCACCACGAGAGGTATGTGCTGGTAGCTGCCCCGTCCGTCGCTGCGGTATTCCTGCCGTGGCGACTTGCGGCCCTGGGTGTAGACAATGAGCCTGTCTTTGGGCAGGAACTCGTTAATCATCTGCACGGCCGATGCCAGGTAGCCCCCGGTGTTGCCCCTGAGGTCTATCACGAGGTTGCTGAACCGCTCCTGGGAAAGGCGCGCCAAGGCGATGAGCAGCTCGGGATAGGTGTTCTCACCGAAGTTTTTCACTTTTATGTATCCCGTGTTTTCGTCGAGCATATAGGTTGCGCTGATGCTCTTCTGCGGTATGTCGCCGCGGGTGACGGTGAAGTATTTCACGCTTTTCTCGCCGTAGCGCACCACGCCAATCTTCACTTTCGTGTCCTTGGGGCCTTTCAGCCGGCGCATGGCTTCGTCGTTGGTGACCACCTTCCCGACGAAAGGCTTGCCGTCGACGCTCACTATCTTGTCGCCGGCCACTATGCCGGCACGCTCGGCGGGGCCGTTCTTTACCACGTTCTGCACGTGGATGGTGTCCTTGCGGATGGTAAACTCAATGCCCACACCGGAGAAAGAGCCCTTCAGCTCGTCGTTGGCCGCCTGCACGTCTTTGGCGCTTATGTAGACCGAGTGGGGGTCGAGCTCGGCCAGTATTTGCGGCATGGCCTTCTCGACCAGCCCGTTGATGTTGACCGTGTCAACGTATTGGTCGTCGATGATGTGCAGCAGGTTGTTGAGCTTGTTGCTGCTCGAGTTGATGATGCTGAGCCTGTTGCCCGAGAAAAGGTTGGCGTAGAACGTACCGATGAGTATTCCCACCACCACGCATGCAGCCATGATGAGGGGCATGAAGCGGTTAGACTTGTTCTGGTTCATTGTCGTCCGGATTTAGGTATGTTACTTCGATGTTCGCTTTCTTAAGCAGGTCTATGCCGTCTTCCAGGCGGTAATGCTCAGCATAGACCACCCTTTTGATGCCCGCCTGTATTATCAGCTTTGAGCATTCTATGCACGGCGAGGCCGTGACATAGAGCGTTGAGCCGTCGCTGTTGTTCGAGCTGCGGGCGAGTTTCGTAATGGCGTTGGCCTCGGCATGCAGCACGTAAGGCTTTGTTATGTTGCTTTCGTCTTCGCAAACGTTCTCAAAGCCGCTTGGCGTACCGTTGTAGCCGTCGCTTATGATCATCTTGTCCTTGACCACAAGCGCCCCCACCTGCCGCCGTTTGCAGTAGCTGTTTTCGGCCCATATCCTTGCCATACGCAGGTATCTCAGGTCGAGTTTGCGTTGCTTTTCCTCCTGTGTCATTGTCATTTATGCTTGTTTCGCCTTATTCCGTTGCGCTTTAGCAATGCGTCGATGGTAGGTTCGCCTCCGCGGAAGCGCTTGTAGAGCTCCATGGGGTGGTCGGTGCCGCCTTTCGACAGCACCTCGTCGCGGAAGCGCCTGGCCGTTTCCTGGTTGAAGATGCCTTCTCTCCTGAACACGCTGAAGGCGTCGGCATCGAGCACCTCGGCCCATTTGTAGCTGTAGTAGCCTGCGGCATAGCCTCCGGCCATGATGTGGCTGAACTGCACCGTCATGCAAGTGTCGGGCAGTTGGGGCTGCACCAAGGCTTTCTCCCATGCTTTCTTCTCGTACTGTATGAGGTCGCCGTCAAACGGTTTGCGCCTTGTGTAGTATGCCATGTCGAGCAGGCCGAAGCTCACCTGGCGCAGGCAGGCATAGGCAGCCATGAAGTTTCGGCTCTTCACGATGCGCGTGATGAGCTCTTCGGGCATAGGTTCGCCAGTCTTGTAATGCAGCGCGAAGGTGTTGAGGAAGTCTTTTTGTACCGCATAGTTTTCCATGAATTGCGACGGCAACTCGACGAAGTCCCACCACACGTTGGTGCCGCTCAGGCTCTCAAAGCGTGTGTTTGCGAACATGCCGTGCAGCGCGTGGCCGAACTCATGGAGGAACGTCTCCACCTCGCCGAGGGTGAGCAGCGCCGGCTTTTCTGCCGTAGGCTTTGTCAGGTTCATCACTATGCTGACTTGGGGCCTCACGTTTGTGCCCTTGCGGTCGATCCATTGGCCTTGGTATTGCG
>OHQS01000876.1_pt1 | contig 11992 bp, 11 predicted proteins | sample 1578181 | NCBI WGS metagenome assembly OHQS01 (sample SAMEA3879528, study PRJEB24766) | human gut metagenome | biome: human-associated habitat; feature: feces | place: USA | collected 1985/1987 | reverse complement strand
CCATTATCTGCAACTTGTGCAAATTTTGCACAAGTTGTACTTTCGGATAATTCATTTTCCGCAAAAATATTCCGCAGATGTTTGGCAACAACACTGCGGTCAACATCAAACAGTTGTCCGATGCCTTTTTGCGTCAGCCAGACCTCGTGATCCTGAACGCGAACTTCTATGCCATCTGTCTCTGAATCTTTCGTGAACACAAGAAAATCTGCTGTGCTGTTACGAACATACCGTTCTGTGCCTGCCATCGCTGCTCTCCTTACATCAGTACAATGTAAGAATAGTATATCATGCTTTTCAATAAGAGCAAAGCCCATTTTCACGATTTTCCATACAAATGGACTTATCTCTCATCATGTTCATTTTCTTGTGTATCATGCTGATGTTCCTCTCCCATGCATTTAGCATACAATTCTGGCGTACATTTGAGAGTAATCGGCTTCGGATATAGCTCAAGGAAAATCAGGGGTGAGTGATATTTTTTCTCATATTTTGTAATTTGACTATCCGTCAAACTTATCAGATCTTCGCCACCGTCTCCGCATATCAGAAACGGACCTGCGAAGAAATCCGTTGGACCATATAAGTGGTTCAGTAGTATCACCTCATTGCTTCCGCGCAGAAATGCACAACTACATAAACAAAAAAGCAGAGAGCCATCCGTAAGAGGATAACTCTCTGCTTTCTTGTAAAGCCTTTTCTGCACAAGTTTGGTGTCAATGTGGTGTCAAATCAGCCAAACCGGGTTGATAAAAGGCGTGGAATCAATGCTTTTTAGTCAATGGGCTTCATCGTGGGGATTACAACGATGAATACTTGTAAGTCTTTATTTCTTGATATTACTATACGCGGCAAGGATTATCTTTTGTCCTTTAATTTACATCTCTACATAAGCCTTTATCCGGATTGTATCGTTTGGCGTATGAAATGGCGTAAATGGCGTAGGGCGTATTTGGCGTACACTTTGCTTTACTCTTCAGGTACTTTCCATTGTGCAAACTGGCGGTCAAGGTTTTCAAATTCAGACTTCCGTAGTTCCTTGGTTACATCCGCGTAGATGTTCAAAGTTGTAGAAATGTCCGAATGTCCCAGCGCATCTTGAATCACCTTGACGTTCACACCTGCTTCACACATCCGAGTTGTGAATGTGTGTCGCAGAGTGTGACAACTGAAACGGGGAAGGAGAATGGTACTGTCAGGATTGTTTGTCAGCACTTCATCGTTACAGTCTCGGATAATGCGTCGGATTGCCTTGTTCAGCGTCCCCTGATGCTGGCATTCACCAAAACGGTTGACGAAGATGAAGTCCGTGTAACCGTCCACCGTTACCGTGCAATGAATCCCGGATTTCTCCTGATAGGCACGTTCCTTTTCAAAGGCTTCCTTCACGAAGTCCATCATCGGAACGGTACGAATGCCAGCTTTTGTTTTAGGCGAGTGGCAGTTGAAGTAGCAACCTTTCTTGCCTCCGTTGTTCTCACGGTGGTCGTAGTTGACGAGCGTGTGATTGACGGAAATCGTGCTTTCCTCAAAGTCAACATCACACCAACGCAGACCGGTGGCTTCTCCTACGCGCAAACCCGTTCCCAGCATAACCACGAAAATCGGATACCAGTGCTGGTACTTCGGTGTTTTGGAAAGGTAGGACAACAGTAGATTCTGCTCCGGAACAGTAAGCGCTTTGCGGTGGGTGGTTTCAAATTGGTGCGCTTTTTTCAACTCCCGTAGAACATTGTCCGAAGGGTTGCTCCGCAGATAACAATCATCCACTGCCATGTCCAGCACTTGATGCAGAACCGTGTGTACACTGTCAATTGTAGAAATCTGCAAGCCTCGCTCATCTGCCAGTATATTGTAAAACTGCTTCATGTCCGACTTTTTGAGTGTAGACACTTTCGACTTGCCGAAATCCGGCTCCACGAACTGCCGATAAAGGTACAGATAATTTTGAAAAGTGTTATCTTTCAGGCCCCGTTTTACCTTTGCCCACAGAGTGAACACATCATTCAGGGTAACGTACCGTGCTTCTGCTTTAATGCCTTCAAGCGAATCTAGGTGAATGCCTTTTTCCTTTTCCCGAAGTTCTTCCAAACTTGGCGCGTAAATAGAATGTCGTTTACCATCCGGGGAGGTCCAACGGAAATCGTATTTGCCATCTTTGCGCTGGGATTCTCCCTTACGAAGAACGACACGCGCCTTGTCTTTGCGTTTTGTATTTCGAGTTGTTGTCATGAGCGTTGTTCCTTTCCACATAGTAATGCAGAAAAGAGCGTTGTTCCGTATTTATAATACCACAAACATATCATTTTCTGCAAGCTATTTTGACAACATTTTGGCTTTTGACTTTTAAAGTGAGAACATTTTTTCTGTATATTCATCCAATTTGCGCCGCTTAATGAGTCGTTTCGACCCAACCCAAAGTACAAATTGACAATGCTCGTTATCGGTTAATGTCCTCAACTTGTTTATACCGATGCCGGAATAGGCCGCAGCTTCCTCAAGTGTAAGATTTGATTTTTCCCAAATGGGAACTTCTTTCATAGGCGTTACCTCCATTTGATTATACTTTTGGAAATATATTCCTTGTGAATAAGTGTATAGTAAAAAACAACGATGGTATATACAAAAGATGCGCGGATGTGATGCGGATACGATGCTTTTATCATGCAAAATCTCACCGTCTTGACAGGGCGGATATTCTTGTGCTATACTCCACCTGTAAATGATTTTTGTGCCTTGCGCACACGTTGTTTAAGTTTGTAATTTGTGCCAGCAGCCTTGTCCTGCCCATATCGGGTGGACGCTGCCGGCGCTTTTCTTTTTATATCGGGTGAAAACACCCAACCATAGCGAGAAAGATCGTGGTTCACGGTTTGCCGTGAACATCAGGCATTGCCTGCGGTCATTCTCGCTTTTTATTTTGTTTCAAGGCCAACCGGCTTTGAAAAATACATTTTATATAGGAAAGGTGGAACACCAAATGAATGAACAGGCAAGACCCAAGGCAATCGCACGGCGCATCACGCGCCCGCGCAAGGCAAGACCCATCCCGCATAATTTGCAGTATCGGCTTTACCATGTGCGCACCCGGCCCAAGCGCCCCTATCGCCAGCGCGAGAGGAGGGGCTGAGGATGCCGGACCACATACGGCAGGAACCCAAGGTGCTGGTCAGCACCGAAAACCTCAACGAGCAGGAATGGCTGGCATACCGCAGGCAGGGGATAGGCGGCAGCGATGTCGCCGCGATCCTCGGCATTTCTCCGTTTCGCACTGCCCGCGACCTGTACGACGACAAGCTGAACATTGCTTCGGCTGCCGATGATACAGGCAACTGGGTAGCGCTGGAAATGGGGCATCTGCTGGAACCGCTGGTCGCGCGGATTTTCGTCAAGAAAACTGGGTTGGAAGTTTTCCAGATCAAGAAAATGTTCCAACACCCGCAGTATCACTTCATGCTGGCAGATGTGGACTACTTTGTCCGCCTGCCAAACGGAAAAATTGCGATTCTGGAAATCAAAACGACCAACTACAACGCAAAAGACCACTGGTGGAAGGACGGCGAGGAATGTGTTCCCGTTTACTATGAGACACAAGGGCGGCACTACATGGCCGTTATGGATATTGACGAAATCTTCTATTGCTGTCTCTACGGCAACAACGAGGACGAAGTCATTATCCGCCACCTGTACCGTGACCGGGAATATGAGCAGGAAATGGTCTATCTGGAACGCGAGTTCTGGCACGACCACATCCTGACCCGCATCCCGCCGCCCTACACCGAAGACGGCAGCCTGATCCTTGAAAGTCTGCGCCGCCGCTTGGGTGCTGCGGACAAGACCATTCCTGCCATCCAGCTGGACAGTGACTTGTCTGCCGTCATGCTACGGTATCTCAGCTTACAGGAGCAAAGGCAGCAGGTGGAAACGCAGGTCAAAACGCTGGACGCAGAAATGCAGCGGCTGAAAGGTCAGATGGTTGCCAAACTGGGCGGCAGCTGCATGGCGATGGGGGAGTACGGCGGTACACAGTACACCATCAGCTACAACCCCGTCAGCCGGACAGGCATCACGAAAGACAATCTCCAAAAGATGAAACTGCTGCACCCCGAAATTTACGATGAGTACGTTACGGTATCGGAATCGCGGCGGTTCTGCATCAAGGCAAAAGCGGCGGACGAAGCCGCCTGACAAAGAAGGGAGCGTGCCTATGCACGACAGTGAACAGGAACACAGCGGCATTACCGGCTGCCGTGTCACCTACGAATCTACGATTTTTTACAACGAAGCAAACAAATTCTCCATCATCGTTGTCAAAACCAGTGATCCGCGCATCCCGCCGCAGGCTTGCAGCGGCCGCTATTACGGCGACCGTATGCTGCGCTTTACGGCGGTGGGGTACGAACTGCCCCGCACCAAGGCGGTGGAGCTGGAACTGGACGGCGAGTGGGTCGAAAGCAAGTACGGCTATCAGTTGCAAGTCGAGCAGTGGCAGGAAATCGTTCCGCAGACAGCGGACGGTCTGCTGGCTTACTTGGGTTCCGGGCTTATCAAAGGCATTGGCCCCAAGACAGCAGAGGACATTGTCGCTACGTTCGGACCGGACACCCTGAATATCCTTGACAACGAGCCTGAGAAATTGCTGCAAATCCGCGGCATCACCGAGGGCAAACTCAAGGATATTGAGGAATCCTACGCCGAGAGCCGCGTTCTGCGCAACCTTATGAGCCTTTTGGGACCGTTCAAGATCACGCCCGCCACGGCGCTGAAAATTTATCAGCACTTCGGCCCGGCGTGTGTGGACATCCTCAAAAAATGCCCGTATGACCTGTGCCAGATTTCCGGCTTCGGCTTCAAGCGCGTGGACGGCATCGTCCGCAAGACGGACAACCGCCTGCACAGCACCGAGCGCATCAAAGGCGCTGTGCTGTACACGCTGGAGAATGCCCGCAGCAAATCGGGGCATCTGTTTTTGCCATCGGAGGATTTGGTAAAGGAAACGCTTCTGCTGCTCAACGCGCCCATTCCCATCCCGGAACAGCGCGTCCGCGCCGAGGAAGTGCAGGAAACCCTGCAGCAGATGATTCTGCACGGCGCAGTGGTAGCCTACAAGCAGTACCTGTACAGCCCGCGTGTGTTCGGGCAGGAGGATGACACCGCCCGCATGATTGCCGAGCGGCTTGCCAATATCAGCGTGGCCGAGAACATCGAGTCTGCACTGGAATCGGTGCGCGAAAGTCTGGGCATTACGCTTTCCCAAAAGCAGGAACAGGCAGTGCGCACGGCGTTTCAGCACGGGCTGACGATCATCACTGGCTCGCCCGGTACCGGCAAGACCACCGTATTAAAGGCCATCATTGAGGTGTTCAAGAATCTGCACCAGAAAGGGAAGTTCGCCCTCATGGCTCCCACAGGCCGTGCCAGCCGCCGCATGGCGGAGAGCACAGGCGTGGACGAGGCCCGCACGCTGCACAGCGCACTGGGCCTCTGCACCGGGGAAGAAGTAGGCGATGGTGAGCGCGTTCGCTTTGTGGATGCCGACCTCGTCATCGTGGACGAGTTTTCTATGGTGGATATGTGGCTGGCACAGCAGTTTTTCAAGCGCATCGGTCAGCACACGCGGGTCGTTCTTGTAGGTGACCCGAACCAGCTTCCCAGCGTGGGCGCCGGCAACGTGTTCTACGAGCTGATTCACAGCGGAATGGTGCCTGTCACGGTACTGGATTGGATCTTCCGCCAGTCAAAAGACGGCCTGATTGCCTACAATGCGAAGTTCATCAACGAGGGTAGCACCAAGCTGTACTACGGCAATGACTTTGTGTTCGTGGACAGCCCGACGCAGATCGAGACGGCGCGGCGCATCCAAGATATTTACTGCAAGGAAGCCGCCGAGCGCGGCATCGAGAACGTGCAGATCCTTTCGCCGTTCCGCGAGAAAGGTGAGGCAGCCTCCGAGCAGCTTAACCGAGCCATTCGGGAGCGGGTCAACCCGTTCCGCTCGGCCGAGGAAGAAGTGAGAATCGGCAGCCGCACATTCCGTGTTCATGACCGCGTTATGCAGACAAAGAACACCGAGAAAGTGTCCAACGGTGATCTCGGTTTTATTACCGGGATTACCACGAACAGCAAAGGCGAACGGCTCGTACAGATGGATTTTGGCGGCGACCGCAAGATGAACTACACGGCAGAACAACTGGCTCACGTTGACCTTGCTTACGCTACTACGATTCATAAGGCAATGGGCAGCGAGTTTGAAACGGTCATCATCCCCATCGTCAAAGCGCACACAATTATGCTGTATCGTAATTTATTGTATACAGCCGTGACCCGCGCCAAGAAAAAAGTCATCCTTGTGGGGCATAAACCGATTCTGTTTATGGCAGTCCATCGCGCCGATATCAGCAAGCGAAATACCATGCTGGGGGAGCGCATCCGCCTGTACTGCAAGGCCTACAACACCGAACGAAACGCACTGCCGGAACTGCAACAGGCCGGCTGAATGTAATAATGAAGGGAGAAATCACCCATGAAAGGGAATCAAGAACCTATGCTGTACACTACCAACGCCGCTGTGGCATCCTTAAACCATGTACCCGGCTTTGACCCGCTGAAATTTCTGCGCCGCACAGCTTCCCGCAAAACCGGGGAGGACGTGATGCGCCTTGACCTGCGGTACAAAAAGCTGTGGTTCCGGCTGGCTTGCCCCACGGGGCGGCTGAAGCTCAACGCCCTGCGCATCACCGAGAAAATGGCAATTTTTGAAGCCAAGGTCTACCGTGACCGCGAGGATGCCGAGCCGTTGAGCAGCTATGTTGCCAACTGCACACTGGACGCAACGCCCGGTGGGCTGTATGTGGAAGCCGCGCAGGAGGAAGCGCTGGACACGGCGCTCTCCAATGCGGGCTTTGGCATCCAGTTTGCCGATGTGGGCAGTGAATCCGAGGAGTACGGCAGCGAGGTGCCGGTGGGCGCAAAACCAGAGATTTCCAAGCTGGTACAGACGAAAGTGGAAGTCGCAGAGCTTGTGCAGAAGCAGCCGGAAGTCATGAAAGCCACCTCGCAGGAGACTGACCCGCTGGATGCCATCATGGCAGACGATATGCCTGTTCCCGAACAGGTAACGGCAGAAGTCGTAGAAAAGCCTAAGACGGTTGTGCTGGAATCCGTGCAGCCTGTGCAGACCCCGGCAGAACCGCCGCAGAATGTCATTGTGCTGGAACAGGAACCGCCCGCCGCTGCGTATACCCAAAGCAGCCCGGTGGAGGAGATTCGCCAGCAGATGACCTACGAACAGGCGCAGAACGTCATTGTGGACTGCGGCACCTGCAAGGGTTGGACGCTGGCACAGGTGGCTGATCGCCGTGCCGCCAGTCTGCGCTGGTATGTGAAAGGCTATCAGGGAGAGAACAACATTCTCCGTGCGGCGGCCGCCATCATATGGGACAGTTTGCAGGAGAAACAGGCGGGATAACCGGGAAGGAGGCCGTTTTGCATGACCTCATCTTCCGATACGTTTCCGTTTGGCATTGCCGATGTAGTAGAACTGCTGGGGCTTACTGTCCGTCGCCGTCTGCCGTCGAGCCTGTACTTAAACTGCCCCTTTTGCGGGGATCTGCGCGGGCGGCTCAACGTCAACACAGACAAAAACGTCTGGCGTTGCAACCGATGCGGCGCGGCGGGCGGGATGCTGGCACTGTATGCCCGCTATAACTGTACCGGCAATGCCGATGCCTACCGTGAAATATGCGAGGCGCTGGGGCGGTATACGCCACAATCAAGGTTGAATGACTGCATCGGGGTAAAGCCGGAGCAAAATGCCCGCGCTGCCCCGCAGGATATACACCAGACCTACTCGCTGCTGCTCTCCATGCTGCCGCTGACACCCACGCACAAGGCGCATCTGCTGTCACCGCGGCGCGGGCTGACTGAGGAACAAATTGCAAGGTTCGGGTTCAAATCGACCCCGCCTGCGTTTCTGTGCCGCAGTTATGCCGAGCGTCTGCGGCGGCAGGGCTGCACCTTGCAGGATGTGCCGGGCTTCTATACGGACAATGCCGGGCGGTGGACGATCAATTTCGGCAGCCGCACGGCGGGCATCCTGCTCCCGGCTGTCGGCATGGACGGTCTGATCTGCGGTATGCAGATACGGCTGGACACACCGCTGCGCCGCAGGGATGACCCACCGGGCAAAAGCGGAGCCAAGTATATCTGGCTGTCCTCCGTAGGCAAGCCGCATGGTGTGACTTCCGGCAGCCCGCTGCATTTTGTGGGCGAGCCGTTCGCCAAGACCGTGTATGTGACGGAAGGGCTGCTCAAAGCGGATATTGCCCACTGCCTGACAGGACGCTCGTTTGTCGCTGTGGCAGGGGTGAACAGCTTGAACGGCTTGGAATCCGCGCTGCGCTGCATGGCGCAGAACGGCACCAAGCTGGTCGTGGAAGCCTACGACATGGACAAGTCAGAGAATGAGTATGTGGCAGAAGCTGCCGAAAAGGTACAGCAGATTGCCCATGCAGCCGGGCTGCAAAGCACAAGCCTTGTCTGGAATACTGCCTGCAAGGGTATAGATGACTGGCAGCTTGCTTTGCGGCAGGAAGAAACAAAAGAAAAAACGGCATAAAGCCGCGTAAAGTTATGGAAGAGAGTTACCAATGGGTAGCTCTCTTCCTTTTTTAGAAAGGACACAACGATGGGTATATTATCTGAAATTGATATGATGAACCGCGATGCTGAGGATGATGCCTTTGAGGTATCCTCGGACAGCGAAACCGTAGATTCTTTCAGCGAAGAATTTGAGCCGGCAGAACCCCAGAAGCCGGACCAGCAGGCAGAAGCTGCGGAAGAAGCCCGCAAAAAGGCTGAGTTTGATGCTGCCGAGGCCAAGCGCAAGGCTGACTGGGAGGCAAAACAGGCGCAGAAGAAACTGCGGGAACAGCAGGAGCTGGACCGCCTTGCGGCCATGTCGGATGACGACGTGATGCAGGCATCCATGAACCGCGTCTCGCAGGACACCGAGCGCCTGACCCGCCGCAATATGAAGCTTTGCGTTATGGAGGACGTGCAGACCGAATGTCTAGCTGACCCCGCCTTCGCCCGCCTTGTGATGAACCCCAAGAAAAAGATGGTGAACTGCTTCCACTACATCAACCGCAAGGCGCGGGAGTATCTGGAACAGGAAATGAAGGACAACGATGAGAAGCCTATGGGCGGCGGGTTCGGCGGCGATGTGCCGGACGAACTCTGCTACCAGTGGGCGCGGGAGTATTTCCGGGACCTAGATGCCAAAGAGGACGCTGAACCGGAAGAAAAGTTTGCTCCCAAGATCTACAACGGGAAATCGCCCAAGGCAGGAAAAAAGGATAAGCCCAAGAAGGCAACGCCCAAACCAGCCCCGAAACCCGTAGACGAAGAACAACTCACCTTTGGAGACTTTGGCACAGAGGGGGCAGCAGGATGAAACTGGATAAACGAGCCTGCCGCCATGCGAGCAATGTTCCACTGCACATCAGCCTGAATGCCGGGGTGCTGTACACGGATCGGGTGAAATACCTTGTCACCGCCGCAGTCAAGCTGCTTGGCGGGCATAGGGTGCTGACAGTTTACTTCTATGACTGTGAACGCCTGAAAACAAATGACCGTATGCCGAAGTGGGTCGTGTTTCAGGGCAAGGATGACTTTGCCACGCTTGAGCGTGATGCCGAGGGAAACGTCAAGTGGCGGGATTCAATGCTGGAAAATCTTGTGGATGAAAGTTTCTATAAATTTAGGGAATCCTGCGTTTTCTATAAAGGGACGGATGGAGTTACGATTTCGGACTTTATCCATCAAAGTGCAAGTGGCATCACGATATTGGAGGCGTTGCAGGTCTATCAGTATGGTATTCGCAACAAGCAGGCAAAAAAGCGCCGCTGCAAACGTGATATGGGCATAGTCGAGAAAATGAAAAAGGTCCCAGCTGCGCCGTCAAATCTGGCACGTTGGATTGACCGAAATGTCATGCCGCACTATCTGTTTTATTCGTATGACAGAAACCAGCCGGAAACGCAGGTCTTTTGTACCTATTGCGAGAAGTTTTCTGTGATAAAAAAGCCGAAAACCGGAAAAATCTTTGTCTGCCCGCAATGCAAACAAAAGGCAATCGCCAAAGCGCAGGGGAGAAGAGCCGCCTACCATGAGGACAGGGAAACCTGCCAGGTTATTCAAAAAATCAGCGATGAAGAATTGCTGATACGGATCTTCAAGGTACGCTGGGCATATAAGGAAAAAAAGAATACGCCTGCGAAAGAAATTTATGAGAACGCAAGGTTATTTATCCGTGTCGTTGGGAAAGAAGGCACCGACACAGAAGCGTTCTATTATGACAGCAGTTACGATAGCGCAACGCACTGGCGTAGAGGAAATCGTCCAAGATTTTCTCCCTATACAAGCAGCTATGAAGCCGATAATACCGGGGCGATTTACCTTCCATCGCTGAAAAGAGCCTTGCAGGGAACGCCGTGGCAGTATTGCGCACTCCGGCAGTTCTATGAACCTACGAAGGAGGCTATGCAGGTCAGTACTTACCTGCGCGTATATCGGTGCCATCCAAAACTTATTGAGCATCTTGTTAAAGTTGGATTCGAGCGCATCGTTTCAGACATTGTGTATCGGCACGGTATGGGGCCAGAAATTGATGACACGCAAAAACGCACGCACCGCATTTTACGGGTCAACAAAGAAGATTTGAGCATGCTTCGAGAATTAAATGCTGGCAGCGATACACTGAAAGCATGCCAGCAATACACGAAGCTTAATTTGCGTGGTCGGCAGGAACTTTTGCGGTGGCAGCTCAAAAATCATGTGCATACGATTCCAACGCAATGGTTTGCCTATATGACAGCAAGAAAATTCATGCGCTATATGGACAGCCAGTTGCCGGATTATATGCAGCTGAAGCGGGCTTTCCTCTATCGTTCCCCGATGGAAGGGGCAATCTCGACCTACAGCGACTACCTGCAAATGTGTCAAGGTCAGAATTATGACATGAAAAGCAGCCAGGTTCTGTTCCCCACACACTGCAATGAGGCCCATGACGAGTTGAGCCGATACATTAAGAAGTGTAGGGACGAGCAAACAAAGCGTGCGTTTCGTGAAGTATATGAGAATTTGGCAGAAAAGGCCAACCTCACTTCAAAGAAACTGCAAATTGTCTGCCCCAAGCAAACCGATGACCTCATCACAGAAGGACAGGCTTTGCACCACTGTGTCGGCACCTATATTGAGCGAGTGGCAGCGAAAAAATGTCTGATCGTATTTGTCCGCCGCGTGGAAGAACCCAAAAAGCCGTATGTGACTGTGGAGGTGCGCGATGGTAAAATCGAGCAGATCCATGGCGACCACAACAGCGACCCTACGGAAGAAGTAAAAAAGTTTGTTGACCTGTGGAGCCGCAAGGTGCTGCCTATGGCTTTGCAGACCGCGTAAGAAAGGAAGTGCTCACCTTATGAAGCAAATAGGAAATCTCGCCATCGTCTGCGCCCGGCGCAAGGATGTGACCCTGCGCATTGAGCAGGGGATGGTAATGGTCTTGCAGGACGGCACTTATGCGCCGACAGCGTTTTCTGCCGAGTGGGATGACGATGAAACTATCCTGTCGGTGATTCACGAATTGAACTTCGGCCGCTGTGCCCCCAAAAGCCAATGAGAACCGAGGAATGGCAGGAAAAAGCAGCTTTCATAGACAAGCTGCGGGAGCTGACAGACCGCCTGAACCGCTGCCGCGCGGCGTATGAAGCCCATACGCCGTTGGTAAGTGATGAGGTCTATGATATTCTGTTCAGCGACTTGCAGATATTGGAAAGCGGCTTTCTCTTGCCATTCCTCAGTTTTCATTTGCTTTTGGGGGCACAGTGGCCGAAGTTCAGTTCATTGATCACCGACAGGATGGTTTCATCGTCATCCCAATCGGCAGAAAACGCTGTCGGCGCGTAGGGGCCGTCCAGTAAGACCATTACTC
>OHQS01000863.1_pt1 | contig 12217 bp, 12 predicted proteins | sample 1578181 | NCBI WGS metagenome assembly OHQS01 (sample SAMEA3879528, study PRJEB24766) | human gut metagenome | biome: human-associated habitat; feature: feces | place: USA | collected 1985/1987 | reverse complement strand
GCCGCTGTTAGTACTTTCTCTTGAGGAAATCAAAAAGAACTACAAGGTTTTGAAAAAATATATGCCGCGTGTCAAAATTCATTACGCGATTAAGGCTAATCCGCATCCGGAAATTTTGCGGGTGATGGCAGATATGGGCTCCTGCTTTGACGTAGCAAGCGACGGAGAAATCCGCACCCTGCATGATATGGGCGTAGATGGCGGTCGTCTGATTTACGCTAATCCGGTAAAGACAGGTGTAGGCTTGGAGGCCTGCCGCAGCTGTGGTGTACGCAAGATGACCTTTGACAGCGCCAGTGAAATAGATAAAATAAAAAAACAGTGCCCGGATGCGACTGTACTGCTCAGACTGCGTATCGACAATTCCTCGGCACATGTTGATTTGAATAAAAAATTCGGTGCTGCGCGTGAAAATGCGTTGGCATTGATGCAGCAGGCTAAGGAAGCAGGCCTGGATATGGCCGGCATTGCTTTTCATGTAGGCAGCCAGACTGTTAGCGCTGACCCCTATCTGCATGCGCTGGATATTGCGCGTGAGCTGTTTGGGGAGGCTGAGGCAGCAGGCCTGAAGCTGCGCATTCTGGATATCGGCGGCGGCTTCCCTATTCCTGAGCCGAAGGTTAAATTCAATCTGCCGGAAATGCTGCGCCAGATTAATGCGCGCCTGGATGAGGATTTCGCCGATGCCGAAATCTGGGCCGAACCGGGCCGTTATATCTGCGGTACGGCGGTAAATCTGATTACCAGCGTCATCGGTGTTACCGAGCGCGGCGGTCAGCCATGGTACTTCCTCGATGAAGGCCTGTACGGAACATTCTCCGGTGTGCTCTTTGACCAGTGGGATTTCAAGCTCATCAGTTTCCGTGAGGGTGATGAAAAGGTGGCAGCAACGTTCGCCGGACCGAGCTGTGATTCCTTGGATATTATGTTCCGCGGCCGCATGACAGTGCCCCTACAGGTTGGCGATTTGCTGCTGGTTCCCAGCTGCGGTGCCTATACCTCTGCCAGCGCAACTACATTTAACGGCTTCAGCAAGGCTAAGTTCGTTATCTGGGAGCGCGTAAAGGCTGAGGTTGAGCCTGTTGTCGCTGTCGGACGTGTTGAGATGAATCAGTCTGTTGCACAGGCTGTAAAATGAAAATATAGTTGTTACCGCATCAGCGTTTAACGTTGGTGCGGTTTTTATATTTTAGGAAAAACGTGACAGATGAGGTATAAAAAATGTGGAAAAACGTTACAGAAAGCAATGATAAAATACGGAAAAACGTTACAAGACCAAAATTTTTTAGACACAGAGAGGGAAGTCTTAACGCTCATTTTACGCAAGTATGCTTTTTCTTACAGCTCTACCAGCTTCACTTCTACCTGTAGTTCAGACAACAATGCCAGCAAATCGCCGAAGGTAAGCCAGACGGTAGCGGTGTTATCGTTCGGATGAATACCGATGATGGCGGATGGCGGTAAGTTTTTGCTGCTGACGAAGATAACGCTTTTGCTTGTATCGTTCAATAGGCCGAAGGGAGAAACTAAGCCGGACTGCAGTCTAAGATATTTTTCCAGACGCTCTGCCGAAGCGAAGCTGAGGCGGGAGCTGCCTAATGAAGTGGCAAGCTGTTTTAAGTCAATCGGCGTAGCTGCTGGGACGCTGAGAAGAAAGTGCTGCTTACCGTTGCTGTTGCGTAAAAATAAATTTTTGCAGATAACAACGTCGGCAGGCATCTCCAGTGCATCAAGTTCTTCCATGGAATAAACCGGTCGGTGTTCTGTATATTTGAAATGTATATGCTTGTTGTTAAGAAGAGCATAGATACTATTTTTGTCGAAGCTCATAGGTAATCTCCTCACAGTAAGTTTTGTATGTTGATGCATTTTATTATAAGGCAGCATGCGCCTTATGACAACCTGCGCACTTTCTAAATATGGAGAAAGCTTGGCGTTCATGCTATAATAATAGCAAAGCGAAAGGCGGAAAAGATGATGCGAAAAGTTATAATATATATTTTGACGCTGCTGACTTTGCTCGCAGCGGGCTGTGGCAGTGAGCAGCCACAGCCGAAGGAGCTGCAGCTCTGCAGCAGTATGGGCACCAAGCTGACGGAGGTTATTGCCGACAGCTACAGCAAGGCTGCAGGTGTAAAAGTAAATATAAGCTATCTGCCCGGAGGCACACAGCAGGAACGCTTGGATTACATGCGCAAGCATAGGTTTGATGTCTGGCTGGGCGGTACGAGTGAGGAATACTTCATGGCGGATGAGCAGCATATTCTGCAGCCTTATATTGCCAAGGAATCCTATAAGGTGCCGGCAGAGTTGCGTAACCGTACAGGACAATGGACAAGCTTGTATCTGAGCTATATTGCTTTGCTGAGCAATAAAAACAATCTGCATGCCTACGGTCTGTATGCTCCGGAAACCTGGGATGAGCTTTTGGCACCGCAGCTTAAGGATGAGCTGGCGATTGCCGACTTTGATCTTGGCGGAGCAAGCTTCGGCATGATTACAAGCATTTGGCAGATGCGCGGCAAGGAGCAGGCTATGGCTTATGCAGCCAAGCTTAATGCGCAGCAGCCGGTGTATACCAAGGGCTTCGGCGAGGCGGTAGACCTTGTGTATATCGGTAAAAAAACCGTTGCTATAGTGCCTTTGGATTATGCTTTGCAGATGGAAGCACGTCACCGCCACCTGTTTGCGACAGTGGTGAAGGATGCCAATCGTACGATGCTTACCGGTGCAGCGATTATGCGCAGCGCAGCGCATCCCAATCAGGCGCGTGCCTTCTTAGACTATCTGATGAGTGATGCGGGCGTAGAGCTGTTGCCTGCTAACGGGTATCATTATATGTGGCATGTAAAAAAATATCCCTATAATGACGGTCGTAGGGAGCTTATAGGTAATGTCCGCGTGCCGGTAGATGATTTAAGCTGGACCTCGGTCTATAAGAGTGAGATTATCCGACAATGGAGAGGTGCGCTTTAAAGGCATAAAAAAATTGGCGCTTTTACAGCGCCAATCAGCATTATAAAACCTTATGCTTTACATGGTCCAGTGCCTGGTCAAACAGACTGAGCACATGGCCGTCATCCAGAGAATAAATAACCTCTTTGCCATCCTTGGTAAATTTTACCAGGTTGGTGGCACGCAGCAGACGCAGCTGATGCGAAATAGCGGAATGAGTCATACCAAGGGCATCGGCAATGCAGGTAACGCACATTTCCTCGTGTGCTAACAGGGAGAGAATGCGGATACGTGTGGGATCGCTGAGAACTTTAAAAATATCTGCCATAGGCTGGATATATTTTTCGTCATCTTTGCCGGGGAGAGGCAAGGCATGATTGTGGATGTGTGTCATTTTTTCACCTACTTTACTTTTTATTGTTTAAGCGCAGACCTTTATTGAAAAAGAATGCGAGTACTGCGTAATAAAAGAAGCCTCCGGTAGGAGTCTTGCTGATAAACCACGTCGGAAAAAGGAAAAAGCTTACACTGAGAAAGAGCAGCTGCGGCAAGCAGCCGAAAAGACAGCTGATGCCTTCCTCCTGCCATTTGCTTTTAATGTGCAGCGCACTGAAAACGCTGTAGCGTGAGGCAAAGGCTCCGAAGCAAATGCCGCTGAAGGCATAAAGAAGGAGGTTAACGATTTCGCCGAAGTTCATCTTACTTACCTTCTTTGCTGCTGAACTGCTTGAAAAAGCCGGTTTTGAGCAGCAGGCAGGCGATAACGCTGCCACCGATGGTGCTTACCAAAAACGGCGGAATAAAGAACCAGGCTACAGCCTTGCTGCCTAAAAGCAGAGTGGCCATAATCCAGGCGACGAAGCCACCGATGATACCGGTGCCGAAAATTTCACCAGCCATAGCTGCCGGCAATGTTTTGTAACGGCTGTAGGCAAGTCCTGCGAGGGCTGCACCGATCATACTGCCGGGGAAAGCCAGCAGTGAGCCTGTGCCCAGCATGTTGCGCAGACAGGCAATAATAAAGCCTATAGCAACGGCGTAATTGGGTCCAAGGAGAACTGCACCCATAACATTGATGGCATGCTGCACAGGGAAGCATTTGGAAACGCCTGCCGGAATATAAATTAAATGTGCGCTCAGTGTGCCGATGGCAATCAGAAGCGCTGCTGATGTCAGCTTACGGGTTTGCATATAAAAACCTCCATATGAAAGTTGTGTATGGCTAACAATGATATAACTATATTATAGCATTTAAATAGGTGTTTTATGAACATATCTGAATAAATTCATAAGAAAATTTTTCAGAATATAAAAGCTTATTAAGCAGAACAGGAGTGATAAATTTGGCTTTGTTAGAAGGTATTAAGGTTATTGATTTTTCTAAGTGGTTGCCGGGACAATATTGCGGTATGCTGTTAGGTGATTACGGTGCGGATGTTATCAAGATTGAAGATTTGCAGGGTGATGCGACGCGTCGCTTTTGGCCTGAAAAAACTAAAGGCATGAGCTATTGGCATTTGATGCTGAACCGCAATAAGCGAGGCGTTGCCTTGAATCTTAAAAAGGACGGCGGCCGTGATTTGCTTCTAAAGCTGCTGCAGGAGGCCGATGTTTTTCTGGAGGGCTTCCGTCCGGGATATCTGGCGCGTTATGGACTGGATTATGCAAGCGTGCATAAAATCAATCCGCGTCTGGTGTATTGCTCTATTACCGGCTTCGGCCAGGAATCGCATAAGCCGGCGCATGATCTGAATGTTGTGGGGCTGGCAGGCTTAAACAATCTTGATGATGTCGGCAGAGCCTGTGTATCCGAAGTGCAGGTGAGCGCTGTAGGTAGTGGTTTGAATGCCTTGAGTGCTATTTCTATGGCGCTGCTGGCGCGCGAGCGCACCGGCAAGGGACAGTGGCTTGATGTCAATTTATATGCTACGGCGCTGTCTATGCAGGTAACGGGCATCAGTGCCTTGTGGGGCTGCAGAGAAACCGGTGAAAAGCCTTTTGGCCGTATAGCGCATTACTATAATATTTATCGTACCGCAGATGGGAGATATCTGACAGTTGGTACTATCGAGCCTAAGTTTTGGCAGCGCTTTTGCGATTTGATTGAATGTCCGGAGTTGGAAAAACGCCAATATGATTTTGCTCATGAAGAGGAGCTGCAGCAGCTTGTAGCTGCTAAAATTGCTGCTAAAACCCAACAGCAATGGTTGGATTTAATCGGTGGCGCAGAATTTTGCGTAACGCCTGTGTGCAGCCTGGAGGAAGCGTTGGACAGTGAGCTGACGGCGCAGGAGCATATCCTGCAGAAAGCAGACAGTGATCTTGGCAAATTGCAGTATATCGGCGGTCCGGTGAAGTTCAGTGAGGATGCAAGTACCATCCGCATGAGAGCACCTAAGCTCGGTGAACATACGCTGGATATTTTGCAGGAACTGGGATATAATGATAATGAAATCAGCGCTTTACATGAAGAGGGCGCAATCTAGGATTTTTTGATTGTAGTGTGTTTATGAAGCAGGAGGCCAATATGAGGAAAATATTAAAGCTTTTTATGACATTTATTTTTGCCTGCTGCCTGTTTGTAGGCGTTAATCCTGCAGAAGCAGGTTTAATCAGCAGAGAGCAGGAAATTGAAATGGGCCAGCAGACTGCGCAGCAGTTGGAGGCTCAATACGGGGTGTCGCAGGATGCTGCGCTGCAGGAAAGAGTTAACCGCATCGGCCAAAGACTGGCGAAGGTTTGCGGTCGTGATGATATCACATTTTCCTTCAAGGTGCTCAACAATAATGAGGTCAATGCATTAGCCTGCCCCGGCGGCTTTGTCTATGTGTACAAGGGACTGATTGACTACATGCCGACAGATATGGAGCTGGCCGGCGTCCTTGGTCATGAGGTGGGACACGTAGCCAAGAAGCATACAGTAAATGCGATTGAAAAGCAGATGTGGACCTCGCTGATTCTGATAGCTGCCACCCGAGGACAGGGCATGGGACTTGTGCAGGCAGCGCAGCAGGCGTTGTTTGCCGGCTACAGCCGTACAGATGAGCGCGGTGCCGATAAGGAAGGCGTAAAAAACAGCATTGCGGCAGGCTATAACCCTTACAGCATGCTGATTACCGTGTGGAAGCTAGATGATTTGTCCAAGCAGGGCGGCGGTGCCAAATACGGTCTGTTCAGCAGCCATCCCGAGCCGGAAGAGCGTGTAAAACGCGTTATGAAGCAGCTTAAGGAATATAACATTCATCCGGATGTTGTTGTTAAAGACGATGACCATGCGACTGTTACCGAGGGTAACTGGAGCTTTAACGTAAGTCAGAGTATCGGTAATACGAAGGGTAAATATCGTGCCTATATGCTCGCAGGCGGCTTGTGGAACGTGCGTCAGCGCGGACCTGTAAACCCCAACCATTTTGTGGTTTATGACAACGGCAGTACGGCAGATATCTATTATGACGATATCCAGGTTTTCCGTCTGTACACTCAGGATGCAGGTGCCTTTGGCAGCGCCGGCGCTTATGCCGCAGCCTGTGTTGATATGCTGCGTGATTGGGCGCAGATAGCCAATGCTAATGATGCTAAAGCTAAGAGCAGCACCAAAAAGAAATAAGCGGATTTAGGCAATAAATAAAGCCATACCCTGCTAAGCAATTTGCTTAGCGAGGTATGGCTTTTTAGTTGCTTTAAGTATTACTTTACAGTACCTTTTGCAGCAGGTTCAGCACGTTTTTATGGGTGATTTTTTCAACCGTGCTGGCGCTGTATTTTTTGGAAAGGTATTCGTAAACCGCACTGTAATCCTGCACGCCGTGGAGATTGTAGGGCGGATGGCTGATGCCGTCGAAGTCACTGCCGAAGCCGATATGGTCATCGTTGCCCATAAGGTTCAGCATATAGTCGATGTGGCGGTAAATGCTTTCGATGCAGGCATCATTGTAATCGTGCTCCAAAAATTGACCGGCAAAGGTAACACCGATGAGGCCGTCATTTTCGTTGATTGCCAGAATCTGCTTGTCATCCAGGTTACGCGGATGCGGGCACAAAGCCTTAGCGTTGGAGTGAGTAGCGATAATAGGCTTGCTGCTTGCTTCGATAACATCCCAGAAGCCTGCGGGTGCGATGTGGGAAACGTCAACCAGCATGCCGAGCTTGTTCATTTCGGCAACTACCTGGCGGCCGAAAACGGTGAGTCCGCCGCCGCTGCTTTCTTCGTTAACGCCGTCGGCAATATCGTTGCGGTTGCTCCAGGTAAGAGTCATTGCACGCACGCCTAAGGCGTAGAGGCAACGCAGTGCTTCCAGGCTGCCGTCGATAGCGCCGCCTTCTTCAATGGCGAGCAGAGTTGCAGCCTTGTGGTTGAGTACATCGGCAGCATCCTCTTTAGTAAGCACCTGCAGCACGTCGATACCGTCTGCATGCAGCTTCTTTACCTCTTGCAGGTATTTGTCGAGCAGCTGCAGGGTGTAGCGCAGGCCGCCGTAATAACGGAATTCGCGTGTGGGTACGAAAATAGCACAGAATTGCAGACCACCGCCGAGGGCGATTTGACGCTGAATGTCAAAATGCTGGTCATTGGCATAAAGGCTGGTGCCTTTCTTATATAATTCGGTAAGGGTATCGCAGTGACAGTCACAGATAAACATAGGGAAAACTCCTTTCAGAATTTATTAAACCCCCGCGTTTCCCGAACGTGGAACAGCGGGGGTTATAATACTGTAAATTTTTACTTAACAGTTAAAGGTACTTGCTTCTTACCAACCGGTGTAGTAGTAGAAGAAGGTCATACCGATGGTAACGATCATAGCGCCGGCCATGGGGATTGCGGTGCGTTTTACCAGATCAAAGGAGGAAACGCCGCCCATACCGGAAGATACTACGATAACTGCGGTAATCGGGGAGCAGTTACGCATGATGGAAGCTGCAAAGTGCATCGGCAGCAGCATCAGTACCGGGTGCAGGCCGCTGTGCGCTGCAACTGCCGGAGTAAGTGCGGCGAATGCGAAGAAGGGAGCATTGCCGCTGCCCATAACAATTGCGGATACAGCGATAATTGCTACCATAACCAGCATCATAGCCATCGGGCCGAAGCCTAAGTTTTTACTGCCGTCGATAAGAGTGGTGATAGCACCCATGGATACGAGGCCCTTAGCAAAGGTCTGACCTGCTACAACCAAGGTAATAACGTTAGCCATCTGCATACCTAAACCGTCAAAGAAGGTCTGAATATCGCCCAGAACTTTTTGACCGTCACGCCAACGGCCGTACTCGCACATAACACCGATAGTCAGGCCGATAAACATAGCCATAACGATATTCATCTTAATAGTGGTAATCCAGAGAGAGCTGAAGGAAAGAATCAATGCCAGAGGAATTACCGGCAGGATAGCGTACCACATCGGTGCATTATCTGCTTCTTCTTCAACTTTTTCAACTTCCATAGGCTGCACGATATGGCCGTCGCGTTTATCCATATATTTCTGAGTCAGGTAATGCAGAACGCCTACAACTACGAAGGCTACAGCAACGATAGGAACCTGATAATGACTCCAGTAAACTACAGGGTCAACGCCTGCGGTTTCGGCGGAGAGGATGGTACCGGTATCACTGGGGCTCCAGTCGAAGCAGAGAGTGGTTGCTACAGCAGCGGTTGCGGACAGACGGCTTACGCCCAAGCCCAACAGGATGGGGAACATGGTTACCATCAGCAGCATTGCCAGACCGGAGGCACTGTTGATGCACAGACCGATGAGCATGCCGATAATCCAAGTGCCGCTCATTACCAGATAGGGGGATTTTAAAGCCATCAACGGTTTGATGGTTAAACGTACTAAAGAGCGGGAAGCGCCGATTTTATCCATGTATTTAGCAAAAGCGCCTACAGACATAATGTTCAGACCGAGTTTGCCAACGTTAGAACTGAAGGTTGCGCGGATAAATTCAAAGGCATCGAAAATTACGGAGCCTGTTGTAGCCTTAGCTCCTAAAATTTGGCTGTAACCCAACATGGCAGCGATATACATCATAAGAATACCGCCCATAAAGAGCACAGGCTGTGGCTTGTACTTTTTGTAAATCAAATAGCCAACCCAAAAAGTTATAATTGCAGAAATAACAATACCCAATTTTCATCATCCCTTTCTCTTATGAATTTATTTTACAAAAATTTAGGCAATTCCATTATAGCATAACTTTGTTGCATTAAGCAATAAAAAACCTGCATCATTCCCCGCGAAGGGGACAAAATGCAGGTTTCTTTAGTTAATTATTAATAAATGTCAATCTTCTAGAGACAAAACGCGTAAAACATGTTGGATATAAATAGCCTGAATAGCTTTGGAACGGCCAAGACCGCACAGATGACCGGTTGTTTTGATGCCCAAAGCTTCAATCTGATTTTTCCAGCTGTCATCCTCGTCACCGTACATATCGTTGTTGGCATGGTCGCCGGCAACAACCATCAGGGGATACATATGTACATGCTTATATTTGCGCTCCTGCAGCTTTTGCAGAACCGCTTCAAAATTAGGAGTATCCTCTTCTTCTACTGTTCCTACAATAACAGGGAATTTCATAGAATCAAAGATTTCCTGCAGCTTAACGTAGGTGTAGCCATGTGCTTTATTGTTATTGCGCGGAGTGCCGTGCCCCATCAGAACTACGCCTTCGTCTGGCGCTAAGGGCGGAATCTGAACGGCAATAGCTGCCGCTGCCAGCTTATAGTCCTCTTCGTTAACGATAAGAGGTTGGCTGATAATAATCTTTTGGAATTTAGCGGTAAATTTATCCTTGAGGCTGAGAATCTTTTGTTCAAATTCTTCGCCGTGCAGCAGATGCGTTGGCTGCAGTACTACCTCTTCATAGCCTGCGTCAACCAGCTTTTGCAGTACTGTTTCCGTATCGTCGATTTTAATACCGCGTTCAGCCAGACGTTTGCGGATAATTACGGAGGTAATGGCACGGTACTGGTCATAGGCAGGGAAGGCTGCGGCGAGTGCCTGCTCAATGCCGCCGATATCGTGGGTTCTGGTTTCGTCGAAGGTGGAGCCGAAGCTGATAACCACCAGAGCTTTTTTGCTATCCATATATAATATAGCACCTCTTCTTCCTGAACTAAATTATATTATAAAAATACTCTCCGCCCTGAAAAGCGGACGGAGAGTAAAAAAGGTGTGAAAGAAATGAATTACTTGTTCAGTAAATTATTTAGCTTCCAAAGCATCCCAAGATTCATTTGCTCTTTCAACGAACAGTTTTTGTACTGCTGCGTTTTCGCCCAAACCATGGATGTAGGTGGAAACCTTGAAGCCTTCAGCTTCAAGTTGAGATTTAAAGGAATCAGGCTCGTCACCGGCCATATCGTTGTTAGCATGGTCACCTGCAACCATCATCAGCGGCATCAGAGTTACGTTCTTGATACCTTTAGCTTTCAGTTGCGGAGTAACGGTGTCCAGATGCGGCCAGCCTTCTACGGAGAAGATGTAAGCGTTGGTATAGCCCAGCTCGTTCAGACGGTCTTGCATTACTGCATAGTAAGCGTTGGACGGATGCGGAGTGCCATGAGCCATAATCAGTACAGCGTCCTTTTTGCCCATTTTCGGGAATTGGGTGGAAACTGCTTTCATGGTTTCGGTAATGTCATCAGCTTGGCCTTCCTGACCCTGCCAATACATCAGCGGAGTACCGAAGGTCATTTTCTTGAAGTCGTTTTTGTGCAGGTTATAAACTGCATCTTTGTATGCATATTCCATGCCAGGAATAATATCCAGAGAGGTCAGAGCAACACGTGTGTAGCCTTCAGCTTTCAGTTGAGCCAGAGCTTGTTCAGGTGTCGGGATGGTGAGACCTTCATGAGCTTTGATACGGTCAATAATAATATGAGAGGTGAAAGCGGTAACTACTTTTACACCGGGATGAGCAGCTTTAATAGAGTTTACAGTTGCTTCAATAGTTTTAGCACGGCTGTCTTTAAAGGTGGTACCGAAGCTCATAACAACGATAGCGTCTTTGTCAGGCAGGTTTGCCAGAGCCGGATTAACATTGGTTTTTACGCCGATTTGGGATGCCATAAGCAGAGCCGGGGTAGCGTCTTTAACTTCGTCGTTCAGTTGGTATGCGGCATGGCTGGTAGCAGCAAAGCCTAAGAGGGCAGCGCAAGTCATAGATGCAACAGCAAATTTTTTCAGACTTTTCATTTTGAAAGCACTCCTTTGAAATTCATAATCATCAAAAATAGTAGAAGGTTGTTTTATAAACCTTACTTCTTTGTATTATATCACTTATAGTTGATATGTCAACAAAAATAATAAGAATTGCTATTATGCAGTTATGGCAAAAAAACAGACTGCTGTTATCAGCAGTCTGTTGCAGGATTATTTCCTGAAGATTTTTTTGAAGCAGTCCTTCAGAGAACGGTTAAGCATGCCGTTCGCCGGGTCGTTTTCGTATTCGCGGCTGCGGCTGTCGCTGAAGGAGGCCACAAGCGTACCATCAGACAAATCATAAAAGTTGTAAATCAGGCTTAGTTGCGCATACGGGTGAAAGCTTTCCGGTACCCAGCGCTGACGGACAACGTCCTCCGTCCAATAGTGACGTTTGCCATCTTTATCATAGTAATAATGTCTTTCCTGAGTAGTGTAATCTTCAAAATGACCGGGAACAGCAACTACACTGTAACCGCAATGATTAACGGTAATACGCATTTCCAAATCTTTGGGAGCAAAAGTTTTGCGTCCGTTATTCTTGTCATTATTATACTCAGGCAGAGGTTTTTGCGTTTCATCTGCAGCAATCAGCTTTTGTTTGCCAGCAGCCTGCAAAACAGCAGCCAACACCTTGGCTTCGGCGTTTTCGTCCGATTTGAAATGATGTGACGGCTTTCCTTCAAGATTATCAATCAGGGTAATGTGGATTTCTTTGACTGCACTCAGATTATAATCTGGATGCTTGTAGGGCTGATTAGCGAAGCAGGAAGCGCTGACGCAAATCAGCATAATGAATGTAAGCAGGAAAAAGGCTAATTTTTTCATAGCGTACCTCTCTGATGCTTATAGCAAATTAATCCTTCAGCATGCCCTTGATACCCGCAAAGGTTTCCGGGCTGATGATATGCTCGATACGGCAGGCATCCTTTTCTGCAATTTCCTCGTCTACGCCCAAAACTTCGTTGATGAAACGGGTAAGGGTTACGTGACGGTCATAGACGGCAGCGGCTTTTTTCTGACCGTCCTTAGTAAGCAGGATGCGTCCGTCCGGTTCCATGATAATA
>OHQS01000856.1_pt1 | contig 12291 bp, 8 predicted proteins | sample 1578181 | NCBI WGS metagenome assembly OHQS01 (sample SAMEA3879528, study PRJEB24766) | human gut metagenome | biome: human-associated habitat; feature: feces | place: USA | collected 1985/1987 | reverse complement strand
AGAAAGGTTGTTATTACACCTGACAAAATAGAATCGAATACGCCTTATATCGGATTAGAACATATGCCGCGAAATGATATTTGCTTGTCCACGTGGGGGAAATCAGAAGAAATAAACAGTAATAAATTCATTTATCTGAAAAAAGATGTTCTGTTCGGAAAAATAAGGCCATATTTCCATAAAGTTGGATTTGCACTCAATGACGGTATTACGTCGACGGATACAATGGTTATGGTAGCAGACCAGAATCTATGGGGACTGTTACTTGTGACAGTTTCGAGTGATGCATTCGTTGATTTTTCGTATCAAAATTGCAAAGAAGGTGCAAAAATGCCTCGTGCAGACTGGAAACAAATGGAAAAATATACTATAATGATAGCAGATCAAGCCACACAAAAGCTGTTCGAGCAAGAAATTTTGGTGATTACAAATAAAATTAGCGCTCTAGCATTCCAATGTAGGAGTTTAAGGGAAGCGCGTGATAGGATGTTACCGAAGCTGATGGGTGGAGAAGTGGAGGCATGATTTATGGGACGGCGAAATTTTTATCAAATCCTAAATGAAAAAGGAATAAGTTCAATACGAGAATACGAACGGTTATATGGATTGTTTTATACTTGCCCTATACAAGAAGCAAACGGTAATTGCTATACATTAAAAGATTATGTGGCATGGAATTTTTTAGATGTACCATTCAGAAAAACATGTTTGTCAATAGAGGACTTTGACAGTACATATGGATTCCATTTTGTGGAAAAACCATACAAGGTTGATTTGAATTATTTACTTTCTTTTTGTGAGTACACCTATAATTTTGTAATCTGGATGAGCTGTGAGAGTAATTTGTTTAGATATGGAAATCGGCAGCAGAGCCAGTTATACATCGACCAAGTGCGAAGAGTAATAGAATCTATAGGATATATGCCGTTAATACAAGGGTATGTTACAACATTTGTTCCTAAGATGCCAGAAGCAATTACAGTATCAGAAATTGTATCACCCGATATTTCCTATAAAGTTCTTGAATACAATCATTATACGATGAAAGGCGGTTGGAGCCTGAATCTTCCCAAGACAACCATCGCGTTGGATCTGGAGGGCGGCTATGGCGGAAATAAGCGTAAGGGAGAGATGAACTATAAGGAAACCCGTTCGGTAGCGGGCGGCTCTCCGGTGACGGAAGATTATCGAAGCATAGATGATTATGATAATGATGAGAATATAGGTTTGGGAAGTCTGGCGGTACAGCATAAGTTCAACGATAAGGGACACGAGCTTTCCGGTAGTGCTTATTACAAATATGGCGGCCATGCCTTGGAATATTTCTTTAACGACTTGATGTCCTTGGAAGGGCAACGCCAACAGGGGCACCGTGCTTATGAGGCCGAGCACCGGGAAACGATGCGTATCAATCTGGATTACGCCTTGCCTTTCGGGAAAGGAGGTAAGCTAGAGGCGGGTTACCAATATTATTCTTATCTGGAAGACGGCGATTACAATATGGAATGGTGGGACCCCAAGGGACAAACGTTCTTTTGGCGTGACGATATCTACAACACGTTTTATTTTCAAGAAGGGGTGAATTCTATCTATACGATTCTTTCCCATACGTGGAAGAATTTAGAGGTGCAAGCCGGCGTTCGGGGAGAGCATACGCATACGGTCTTGCGAAGTTCCGTGGAGGGAGCGGATCGTACGAAGAATCGTTTTGAGTTTTTCCCATCGGTGCATTTGGGCTATACGTTCCCGAATGAACATCGTTTGTTGGCTTCCTATTCCCGTCGTACCACACGTCCGCAGCTTTTCTATATGGAGCCTTATATCACGTATCGCGACTTTTATACGGCCGAGATCGGTAATCCGGATATACGTCCGGAGTACATCAACTCCTTTGAATTGAACTACCGGAAGAGTTTCGGGGAAAACACGGTATCCGCCACCGCCTTTCATCGGTATCGGAAGGATAAGATCGAGCGGTTGCGTGTTCCCTATTCAGCTGGTGTAACCTTGGATTCGATGGCGAACGTAGGACATGATTACTCGACAGGTATCGAGCTAAGCGTCAGCCTGCATCCGGTGCGCTGGTGGAATACCACGGTCAACGGAAACGTTTATCACTATAAGGTGAAGAACGAACAGGCCGCCGGTGGAAATACGACCTCAAGCACCAATTACGATATCCTATGGAATAACCTGTTTAATCTGGGGAAATACACCCGTATCCAATTGGATGGTAGTTTTGTAGGCCCTTCCGTAACGACGCAGGGCCGTACGGACGCTTATTGGTATGCGAACGTAGCCGTCCGTCAGCAACTATGTAACCGAAAACTAACCGCCACCTTAGCTTTCCGGGATATTTTCCGTTCTGCCAAATATATCAGCGATATCCAAACGGCAGATTTACGCTCCCTGACACGTATCAAACCCAAATATCCACAAATCACGTTGACGTTGAGTTGGACATTTAATAGTTTCAAGGCTAAATCCACCCAAGCGAAAGAAGATCGCTCGGAGATGTTTGAGGGTATAAAGCATTGATATTGTATCTTTACTATATTGGTTTGTCTTCGGGAAACAACTACGATTGCAAATAAATTCTGCAGTCGTAGTTGTTTCCCTCTTTTACGGATGGTGGAATTTGGTTCTTGGCATTAATCGCTGCGAAAGGAGCGGAGAAGATAACAGATCCGATCATCCGAGCATTGCGTTCATCTGGTTTTTCTTTTTAGGATGATATAAACAAGGTTTCTCTATGTATTTCCAGGATAACATACCTAATCCGGTGCTAAGGATAGTGGTAAGAGCCAATGTCAATATAAAGCTATATTGATCAAGTCCGTAATGAATGAATATCTGGATGATCGGGAAATGAATCAAGAAGATACCATACGAGAAATTTCCCATCCGATTGAATACATGTAACCACTTGAATCCATAAGCTACCGTGATAATGATAGAGGCTAGAGCGATAGGCTCGAAAATACTCAGCAACAGATACTCTCTACCCAATAAAAGAAATAGGCTGACAGGGAACAAATATCTCATATATTTTCGAAAAATAGGGAAATAGGCAAGTATGATAATACCAGAACAAAAGTACATCATTTGTCCGGGGAATTGTCTTTTCATGAATTCATAAATAGGGTTGTGTGTCATATCATCTAAATAATTACACGTTGTCGAGTAGATGAAAGATAAGATATAAATAAGAAGTAGGCATACTAATTTGTTATATCTTTTCAGTAACCAATAGATAATGGGTATGGTGATATATAGCATGAATTCAACCTTGATAGTCCATAAAGACCCATTCATCGCTTGTAAAGGATTGGTATCGAATACGCCGGGTAAATCCGGCGATAAAAAGTTAAATGTAAGTAAATTACAGATAAGATAGGTGTATAAGCTAGAAGAGGTGAGGTATTCCCTGCAGGATAAGGAAGTAAGGAATAATCCGATTAAGGCACATAATAAAATAGTCAAGCTGTAGGCGGGCATAATACGTTGAATACGTTTACGGAAAAAAATCCGGGTATTAGGCGTACGTAAGAAGCTAAACATAACAAGAAATCCACTAATAATAAAGAAACCTTTCACTCGAAATCCTCCGCTAACAAACCAAAAAGGATCTGTCTCTGTCAGTGTGCTGAAATGGTTGAACATGACAGAATACGCAAGAAAGAAGCGAATAAAATCAAAATTATTCGCTTCTTTTACTTGATTTATTAATCTGGAGTTGAGTAAAACTTTCTCTGATTGATTCATTGTTCTATTTGACTACAATGATTTTTGTTACAACGCTCTCTGAGGCTTCCTCTGTGGAAGCTAGTACAAGATATACGCCTGTCGCTACACGTGATCCGCTTGCGTTCCGGCAATTCCAGATAGCTTGCCCCCCCAAGGATTTAGTTTGATAAATAATATTTCCGTTTAAATCCGTGATTTTTACATTCGAATTATCCATTAATCCTACAATCGTTACTTTATCCATATGTTCGGGACGTACCGGATTAGGATATGCATAGATCTCCGAGTAATCAGATTTACCTTCCGAAGCTTCTCCTTGATAGGAATTTAGTCCTTTATCGGTACCGATAAAAACCTCACCGGTCTTATCGTTTATCTCTATATCGTATATGTTATCGGAAAGGAGCGGGCTATTGGTCGTATTAAATTGATAAACGATTGTCTCATTATCATTATCTAGAACATAGACGCCATTTCCTTTGGTTCCAATCCATTTTCGATTACCTGCGTCTACTTTTAGGGTCGTGACAACAACGTTATCTAAGAAATAAGCGAGATTACCAGTTTCCTCATTGGTATATTTTACCCTTGTACAACGTGTAGCGGCTTTATCCTCAGCGGAAGAGATCCTAGGTTTAGTGAAATATACGGCCCCCCGATTCGTACCAACCCAGATATATCCATCCTTATCCTCGGCTACGCATGTATAATTACTAGGAGTCAATTCTTTTCCGTCGGTATCAATAAGTGTAGTAAACTCATACGAGGAAACTTCATCTAAAGACTCGCTATTCGGTATCATTACAAGTTTAGGGGTGTTACGAGGCACATAAATCCATTTGTCGTTAGTGGAGGTTATAAGTATATCGTTTATTGTATAGACTCCTCTAAGTTGCTCGATATCCAAACGATGCCATGCTCCTGCTTTGTCAAGAACAAGTACCGCATGGTTAACTTCTGAGCTTGTCATCCACAAATTTCCATTTTTATCAAAGGCCAGTCCATCTATATAACAATAACCGGACCCATAGCCTCCCGCGGTTTCTTTAAAGGCATTCTTTTCATTGTATGACTGGACGGGAGTTCCATTCTTATATTGGATAACGCCATCACCCATGGAAGAGGCGTATACGATCTCATCATTAGAATCGTCGGTCGTTACGGCTATACTTGTATAGTCTCGTGGATTTCTTGGTAAATTGAGTTTCTTTTGGGCTTCTTTAGGATCGATAAAAGACCATTTATCATAATCGTATGTAAGAATATAACCTCCTTTGTCGAAGCGCTTACCATTTAGGAGGTCTTTACCTCCTATGATCATATATACTTTATCATTTTTACAAACAATATCGAATGCGCTATTGCTGTAAGGTCCGTCTAAAATGATAGGTTCATTAAGAGCCTCAAAACTATTTGAGCCTTTCCGTTGGATGGAACGTAGCCCTTTGCTTCCTTCCGCTATCCAATATTTGTCTGTTTGATAGGTACTGATGTCATTGATACTTAAGTTTATTTGGTCAAACTTTTGTGTATCGGATACGATGAAAACCCTTGAGTTATCTATACATGCTAATTTTTCGCCTATTACTTTCATGTATTTTAGGGTTGAGCTATTTATTATTCGGGAAAGCTCTCCATTGTTTTCATAGAAGATACCTTGCTGACTGACCAAGTAGAACAAGGTATTCTTGAATGAAGCGATAGCTGAGATCGTATGACTATCGGAAAGGTTTGATAATCCATAGGGCTTCCAGTTTGCCTTATCCAGTAGGTTCTCTTTTAATGAGGCGTATATAATCCCCGAAGATACTTCTGCTTTATTGGTTGTAGAGGCATATATATTGCCATTCTGTATGGCACACGATGTTATATTTAAGGAAAGCTTGTAGGTATCCTTTATTTCCTTTTTGGCCATATTGACCACGACGATACCAAATGCTGTCGATAAATAGGCATATTCATCATGTACCAATACTGAATTGATTTGTTTGTCTCTTATGGACGTACTGGTCGACAGATAAGGTAGATTTGTCGCCACTCCTCCCTCAAGTATATCTATATTTGAATTATCATAGATAATAAGGAGTGATTTTGTTTGTTTATTATAGCGGATCAAAGAAATCGTATTATCATTTAATCCGTTTCCTTTATAATATTGCTTAATACTATTATCATCTTTTCCATACGTATAAAGAGATCCTTCCGCTACCACAAATACTTGGTCGTTCGATTCCTCTACGCTGTTTGTGTTATTGTAAGAAAGATACGTTTTCCATCCGGTTGTATTAAAATTAGCGGCTAATACAGTGAATGAAAAAAATGAAAATAGAATAATAGTAAGTATATGTCTCATATTAACAATTGTAATCAGATAAAAATGATGTTAACTTCATGACGGCTTTCGCACGATGGCTGATCTGGTTTTTTGTATCGTTACCCATCTCGGCGAAAGTTTGTGTATAGGTATCAGGCATGAATATAGGATCGTATCCAAATCCGCTATTTCCGCGTTTTTCGGTAGTGATAGAGCCATTCACGATACCGTCGAAGGTATATTCTTTTCCGTCAAGGACTAGAGCTATGACCGTGCGGAAACGTGCTTTTCTGTTTTCTTTATGATTCATTTCGGACAACAGCTTGTTCATATTAGCTTCCGAGTCGTGCCCTGTTCCTGCGTAACGAGCCGAATAGACTCCCGGAGCATTATTCAATACCTCGACTTCTAATCCCGTGTCGTCAGCGAAACAATCATATCCGAATTTCTCCTTGATATAGCGGGCTTTTAGCAAAGCATTTCCCTCTAAGGTATCTGCCGTCTCGGGGATATCGTCATGGCAATCTATATCGGATAAACTTATGATTTCCGCGTATCCGGCGGTTATCTTGCGGACCTCGTCCAGTTTGTGTTGATTATTTGTCGCGAATACAAGTTTCATATTTCGTAATCTATTAAATAAGAAAGCATTTCTATACGGTAGATATATAACGTATGGAAATGCTTTAAATTGTTTGTATATTCTTTTTTAAGTCTTTATCTGATCGAACCCCTCACCATATACCCCTCGGACAATGCTTTGGGAGATGAACGCTTGGTGGTCTATCCGTTTCACGATCCGGAAGATGGAGACGGATTCGGATTTCTTGGCGAGTAGTACGACTACCTTGACGGGTTTGCGGGAATAACCGCCCTCGCCGTCCAGTATCGTACAGCCACGGCCTAAGTCATGGATGATGCGATCCGCTATCTCGTCGTACTTCTGGGAGAAGATGAGGAATTGTACGGATTGGCGGTTACCGTTCAATACCATGTCGAGAACGTAATTGCTTATGACCATCTCCACGAAACCGAAAACGATCTTGTCCACGTTATGGAACAGGAAGAAAGAGGAACTGATGATGAAGAAATCGCAAAACAGAAGGATACGTCCGATCGATATATTCTTATATTTATTGATTACCGCACCGATAATATCCGTACCTCCGGTACTACCGTTCGCCGAGAATACCAATCCTAGTCCGGCACCACACATAAACGCTCCGATTATGATAGCCATAAACGGCTGGTCGTGCAGTATAGGTTGTCCTTTCAGCAGCCACTCGAAGAGAGAGAGAGAAGCCGAGAGTGAGAAAACTCCGAAAATAGTTTTTATCAAGAATTTTAGACCAAGGATCTTTAAGGCTACCACCAACAAGGCTACGTTGATGACAAAATAAGATACGGATACCGGGATCAATCCATTGGAGGCAAAGAAGATCAACGCACAGATACCACTTACCCCACCTGTCACGATCTCGTTGGAAAGGATAAAGGCGTTGAATCCGAATCCGTATAATAAAGTTCCGAACAGGATCATTAGATAATCCTGTACGGAAAAATAGATTTTTGTGAGTTTTAAGTTCATCCCACTACGATATTAACGATTTTGCCGGGAACGACAATAACTTTCTTAACGGCCTTGCCTTCCATCCACTTCGCTGAGTTCTCATGGCTCAAGGCCGCCTTCTCAGCGTCTTCACGGGAGATATCTGCCGGAAGTTCGAGGTTGAAACGGGCTTTACCATTGAATGAGATGACGTAGGTAACTGATTTTTCTACCAGATACTCTTCGTTATGTTCCGGCCACTGGGCATCGCAGATGGTCGTATCATGTCCTAATTGATGCCATAGCTCTTCCGTGATGTGGGGAGCGAACGGAGCCAATAAGGTGATCAGCGGCTCCAAGATGGCGCGCTTGCTGCATTTTAAGCTCGTTAACTCGTTCACGCAAATCATGAAGGCGCTAATGGACGTGTTGTATGAGAAATGCTCGATGTCGAACGTTACTTTCTTGATCAGCTTATGCAAGGATTTCAATTCGTCGGCCGTAGGCTCGGCATCGGTAACTTGCAGGGTATCCGTATTGCCGAAGAACAAGCCCCAAAGCTTCTTTAAGAAACGGTGTACGCCATCGATACCGTTCGTATCCCAAGGCTTGGATTGCTCCAACGGGCCTAGGAACATCTCGTACAAACGTAGGGTATCGGCACCATATTTCTCAACGATCATATCCGGGTTCACTACGTTGAACATGGATTTGGACATCTTCTCGACCGCCCATCCGCAGATATATTTACCATCTTCCAATACGAACTCCGCGTCGTTGTATTCCGGACGCCAGTTCTTGAAAGCCTCTATATCCAACAGATCGTTAGATACGATATTTACGTCTACATGGATAGGGGTGACCTCGTATTCCGTTGATGCGGTACACGAAGTTCGAGCGTCCTTGGATCATACCTTGGTTGATCAATTTCTTGAACGGCTCTTCCTCGCAAACGATACCCAAGTCGAACAAGAACTTATTCCAGAAACGGCTGTAAATCAAGTGGCCGGTAGCGTGTTCCGTACCACCGATATATAAATCCACGTTTCTCCAATATTCATCCACGTCTTTAGCTACCAAGGCTTTATCATTACGCGGGTCCATATAGCGCAAATAATAAGCGGAAGAACCGGCGAAGCCCGGCATCGTACAAAGCTCTAGCGGGAAGATCGTCTGGTTATCGATCTTCGATACCTCGGTGACTTTTTGGTTTACCGTGTCCCAAGCCCATTTAACGGCGTGTCCTAATGGAGGCTCGCCCGTCTCGGTAGGCAAGAATTTATCTACTTCCGGCAGCAACAGGGGCAGACATTCTTCCGGCAACATCTGAGGCATGCCATCGGCGTCGTAATATACCGGGAACGGTTCGCCCCAATAACGCTGGCGGCTGAAAATAGCGTCGCGCAAGCGGTAGTTTATCTTCACACGTCCCAGATCGTGATCTTTTACGTATTTCTTGGTAGCGGCTATCGCTTCCTTGATCGTCAGTCCGTTCAAGGAAAGATCGCAATAAGGAGTAACGCCGGCTCTCGGAGAATTGCATACGATACCTTCCTTGGCATCGAAACTTTCCTCGCTTACGTCGCAACCTTCCACCAAGGGGCGGATTTCCAGTCCGAAATGCTTCGCGAAAGCGTAGTCGCGACTATCGTGCGCCGGAACCGCCATGATCGCTCCCGTACCGTAGCCGGCCAATACATAGTCGCTGATCCAGATGGGAACTGCCTCGCCCGTAAACGGGTTAATAGCATAGGAACCACTGAATACACCGGTTACCTGACGGTCGGCGATGCGCTCGCGCTCGGTACGTTTCTTGGTACGATCTAGGTAAGCGTCTACTTCTGCTTTTTGGTCTGCCGTAGTTAATTGTTGAACCAATTCGCTTTCCGGAGCTAATACCATGAAGGTAACACCAAACATCGTATCGGCACGGGTCGTAAAGATCGTGAATTCCCTGTCGCTGTCTTTTACCTTGAAGCGAACCTCGGCACCTTCGCTGCGTCCGATCCAGTTCTTTTGGGTCTCTTTCAAGGAATCCGTCCAGTCGATCGTATCCAATCCGTCCAACAGGCGTTGCGCGTAAGCGGATACACGTAAGCACCATTGGCGCATGATCTTTTGTTCTACCGGATAGCCTCCACGCTCGGAAACACCGTTCACGACCTCATCATTCGCTAATACGGTACCCAAGGCGGCACACCAGTTTACCATGGTCTCGCCACGATAAGCGATCCGGTAGTTGAGTAATATCTCTTGTTTTTCTTTATCGCTCTTGGCTTTCCATTCCTCGGCGGTGAAACTAAGTTCCTCTCCGCAAGCTACGTTCAGACCTTCCGTACCACTTGTCTCGAAGGCTTGTATCAACTCGCTGATCGGGCGGGCTTGCTTCTCGTCGTTGCAGTAGTAGCTGTTGAACATCCGGATGAAGGCCCATTGCGTCCATTTGTAATATTCGGGATCACAGGTACGGATCTCACGGCTCCAATCGTAGCAGAAACCGATCTTTTCCAATTGCTCCCGATAACGGGCTATATTATTCTTTGTCGTGATCTCCGGATGTTGTCCGGTTTGGATGGCGTATTGCTCGGCGGGTAGTCCGTAAGCGTCGTAACCCATCGGGTGCAATACGTTGAAACCTTGCAAACGTTTGAAACGCGAATAAATATCAGAAGCTATATAACCGAGCGGGTGGCCAACGTGTAATCCCGCACCGGAAGGATAGGGGAACATGTCCAATACATAGTATTTAGGCTTATTCGTGTCTTTTTCGACTTTATAAACCTTTTCGGCAATCCAGTAGTCGTGCCACTTCTTCTCAATCTCTCTGAAATTGTACTCCATGATCGTTTATCGTTTTTGTATCGTTTTCTATTTAAGGCCACAAAGTTAGTGAATTTATTTATTTTATATGAGTTATTTACATGAACTGTTTATTTCACGTAACCAATCCGGGGGCGAGATTGATTCTCGGTTCTTTTCGCTTGTAACTCAGCGAGTGACAGATTGATTAGCTCAAGTTGCGTACGGGTATCTTCGTTGATGTCGTTGTAATCGGCAAATGCTTCTTCGATATACGCTTTGAGTTCCTTTACTTCTTGTTGGAGTTCAAGCAAAGGGGAGGAAGAACTTATTATTTGTCGTATGCCGACGAAAGCACGCATGATAGAGATATTGACTTTAATGGCTGTATCGGATCTGAGTACAGAAGAAAGCATTGCTATACCTTGCTCCGTGAAAGCGAATGGAGCATATTGGTTACCTCCTTTCTTTGAGATGCCAATTTGGCATACCATATTGTTTTTCAAGTTGTTAAATTCTTGAATTGTTAATGTGAACATAAAATCATCAGGAAAGCGTTCTATGTTTCGTCTGACCGCACGTTTCAGTTGGGCGGTTTCTGTTCCATACATTTCCGCCAGATCAAAATCCAGCATGACTTTTTGCCCTCTGATCTCGTGAATCTTGTTTTGTATCGTTTGTAATTCCATAGTAAAGATTTTAGTTTAATATTATGTTCGCAAAGGTTTGTAAAATAATTGAGATAAGCAATAAGCTAGTTGGATATTAATGATTGGTTGCATTTGTAAGTTGTACAATGAGTTATTGCTGATCCGGCTTATTGTCTATTTTTTATGTGTTCTTATTTTCCTTATAAGATTTCCGGGAAAAACACGTACGTGATTTATGAAAAACACGTACGACTTTTCGGAAAAACATGTACGTGTTTTCCGGAAAACATGATGATGTTTTTATATCACTGATATTCATGTATATATAACTTGATACCTTTGCATGGACTTATTGTGTGTTTTTTCTTCTTGTATTTGTTATTTTGTTGTTCTATCGTTTGTTTATGAATTAAAAATATTTAATTTTGCTTATCTATAATAAAGGATGAAGTCATTTATATATATACTATTAACTTCCTTGACTTTCCTTGTGGTAGGATGCCAAAATGAATCTGAGGAAATCCGTTTGATCAATCAGGCGGAACGCCTGTTTGATGCCTATCCGGATAGCGTAATCACTACATTGGATTCCATTCCGCTCCCGGAAGAGATGAGTCCCCGTCTGATAGCCCGTTGGTGTATGTTGTACGCACGTGCCGCCGATAAAATAGAGGACGAAATGCCTTATACGAACCAGCTTGAGATCGCCTTGAAATACTATCAAAAGAAAAAGATGCGGGAAGAGGAGGCTGAGATCGGCCTTTATCTGGGGCGTTCGTATGTGGAGGATAAGGAGTACGAGAAGGCAATGAGGGCTTACTCCGATGCGCTGGAGGTAGCGTTGGCGATTAAGAACTATAATCGTGCCGGGTATATTTGTAGTTATATGGGGGATTTGTATGAACTGGATGATCGTTATGTGTTAGCTGCAAAAAAATATAAGGAGAGCGGACGGTATTTTCGATTGGCCGGTAATATGAAAAGCTATGTGCGTTCGTTTGTGAATGAGGGAAGGAGTTATATGGATGTTGATTCTAATTATTTAGCTTTAACTATATTGAAGCGAGCAGAAGTGATAATAGATTCCTTGAGAGTAGATGAGGTTAGAAATTATGTATACAATGGTCTAGGTAATATATTTAATGTTTTGGAAAAATATGATTTAGCTGAAAAATATTTATTGAAGAGCATAAAAGAGGATTCGAGTGATACTGCTTCGGATTATTTGACCT
>OHQS01000847.1_pt1 | contig 12406 bp, 14 predicted proteins | sample 1578181 | NCBI WGS metagenome assembly OHQS01 (sample SAMEA3879528, study PRJEB24766) | human gut metagenome | biome: human-associated habitat; feature: feces | place: USA | collected 1985/1987 | reverse complement strand
AGAGGAGGCCGAAAAGGCCCTGCTGCCGCTCGAAACGGCCGAGACCCCCGACGAGGTGCTGTGCGCCTGCATCGGCGAGGTCTGCACAACGATGCAGGAGGTCACGCGCATCTACAACCGCACGCTGAAAAGAGGCCGCAACATCGCTGCGGTTCACCTCACGTCCTGCCTGCTGCTGATTATGCAGATAATTGATTACGGCAGATTTCAGACCGCTGAAGCTGAATTCGTAAGGCCTATCCAGACGTGCTACTGGAAAATCAATAGCATGGTCATTGCCGCCCAATGCCAGACGCTCTATTTCCGGACCGCCGGGATAAGGCAATCCCATAACGCGGGCAATCTTATCGAAGGCTTCACCTGCTGCGTCATCACGTGTTTGCCCCAAAAGCTCAAAGCTGTTATAGCCGGTAACCTTCAGCAATGCCGTGTGTCCGCCGCTGACAACCAGCGCCATGAACGGCGGCTTCAGCTCGCTGTCTGCCAAAAAGTTGGCAAATACATGGCCTTCAAGATGGTTGACACCTATCAACGGTTTATCCGTTGCCCAGGCCAGTGCCTTGGCAGCCGAAAGGCCGACAAGCAGCGCGCCGACCAGACCAGGTCCGTAGGTAACGGCAACAGCATCTATCTGCTCCATGCCGACGCCTGCCTGAGATAAAGCCTCGTCAATAACAGGCAAAATATTCTCGATATGCTTACGCGAAGCAATTTCCGGCACAACGCCGCCGAATTTGCGGTGAATAACGATTTGGGAGGAGATAATGTTACTCAGTACCTCACGCCCGTTCTTTACTACGGCAGCCGCAGTTTCATCACAGCTGCTTTCAATACCTAAAATATATACATCCTTCTGCTCTTTATTCATGGCCTGCTCCTTCTTTATACAGCCACATTATAACTGCATTTTCATGATTGTCTTCGTAATAATTCGGACGAATGCCTTCGCTGGCAAAGCCACAGGTCAGATAAACCTTCTGCGCGGCAATATTTCCCTCGCGCACCTCCAGCGTCATAGCCGTAGCGCCAAGCTCCCAGGCCTTGTTTACTAAGGCTGCCGTCAGGCGCGTACCATAGCCCTGGCCGCGTTCTTCATCGGCAACAGCCACACGGGTAATCTGCGCTTCGCCTGCCACCAGCCAGAAGCCTGCATAACCGACCAGCTTGCCGGCATATTCCATCACCAGATAGGTAGTCAGCTCATTCGCTATTTCATTACGCAGCATATTTTCATTCCAAGCATCATAAAAGGATTGTGCCTCTATGGCAACTAAAGCCGGAATATCTGCTTCCGTCATTGCTCTGAAGCTTATTGTTGCTTGTGCTTCTTCTCCCACAATTCCTCAGCCTCCGATCTTCTGATATAGTATGGCTCCAGGCCAAAAATTTTCTTATCGTTTTCTGCATCAAATTCTGCCAAGGCAGCCAAAGCAACAGAGCTGCCTTTAGGCATACGCAATGCTTCGGGTGCCACGCTGATAAAATCAGGCAGACCGTTTTTCGCAAGCTTGGTGCACTCGCCCAAAAGCAACGCAGGGGTTCCCTGCAACGCAATTCTTTCTAATGCTTTTTCCGCACTGACAACCTCAACAGGTGCAAGCTCTACAAGCTCACCGTTGCGCCATTCATATAAGGCCTGATAAAAATTGCCCTTTTGCGCATCCAGCACCGGTGACAGCACCCTGCCTTCAAGCTGAATATTATAAGCCATAGCCTTTAAAGTATCAACTCCGTGCAGACAGCACTGCCAGCTGTAGGCCATAGCCTCCGCAGTTGCCAGACCGATACGCAAACCTGTAAAGGAACCGGGGCCCATGCTGACAGCCAAAAGCTCGATGTCCTGCTTTTGTACACCGGTACGCTGCAGCAGCTGGTCTAATTGCGGCAGCAAGCCTTCACTATGTGTCATCCCCATGTTTATCGTATATTCAGCTAAAATTTCCTTATCACGGCATAAAGCAATCGTGCACACCTTAGTGGCCGTATCAATTGCCAAAGTCAGCATCTTCTTCTACCTCCCGCAGCAGTTTTTCATATCTTTCACCTTGGGCCTGCAGCACAGCACGGCGGCCTTCACCATCATGCAGCAAAGTAATCTGCAGATATTCCTCCGGCAGTTCCTCCTTGAACAGCTCAGCCCATTCAATCAGTGTTACACCATCGCCTCCGGCATATTCCTCAAAGCCGATGTCCTCCAGCTCCTCCGGACGGTTGAGGCGATATAAATCAAAATGCCTTATTTCCAGCTCACGCCCCTGATAGACATTCATGATAGCAAAGGTCGGACTGTTGACATCCTCAGCCTCAGCACCCAAGGCCACAGCAACACCACGGCTGAGCAGTGTTTTGCCTGCGCCCAGGTCACCGCTCAGGCAGAAAACGTCACCGCTTGCCGCATGCTTGCCCAAAAGTCTTCCCAAGGCTTCTGTTGCAGCGCTGTCCTGCAAATAAATTTCCATAACCAACTCTCCTCACATTTGGCAAAAGCACTTGCCATAGTAATCAATAATTTGAAAAAGCGGCACCAGACTTACCAGTACCGCTTCTTTGTTTTTTACAATAAAGTTGTATTACGCGTCAGCGGATCCTCAATATCCATATGACCACTCAAGGTAATAGCCTTTTTACCTTCTATCAGAATTTGTACCCGCTTAATTTCCGGAAATTCTGTCAAGGTATTGGTAATAGCGTAGCAAAGCATCATCTCACCATAGGATCCTTGTCCCTTCTTTGCCAGCTCGCGCGTAAAATCAGCATAAGCAGTGCCGTCCTGCTCAATTTTAAGACTGCGCACCTTAGTACCGATAGGTACAACATCATCCATCTTCGCGTCCTGCGGTTTAGTAGTCACCAAGGCAATCAAAGCATTTTCCGGCAAACTTTTGCCGTTATCCTTCATCGTAATTTTTTCCGGTAACAGCTTTTCGCTGCCATCGGAAGCTGCACGATAAACAATAAAGCTGATATCCTTTTTTTCCTGCACTGCAGCAGTTGCCGCATTCTTAGCATCCTCTTTCGGCGGAACATTTTCACTGCAACCGCTTGCTATTACTGCACACAAAAGCAGCATCAATAAAATTAGCTTTCTCATTCTTGCCGCCTCCGTATTATGCAAAATATTTTTCAATGCCTTCAGCAATCAGACGAGCCGTCTTCTTTTGGAACCATTGTCCCTTCATCAAGGTCAGCTCTTTTTCATTGCTGATGAAGCACATTTCTACCAAAACTGCCGGCATACTGATACGCTTGATAACATAAAAGTTTGCCTGACGTACACCCAAATCATCTACACCGAAATTAGCTGCCAGCTTATTTTGGATATTTTTAGCTAAGCGCAGATCATTATCGGTTTTCGGATAGTAGTATGTAGAAAAACCGCCAATATTTTTATTGACCGAAGAATTAATATGCAGGCTGACGAACATATCAGAATTATATTTTTCGCCTACGTTTACACGTGCCTGCAGTTCCTCTGCATCACTGGCATTAGGTCCGAATACATCTACATCGGTAGTACGCGTCATATAGACCTTAGCACCTTTTTGTTCCAGTATTTCCTTGACCATTTTAGTAATAGACAGGGTAATGTTTTTTTCCTTGGTGCCATCACTGCCGATAGCGCCCGGGTCGCTACCGCCATGACCTGCATCTAAGGTAATAATTTTACCGTCAAGGCCACCGCTTGTGCGGAACCTGCCGTTTCCTTTGATTACCGCAAGCTTATCAGTATCAGATTTATTAACCGGTTTATTTACTGTTGTTTCTGTTTTGGCAGCAGCAGTATTTTTCTTATTATCGTTTTTCTTTTTACTGCTGCTCTTCTTTTTATCCGCTTTCTTATCCGCTGCGGTACTTGTTTTTATAACGGTATTTTTCTTGATACTGCTGTTATTTTTTGTCGGACGGTTGCTTACTACCGGTCTGTTGCTTACAACGGTGGTTGCAGCACCGGAACCGCTGTAGGAAGCCTGGCGCGGCGTAACATCAAGCACTACACGGAAGGGACGCCCTGTTGCAGGATCCTTCCTTAAGACGAAAGCCTTATAGCTTTTTTCCGGCAGGCGCTGTTTCAGCGGTACACGCACCACCGTATAGCTGCCTTTATCCACAATTTTCAAGGAATCAGCCAAAGAGCTTTTTACAGCCTTACTATGCGGCACCTGCGCTCCCTTATCAGCATTCACCGTCAGATTCAGCGTATCGCCTTCCATATCAACAGCATAACCTGCAGTATCCGTTACATCAACAACAATACGCAGAACGTCTGCTTTATTGACACCCCATTTTACATCTGTTATCTGCGCCGCCTGAGCAACCGCGCCTAAAAGCATACAGCAGGCCAGCAGCGTCAGCAGGAAAATCTTGCGCAATAGTTCCACCTCGCAAACTTACACACTCTTACCGAAGATTTTACTTTAACAATTTATTTTAACACTAATTACAGAAGTCTGTAAACAAAATTACCGGTAAAGCATTAATTACCCTTCAAAACCTCACAGCGGGCCTCCGGCAAAAACTGTGCCAGCTCACCTGATGCCAGCCCGATATCAATGCCGCTGATATCTGCAGCCTTTCCGTGCAGGTAAACGCCGCACACAGCAGCCTCCTGCAGAGTAATCTCCTGCGCTGCCAGACCGGCAATGATACCTGTCAGCACATCACCACTGCCACCTGTAGCCAAAGCACTGGAGCCGGTGCTGTTTACATAAACAGTGCCGTCCGGGCAGGCAATAACGGTAGGTGCTCCCTTGAGCACCAGCACAGCATTCCATTCCTGAGCATATTGTGCGGCAATATTGATACGGTCAGCATTAATTTCACTGATTTCCTTGCCGATAAGACGTGCCATCTCACCGGGATGCGGAGTCAGCACCTTTGCTGCCTGCATCTGTGTCAGAATTTCTGTATGTTCCTGTTGTTATTGATGCGGATGCATTGACAGCATTACAGGTGTCTGCACCTGCAGCAGAATATCACGCACCACCTGCTGTGTGCTTTCGCTTGTGCCTAAGCCGGGGCCGATTGCCAGTACATCGGCAGCATTAGCATTTTTAACTACATCGCCTGTTGCGCCGCCGCCAAGAATGCCGGGCATGCGCTCCAGCAGTCCGTGTACCATAACCTCCGTGAGCTTGCCTGCAAGCACATCACGGCTGCTGAGCGGAGTATATAGCGCTACCAAGCCTGCACCAGCCTTTACTGCGGCATAGCTGCTCAAAGCAGCGGCACCGGTAAAGCCGGGGCTGCCGGCACAGATAACAGCACGTCCTGCATCGCCCTTATGCGCATCAGCTTTACGCAGCGGCAGCAGCTCGCGCACAATATCGTCTGTCAGACGATATTTTTTGCTGGCACATTCCTCTACCATTTTTGCAGGCATACCGATATCTGCCAGCTCAATGTCACCGCAATATTTATCCGCACGTACAGCATTTTCAGAAACAGCACCATTGTCTGCATTTACACCTGTCGGTACGTCAACAGCAACAATATATTTTTCGCTGTCATTCATCAATCTGCAGGCACGCAGCAAATCGCCCTCAAGCTCGCCATGAAAGCCGGTTCCTGCTAAAGCATCAACCAAAATATCAGCCTTCGCGGCAGCAAGCTCAGCTACTACCCAGTCATCCTCGCCGGCAATAGCCTCTACCTTAGCATCAGTTTTTTGCAGCATTGCAAGCTCTGCCGCAGCATCACCGGTCACAGCATCAAGCGCCTTGCCTACAACAAAAGCGCGCACTTTTGCGCCATAATTTTGCAGCCAACGGGCAGCACCGAAGCCATCACCGCCATTATTGCCGCCACCGCAAAAAACAACTACGCTTTCGCCATCCAGCTCATCCAAGCTATCATTAACAGCATCGGCAACAGCCTGCGCTGCATTATCCATCAATAAGATTCCCGGTACAGCATATTCCGCTGTCGCCAGTTGATCAAGCTGTTTCATTTCCTGTACGTTTACTAATTTCATTTTCCATCCTCCATTATCACATAGGCCACAGCAAAATCTCTGCTATGGCTCAGGCTGATTTGTATATTTTTTACTCCAAGCTGTTTTGCCAGCATCGCAAAGTGCCCGCTAAGCTGCACCAAAGGTTTACCTAATGCATCATTAGCTACAGCTATTTCCTGCAGCGAGCCTTCTCTCAGGCCTGTTCCCAAAGCCTTAAGCACCGCTTCTTTAGCAGCAAAGCGTGCTGCAAAGCTTGCTGCCGCCTGCTGTCCTCTTCTTTGACAATAGGCAGCTTCCTCAGCAGTAAACACTCGCCTGATAAAAGATTCGCTCTTTATTGCCCGGGCAATACGTTCTATTTCGATAATATCACAGCCTATGCCTACTATCATTTGCTTTCACTCCTTCACACAGCTTCGTAACTATTATTAATTCTTGCAAGTATATCCAAAATCCTTTTTTTATTTTTGCTTTTCACAAAAAATACAAATATAAATACAAAAACTCCGCAACTGCAACAGTTGCGGAGTAATTTGTGCGATTTGTGTTTGTGATTGGTGCTTGACAGTAAACCAAAAATTAACGTTTGGAGAACTGGCTAGCTTTACGAGCTTTCTTCAAGCCGTATTTACGACGTTCTTTTTCGCGCGGGTCGCGAGTCAGGAAGCCTGCTTTTTTCAGTGCAGGACGGAATTCAGCGTCAACTTTCAGCAGAGCGCGAGCAATGCCGTGACGGATAGCACCAGCTTGTCCGGAAATGCCGCCGCCGTTTACGTTAACGAGTACGTCATATTTGCCTTTGGTTTCGGTAACTTCGAGCGGTTGGTTAACAATCAGCTCTAAGGTTTTCAGACCAAAGTATTTGTTCAATTCACGGTCGTTGATAACGATGTTGCCTTCACCCGGAACCAGGCGAACGCGAGCAACAGAAGATTTACGACGACCAGTTGCGTTATAAGTAACTACTGCCATTTATTTGTTCCCTCCCGGATATTATCTAACGTTGATTTCCATTACTTCAGGTTTTTGAGCTGCATGCGGATGTTCGCTGCCAGCATATACATGAAGTTTGGAGAAAATTTGAGCACCGAGGCTGTTGTGCGGAATCATGCCTTTAACAGCGAGCTCTACCATTTTTACAGGGTTTTTCTTCAGCATGTCGCCAGCTTTTACATAGCTGTCGCCGCCGAGATAACCGGAATGACGGAAATAAATTTTGTGAGTCAGTTTTTTGCCGGTCAGAACAACCTTATCTGCATTGATAATGATTACGTGATCACCGGTGTCCATGTGCGGGGTAAAGGTCGGTTTGTGTTTACCGCGCAGGACTTTTGCAACCTCTGCAGCCAGGCGGCCCAGAGTTTTATCAGCTGCGTCAACAACGTACCATTTGTGTTCGATGTTAGACGGATTAGCCATAAAAGATTTCATCGCTTGTGTCCCTCCTAGATATTTTCCAAATATACAGTTCGTTGCGATCTTCTCACCGTATTTCGGGGCTAGTGAAATCAAGCGGAAAATCACGTAGATATATTATACGCAACTTAAGAGTTTAAGTCAAGTATTTTTGTTAAAATTTTAGCATTTTCCAAGAGTTTTTCCCTTAAAGCTGCGGATACTCCCGATAACCGACCTCCGCCAGATATAAACCCTGTGCCGGAGCAGGCTCGTTCAGGAATTCACAGCGCTGTGCCGTCAGCTCGGCGGCAAAATCCTGCACCGTACGCTTGCCCATTCCCACCTGTACCAGGGACCAGACTATGTTGCGTACCATGTGATACAAAAAGCCGTCACCGCTGATGCGGAAAAGAATCTCTTCTCCCTGCTGCTGCCACTTGGCAGCATAAATTGTTTTTATCGGCGAAGTATCAACACTGCCGCTACTGCGGAAGGCACTGAAATCATGCGTTCCCAGCAGCAGCTCCGCCGCTTCGTTCATGGCCTTCACCTCAAGCTGCTGACGCAGCTGCCAGGCATAACGCACCATAAAGGGATTGACGTGCTCATTGACAATCAGCTTGTAATGATACGTCTTCCACTGTGCGCTGAAGCGCGCGTGGAAACCCTCCGGCATCTCCTCGGCGCTCACTGCCACGATATCCTCCGGCAGCAGGCTTGCCGCCGCACGCACCAGATTAGCACAGGGAATGCGCCCGTTCGTAGTAAAGGTCACCGTCTGTGCCAAAGCATGCACTCCTGCATCCGTGCGCCCGCTGCCTGCGGTTACTACTTTTTCGCCGCACAGCATAGTCAACGCTTCTTCCAAAACATTTTGCACCGTCTGCACGTTTTTCTGCTTCTGAAAGCCGTGATAGGCACTGCCGTCATAGGCTACAACCAGCTTTATTGTACGCATACATTCCCCCAGCGCAATACTGCGAGGCCAACCGCCAGTATAATAATCAAAGCAAAAGCCAGATAATCGCGGCCTGCATATACCAGCTCGTGCATGCGTGTACGTCCTTCACCGCCGCGATAGCAGCGTGCTTCCATAGCCACTGCCAGTTCGTCGGCACGGCGGAAGGCACTGATAAACAGCGGTACCAGCAAAGGTAACATATTTTTCATTCTCTGGAAGATATTGCCGCTGGCAAAATCAGCTCCGCGAGAGGTCTGTGCCTTCATAATGCGGTCTGTTTCATCCAATAATGTAGGAATAAAGCGCAAAGCAATGGTCATCATCATAGCCAGCTCATGCGCAGGGACACCCAGCTTTTTGAACGGACGCAGCAGATTTTCAATACCGTCTGTCAGTACAATCGGTGATGTCGTAAAGGTCAGCACCGAAGAAAACAGCAGCAGCAGAATCAGGCGTACAGCCATCTTTACGCCCATATCGATGCCTTCGGCAGTTACGCTCAAAAACTTCCAGGTAAAAACAATGTGCTCACCGGGAGCGGTAAACATATGAATCAGCATCGTCAGAATAACAATAATCCAGATAGGCTTCAGTGATTTGAAGACCAGCATCCATGGTACTCTTGATATAAGAATTACCACAGCTGCAAAGGCGGTCAAAATGCCATAAGCCAACGGCGTTGCCGCAAAGAAAATAGCAATGATATAAATCAAGGTAGCCAACAGCTTAGTACGCGGATCAAGCTTATGGATAAAGGAGTTACCGGGGAAATATTGTCCTAAGGTTATATCTGTCAGCATTATTTCCACCCCTTTGCTTGCTTAATCGCCTTAACCAGGCTCATATCGTCCTTAATGTTCTCTTTCACTGCCAGGCCGTTTTTACGCAGCAAATCTGCCAGCTTGTAAACCTGCGGCACGTCTACGCCAACCTTAACCAGTTCATCGGCATGCTGCTTGAAAATATCTGCGGGAGTACCATCGAACAGCACCTTGCCGGTGTTGATAACCAGCAGACGGTCAGCATATTTTACTGCCTCCTCCATGCTGTGCGTTACCAGCACAATGGCAATGCCACGGCTTTTGTGCAGTGACATAATTTCCTTAAATACTGCATTACGGCTGCGCGGGTCCAGGCCTGCGGAAGGCTCGTCCAACACCAGATAATCCGGGTTCATCGCAACTACGCCGGCAATAGCTACACGGCGCATCTGGCCGCCGCTCAGCTGAAACGGAGAGCGCTGCGCATAGGTATCATAATCCAGGCCGACGAAGGCCATAGCCTCACGCACCTGCTTTTCTACCTCATCCTCGGCAAAGCCTTTATTGCGCGGACCGAAGGCGATATCCTCAAAAACAGTTTCCGCAAACAGCTGATGCTCGGGATACTGAAATACCATGCCAACCTGTTGGCGTGCAGTCTTGGCCTCCGCACCCTTGGCAGTAATATCAATGCCATCAATGCTTGCGCTGCCCTTATCCGGCTTCAGCAAGCCGTTTAAATGCTGTACTAAGGTAGACTTGCCGCTGCCTGTGTGTCCTATAATGGCAACTATTTCGCCCTTGGAAATCTCCAGTGACACATCATTGAGCGCCAGGCGTTCAAACGGCGTGCCTTTGGAATATGTATGATATATATTAGAAAGTTTTATTGACATAATGCCTGCGCCAGCTCCTCATCTGTAATAATATCCTGCGGCAGCTTTACACCGCTTTTGCGCAGCTCGCTGGCTACCTTCGCTGCCAGCGGAGCCTCCAGTCCCAAGGCCTCCAGCTCATCAACTCTGCTGAAAACCTCACGCGGAGTACCCATAAATCTGATTTGACCTTTTTCCATAACAACTACGCGGTCAGCAGCCAGAGCCTCAACCATGTAATGCGTAATATAAACTATAGTCATATTTTTTTCTTCATTGAGCTTACGTACAGTGCCCACGATTTCCTTGCGTCCCTGCGGGTCAAGCATCGCTGTAGGCTCGTCCAATACAATGCATTCCGGCTGCAGCGCCAGAATACCTGCTATAGCCACACGCTGCTTCTGGCCGCCGCTCAAAAGATGCGGTGCATGCTTGGCATATTCCGTCATGCCTACAGCAGCTAATGAATCTGCTACACGCTGCGGTATTTCCGGTCCCGGTACGCCGATATTTTCCGGACCGAAGGCCACATCCTCTTCGACAATCGCAGCAACTATCTGGTTGTCGGGATTTTGGAACACCATGCCCACCTTTTGGCGGATATCCCACATTTTATTTTCATCTTCAGTATCCATGCCATCTACCAGCACAGTGCCGTCAGTCGGCAGCAGCAAAGCGTTCAAATGACGTGCCAGCGTAGATTTACCGCTGCCGTTAGCGCCGATAACAGCAATAAATTCGCCCTGCTTAATCTCCAGGCTTACGCCATCCAGTGCTCTTACCTCATTGCCATCAGCATCTGTATAGTAATGCTTCAAATTCTTTATACTAATCACAACAGTGCCTCCATCATAAATTCGTGTACTTACTAATTATATACGTGATAAAAAGATTAGTCAACCTTCTTTTATCGTAAGGTTAACCATAATGCTAGAAAAGTAAACCATAAACGCTAAAGCACGTTTACGGCTTATTCCTACTTAAATAAAAGCATCAGTCCGCCTATGGTCGGCATACTGAGAACAATATAACGCAAAGTATTGCGCGAAGCCAGACGCGTAAGCTTGGCACCCAAATATGCGCCGATAGTCAGTCCACCCAAGGTCTGAAGAAAAATATAAAAATCAAGGTGACCATTGACTAAATATCCTAAACCGCCGGAAACAGAAATCGGCAAAATAACCAGCATCGTTGTACCGATGGCATGATAAAGCGATACACCAAAAAACAGCATCAGGCTTATCTGGATAAAAGCTGTCGCACCGATACCGAAGGCTCCGCTCAAAAAGCCTGTAACTACACCTATTGTCATCGCATGTGCATAAAAGCTTGCGCCCTCTGCTTTCGATGCATGCTTTGCCACAAAGCTGTCCAGCATATCCTTACGGAAAAGAATAAAGTAAAGCAATACCGATGATGCAAGCATCAAGGCTGCTGTCATTTTTGATAAAATATCTCCCGGCAAGGCATCAGAAACACGTGCGCCGGCAAAAGCTCCCAGCATACCGGCACCGCCGGTTGTCAGCCCCAGGCGCAACAGTACATCACCTTCACGAAAATGGCTTACGGCACCGGAAAGCATCGTAAATGACATGGCAGCCAGCGCAACACCAAGCGCAGTATGAATCGGCACACCAAAGCCTACAGAAAGCAGTGTAATCGTTAAGCCTGCACCACCTGCACCGGCAAAGCCAAGCAGACAGCCTAACAGAATCATTGCCAAAAAGATCATTTTCAGTCCCCCCATTATAACTAACAATACTATAACCTTTATTTTACCAATATCAGAAAGTATTTTCCAGTAAAAAGAAAGACTACTGCAAATTTATGATAAAAAAGCAGCAGTCTTGCCAATAAACGAGAAAACAGCCTGCAGGGGATATTGCAGGCTGTTTCTCTTAGGAAAGCTGTTTATGATGAATTTGATGGGAAGGGTGTAGCAACTTTTTGCTACACTCATAGTATACTATAATGCTGTGACATAGCAAGGGCAAAGTTTTGAAGAAATCGTGAATAAAATTTCTGCATGAACTGCTCTTGCATTAAAAATTAACGCTTATTTATCCGTAATCTGTGCTCCAAACGGCAGCAGTGCCAGCTTAGCCAGCTTAAAATGCTGCATACCGAAAGGAATGCCGATAATCGTACAGCACAAAATTACAGCAAAAACCGCATGCGTAATTGCCAGCTCGATACCGCCAAAAATCAGCCAGAAAATATTTAACAGCAATGAGGTTGTTTCGCCGCTCAAAACTACGTCCTTGCCAAAGGGGAAGAAGCTCAATCGTCCCAGCTTAAAGCACTGCAGCCCGACAGGAATACCGATAATCGTCAAACACCATAACAGACCTACCAGATACCAGATAATGCCTGCTAAAATACCGCCAAATAAAAACCAGATAATATTACCGATAATGCTCATTGCGCACTTCCTTTCATCTACTGATACTGACAAACC
>OHQS01000845.1_pt1 | contig 12422 bp, 6 predicted proteins | sample 1578181 | NCBI WGS metagenome assembly OHQS01 (sample SAMEA3879528, study PRJEB24766) | human gut metagenome | biome: human-associated habitat; feature: feces | place: USA | collected 1985/1987 | reverse complement strand
CGTAACAAGGTAGCCGTATCGGAAGGTGCGGCTGGATCACCTCCTTTCTATGGAGTACATGAACGAGGAAACTTGTTCGTACGACAAGTCGACGCACATTCGCTTAGGTTGATGTTTAGTTTTGAAGGTTCAAAAACCTTCTATTGTACCTTGAAAACTTCAAACAGAAGAATAAAAGTCCTTGTTATTGATGAGATGACAAGGCACCTCTAATCAATGCGAAAGCAAAGAGAATGAGTTAACGAGATCTAGGAACGCAAAGTTCTTAGTAAGCTGAAAAAGTCAAGCTACTAAGGGCATACGGCGGATGCCTAGGCGCCATCAGCCGATGAAGGACGCGGTAAGCTGCGAAAAGCTACGGGGAACTGCAAGCAAGTATTGATCCGTAGATGTCCGAATGGGGAAACCCACCTGCCGTCATGGGCAGGTATCCGAAAGGAAGGGAACCCGGGGAACTGAAACATCTAAGTACCCGGAGGAAGAGAAATCAAACGAGATGCCCACAGTAGCGGCGAGCGAAGAGGGCAGAGGGCAAACCGGGGAGCTACGGCTCTCCGGGGTTGAGGACTGCATTTAGTCTCAATGGTTTATCCGAACTACCTGGAAAGGTAGGCAACACAGTGTAAAAGCCACGTAGGTTAAAGACCAGAGAGATGAGCAGTATCCAGAGTACCACGAGGCACGAGGAATCTTGTGGGAAGCCGGGGGGACCACCCTCCAACCCTAAACACTGAATGGCGACCGATAGCGCATAGTACCGTGAGGGAAAGGTGAAAAGAACCCCGGGAGGGGAGTGAAAGAGAACCTGAAACCGTATGTCTACAAGCAGTCGGAGCGAAAGCGACGGCGTGCCTATTGAAGAATGAACCAACGAGTTACGTGCACTAGCGAGGTTAAGTGGAAGACACGGAGCCGAAGCGAAAGCGAGTCTTAAGAGGGCGGATAGTTAGTGTACGTAGACCCGAAACCGCAGTGATCTACCCATGTCCAGGTTGAAGCGCAGGTAAAATTGCGTGGAGGACCGAACCTGTGAGCGTTGAAAAGCTTTAGGATGAGATGTGGGTAGAGGTGAAATTCCAATCGAACGCGGAGATAGCTGGTTCTCCCCGAAATAGCTTTAGGGCTAGCCTCAAGTAGTAAGTATAGGCGGTAGAGCACTGATCGGGCTAGGGGCCATAAAGGTTACCGAACCCTGTCAAACTCCGAATGGTTATACTGTAGAGCTTGGGAGTCAGACTACGAGTGATAAGATCCGTGGTCAAAAGGGAAACAGCCCAGACCACCAGCTAAGGTCCCCAATGTCGTACTAAGTGGAAAAGGATGTGGGGTCTCTAAAACAACCAGGATGTTGGCTTAGAAGCAGCCACCATTTAAAGAGTGCGTAATAGCTCACTGGTCGAGAGACCCTGCGCCGAAGATTACCGGGGCTAAAGTACGAAACCGAAGCTGTGGCTACGACGTAAGTCGTGGGGTAGGGGAGCGTTCTGTGAGGGCTGAAGTCGTTCTGTAAGGAACGGTGGACTTCACAGAAGTGAGAATGTTGGTATGAGTAGCGAAAAGAATGGTGAGAATCCATTCCACCGAAAGCATAAGGATTCCTGGGCAACGATCGTCGTCCCAGGGTAAGTCGGGACCTAATCCGAGGCATAGAGCGTAGGAGATGGACAACTGGCAGATATTCCAGTACCGGTAATGATTGTTTGAGCGATGGAGTGACACAGGAGGGCAGGCAGGCAGGAGATTGGTTGTTCCTGTACAAGCGTGTAGGGTGGAACGTAGGCAAATCCGCGTTCTGTGAGTCTGAGGCGTGATGTGGAGGTTCCGGAAACGGAACTGAAGCTGCTGACCCCACACTGTCGAGAAAAGCTTCTAGTTAGAGAATTACCGCCCGTACCGTAAACCGACACAGGTATGCGGGGAGAGAATCCTAAGGTGCGCGGGAGAACCCTCGTTAAGGAACTCGGCAAAATGTACCCGTAACTTCGGGATAAGGGTAGCCGCTGTTGTGAAGTCTGTACGGATGGAGCATGAGGCGGTCGCAGAGAAGAGGCCCAAGCGACTGTTTACCACAAACACAGGTGCCTGCTAAAGAGAAATCTGACGTATAGGTGCTGACACCTGCCCAGTGCCGGAAGGTTAAGGAAGGATGTCCGGAGCAATCCAAAGCATTCGACCGAAGCCCCGGTGAACGGCGGCCGTAACTATAACGGTCCTAAGGTAGCGAAATTCCTTGTCGGGTAAGTTCCGACCCGCACGAAAGGTGTAACGATTTGGGCACTGTCTCAACGAGGGACCCGGTGAAATTGAAGTACCTGTGAAGATGCAGGTTACCCGCGACTGGACAGAAAGACCCCATGGAGCTTTACTGTAACCTGACATTGGGTTCTGATACATCACGTACAGGATAGGTGGGAGGCATGGAAGCGAGGACGCTAGTCTTCGTGGAGCCGCCGTTGGGATACCACCCTTGATGTATCGGAATTCTAACCGTAGGAGTAACGAAACTCGGGACAGTGTCAGGCGGGCAGTTTGACTGGGGCGGTCGCCTCCCAAAGAGTAACGGAGGCGCCCAAAGGTTCCCTCAGCGCGGCCGGAAATCGCGCGAAGAGTGTAAAGGCAGAAGGGAGCTTGACTGAGAGCCAAACACGGCGATCAGGTACGAAAGTAGGGCTTAGTGATCCGGTGGCATCCAAGTGGAAGGGCCATCGCTCAACGGATAAAAGCTACCCTGGGGATAACAGGCTAATCTCTCCCAAGAGTCCATATCGACGGGGAGGTTTGGCACCTCGATGTCGGCTCATCACATCCTGGGGCTGAAGTCGGTCCCAAGGGTTGGGCTGTTCGCCCATTAAAGTGGTACGTGAGCTGGGTTCAGAACGTCGTGAGACAGTTCGGTCCCTATCCATCGCGGGCGCAAGAGATTTGAAGGGGGCTGCTCCTAGTACGAGAGGACCGGAGTGGACGAACCAATGGTGTACCAATTATCTCGCCAGAGGTATAGTTGGGTAGCTACGTTCGGAAAGGATAAACGCTGAAAGCATCTAAGCGTGAAACCAGCCTTAAGATGAGATCTCTCATAGAGTAATCTAGTAAGACACCTTGGAGAAGACGAGGTTGATAGGTCGGGAGTGTAAGTACAGTAATGTATTCAGCGGACCGATACTAATATGTCGAGGGCTTGACTTAAGAAAGTAAGCCTAATCTTAAAGAAATTCTTCTGTTGAAGTTTTGAGGGTACAAACCTCAAAAATAAATAATCCGGTGGTGATGGCTAAGGGGATCCACCTGTTCCCATCCCGAACACAGTAGTTAAGCCCTTATACGTCGAAAGTACTTGGCTGGAAGCGGCCTGGGAGGATAGATAGCTGCCGGTTAGAAAAAAGAACTCACACAATGTGTGAGTTCTTTTTTTCTGCCTGCAGCTATCTTATGACCAGCAGCGGGCCTGGCTGCCCAGCCACCGCATTTGAAGGAGCAACGCGACGAGCAAATGCGCTTGTGGCGAGGCGTGTCGTAAGTAAGCTTTGCTTACTTACGACTGAGGATAGATAGCTGCGGACTAACTTAGCTTACTACCGTACTTTCTCTGTTCGCGAGAGTTATATCGTTCCAGTCAGCAGCAATTTTCCTGTGCCCAAAGGGCACAACGCAAATTTCGCATGGAAGCAGGACGAAACTTCGGTAAAATTTGTCAGAAGTTAACATTTTGTTACATACCCTTGTTTCTATGCTTCCAGATGCTCATTTGCTAAAATTGCTATTCCCTACACGATATACCTCTCGCTCAATTTACCAGAGTTTTATGTGTGACAGTCAATCAGCATGAGCATGATAGATGCGCCCGCAGATGATTCCGGACACTCATTTGCTAAAATTGCTATTCCTTGCACGATATACATCTCGCTCAATTTACTTGCCTTCTTATCAATCAGCATCGTCCTGCAGACTCGCTTCTTGGATGCGCGAATAAAGAATATATGCGCCTGCTCTGTAAGCCTCGAAATTTGTCAACTGTGAATAGACATTAAAGCAATATAAACCAGTGTTAAAGTGCCCTGTTTTGCACTTATTTACACAACAATGTATAATTTTCAACAATTTGTCAGCGATTTTTTATAATACACTTGCTTTTAGTTACGTAATCATGATATAATTTTTTCGGACTTTTTAGAAAAAAATTATGGAGTGATTAATTAGATGAGAAAAAACAATTACTTATTTTTGGCGATACTGCTTGTTATCATGGCTGGTCTATTTTATATAAGCGGACAGCATCCTAACACTGTTGATCCTGAAACCTATAAGCCTGCCGTATATTCGACTATCGGCGCTTTGCTGCCTCCGGTTATCGCAATTGCTTTGGCCTTGATTACTAAGGAAGTATATTCTTCTTTGTTCGTAGGTATCGCAATCGGTGCACTGTTATATTCCAACGGTAATCTTGAGCTTGGTTTAAATACTATGCTTTACAATGAAAACGGCGGCATGATTACCAAGCTGTCGGATAGCGGTAACGTTGGTATTATGGTATTTTTGGTTATTCTTGGTATCATGGTAGCTCTTATGAACAAGGTTGGCGGCAGTGCTGCTTTCGGTCAGTGGGCTTCTAAAAATATCAAGACCCGCGTTGGTGCGCAGCTCGCTACTATTGCACTGGGTGTACTTATTTTTGTTGACGACTATTTCAACTGTTTGACTGTTGGTTCCGTAATGCGTCCTGTTACCGACAGACATCAGGTTAGCCGTGCAAAGCTGGCATATCTTATTGACGCAACTGCTGCGCCGATTTGTATTATTGCACCGGTTTCCAGCTGGGCTGCAGCTGTAACCTCATCAGTACCTAAAGGCTCTGATATTAACGGCTTTAACATGTTCCTGCAGACTATTCCTTATAACTTTTACGCAATTACTACCTTATCTATGATGCTTCTTTTGACCATCATGAAATTTGATTTCGGCAGCATGAAGGTTCATGAGGATAACGCAAATAAGGGTGACCTGTTTACTACTGCTGCTCGTCCGTATGGTGATGATGATGACAATACCGATAAGCCTAACGGTGCGGTTATTGACCTTGTACTGCCTGTAATTGTACTTATTATCTGCTGTATTATCGGTATGATTTATAGCGGTGGCTTCTTCAAAGGCGAAAGCTTTGTTGATGCTTTTGCAGGCGCTGACGCTCCTAAAGGCCTGGTACTCGGCAGCATGGCAACCTTCTTCTTTACCTTCTGCTTCTACATGGTGCGCAACGTAATGACCTTTAAGGAATTTACTGAGTGTATTCCTGCAGGCTTCAGAGCAATGGTTGCGCCGATTATGATTCTGACCATGGCTTGGACTCTGTCCGGTATGACCGGTCTTTTGGGTGCAAAGTTCTATGTGCATGATCTTGTTGCAAACTCCGCAGGTATCCTGAAAATGTTCCTGCCGACAATTATCTTTGTTGTTGCTATGTTCCTTGCGTTCTCTACCGGTACAAGCTGGGGGACTTTCTCCATTCTGATTCCTGTTGTTTGCAACGTTTTCGGTTCCGGCGATACCTATGAAATGCTGATTATCTCTATTGCTGCCTGCCTGAGCGGCGCGGTATGCGGTGACCACTGCTCGCCTATCAGCGATACAACGATTATGGCATCCGCTGGTGCGCATTCCGACCACGTTAACCACGTTTCCACACAGCTGCCATATGCTTTGACTGCAGCTTCCGTGTCTGTTGCCGGCTATCTGATTGCCGGCGGTATTGCGTACTTTACGGAAAGCTCCTTAGCGCTGATTGCTTTGCCTATTACGCTGTGCTTATTATTTGTAACATTGCTGGTTATGCGTACTTATATGCGTAAACAGGCTGCTTAAACGAAATATTTTATAAACGAAAAGCCGGTACAGAAATGTATCGGCTTTTTATGTTAAATATTATGAAAAGAATGCTTTAAAAATTCTTTTGCAAGAGGTGACATGAGCATATTTCTTTTCCATATAAGTGCAAAATTCAACTCCAGCTTTGGTTCTAAAGGACGAAAGCAGATATCACCATACTCATAGTTGTCAGTGGAATATGCTGATGAAAGAAGCACTCCTAAATCACTTTTTACAACATTTTGCATGCTGTTACAAGGAACTATATTACAAGTAGCAGCAATATTGAAGCTTTGTAAATCTGTTTTAGCCCAAAGCGCAATATCTCGTTGTAATTGCGCGCGTTTGTGCATGATTATGGGGACTGATAGCAAATCGTCTTTAGTAATGTAGGAGTTTGTTGCTAAAAAATGGTCTTTTTTTATATATATTCCCCAAAGAGCAGTATCTGGCAGTTGGATAAAATCATATTTTAATGTATCTATGGGAGATAACAATACAGCGAAGTCAAGATAACCATGTTCCAGAAGTTCTGTTATATCTGTGGCATCGCTAGAATAAAATTGAAAATTAACAGCAGGATATTGCTTATGAAAATTTGCAGCTGCCTGTAAAACACTATTGTTGGGATTACCGCCAATAGTTATTGTTCCGCTCAAATTTGTTTTTTCGCTGTTTATTTCCTGCTGCGTTTTTTCCATTAAGCTGATAATTTCTTCTGAACGCTTGCGTAAGATAATACCTTCTTCAGTAAGGGTTATCTTTCGCTTTCCTCGAATAAACAAAGTGGTCTTAAGCTCTGCTTCAAGTTCCTGTAATTGCTTAGATAATGAAGGCTGAGTAATGTGCAAAGTTTTGGCTGCATGAGTAATATTTCCCTCATTTGCTGTTGCTAAAAAATAACGTAATAAGCGTATATCCATACAGTTTACCTCCGTAGTTGCTTATATTTTATCACGCATTATTATGCTTTACAACTATGGTTATGCATAGAAAATATCAATTTGCTATTGCCTAAATTTAGTATTATAATATCTATCACTAGCTAAAAGAAAGAGGAGGTATTGAAGATATGCGGACAAGCATGGACATGCTTAATGGTTCCTTATGGGATAAAATATTTAAATTTTCTATGCCGGTAGCTGCAACAGCTATCCTGGAGCAGTTTTTTACCGCTACAGACGTAGTAATTGCCGGCAATTTTGCTAATGGCGACAGAACTGCGGCGATGGCTGCCGTAGGAACAGATTTGCCGATTATCGGTATGATTATTTTTCTGTTCTTGGGCCTAGCTTTGGGCTCTAATGTTGTTATTGCGCAGTCTATAGGCAGACGTGATACGGAAGGTGTAAAGAAGGCGGTGCATACTGCTGTACTGCTTTCGCTGATTATCGGTATTGCGGTTGCTGTTTTTGCACAGTTTGCTGTTGTGCCGATTTTAGGTTTGCTGGAAATTCCGGCAGAAGTTTTACCTTCAGCTGTGATGTACCTCAGAATATATTTTTTAGGTATGCCGATTATTTTGCTGTATAATTTTGAAGCTGCTATTTTCCGCAGTATCGGTGAAACGCAAAAACCGTTGATGGCGCTTATTGCAGCCAGCCTGGTTAATATTGTGCTGGATTTATTCTTTGTCTGCGTATGCAAGCTGGATGTTACCGGTGTAGCGATTGCTACAGTGTTGGCTAACGCGGTTTCTGCTTTGATTCTGCTTCGCTTATTGCTGAAAACAGATTCTATAATTAAGCTGGAATGGAGTAGACTGCATATTGATATGCCTATTCTGAAAGAAATTGTAAGCATCGGCTTGCCTGCAGGCATCCAAGGCGCAGTTTTCAGCTTGGCGAATGTTGTTATTCAGGGGGCTATCAACAGCCTGGGAACAGAGGTAATTGCTGCCTCCAGTGCTTCACTGATTCTGGAGATGGTAGCGTTTAGTATCTTCAGCTCCTTTACACAGGCGTGCACAACCTTTGTCGGGCAGAATTATGGCGCCAGACAGATGGCCCGGTGCCGTGTGATTTTACGCTTATGCCTGCTGGAGGATGTTATCTGTACGGGCTTTTGTATGCTTATCGTATTTCTCTTCGGTGACAGGCTTATTGCGCTCATCAACGACGACAGCGAGGTTATCAGGCTTGGTTATATCAGGGCTTCTATTGTATTCTGTGCCTACATTTTCAGCCTTTCGTATGATGTTATGTCCGGTTATCTGCGTGGCTTCGGCATATCGTTTTTACCGTCGCTGCTTACGATTTTAGGTGTCTGTGGTGTACGATTTTTATGGGTTGCCTTTGTTTTCCCTGTATATCATGATTTCCGTACCTTAATGTATGTTTATCCTGTAAGCATGGGTGTGACCGCTGTGCTGATTTTTGCTGCGCTGATGTGGTGCAGACCGTCTAAAAGATTTGCATAAATAATTTAAGGCGCAATTTTTGCTGTAAAATGCTGTTGTAAGTGAATATATTGCTGATAAAAAGGAAATACTGCTCATTGTAATATGCCGGTGCAGAAATGTGCCGGCTTTTTTGTGCGCTAAAGCTAACTTTATTGTTTATCCGGTTGGAATTTCAGTATATTTTTGTTATAATGAGTAAAGAGGATTTAAAGGAGGAAGGGCCATGAAAATAGAATTTACAAAAATGCATGGTGCTGGTAATGATTATGTCTATGTAGACTGCACCAAGGAGATGCTGCCGAACCCGGGCGCTATTTCCGAATATGTAAGTCATAGACGCTTTGGTATTGGCAGTGACGGTCTTATCTGCGTTTGCAAATCTGACGTTGCTGATTTCAAAATGCGTATGTTCAATGCTGACCGCAGCGAAGGTAAGATGTGCGGTAACGGCGTGCGCTGCGTAGCTAAATTTGTGCATGACAAAGGTCTGACCGATAAAACTACTATTACGCTGGAAACACTTTCCGGTGTAAAGGAAATTGAAATGGTTGTCGAAAACGGTGAGGTTGTAGGTGCGAAGGTGGATATGGGCAAGCCTGTTTTCCGTGCTACCGAAATTCCGATGAACTGCGATCATTATATTTTCGTTGACCAGGCAATTGTTCTGAATGATAATCATGATGATGTAACCAAAGAAAAAGTTTTCTATAACGGTACAGCAATTTCTATGGGCAATCCGCATTTTGTTACCTTTGTGGATGATGTGGACAGCCTGAACCTGGAGGAGTTGGGACCGCAATTTGAACATCATAAGCTGTTCCCGGAAGGCGTAAATACTGAGTTTGTACAGGTTCTGGACAAGAACACTGTTAAGTTCCGCGTATGGGAGCGTGGCAGCGGCGAAACCTGGGCTTGCGGCACTGGTGCGAGCGCTGTTACCGTAGCCTGCATTATGCTGAACAAAGCAGGCAAGAAGGGCGAACCGCTCAATGTACATTGCAAGGGCGGCCTGCTCAAGGTTACGCATGAGCTGAATGATCATGTTACCTTGGAGGGTAACGCAGTCGCAGTATTTGACGGCGTAATTGATATTCCTGAGAGTGTTATTAACGAGTAAACAAATTGCTTGAATTACTGGCTGCAGGTATCGCAATGCTTGCAGCTAGTAATTTTTCAGGCGTTTGCTATAAATTTAAAATGATTTTAATAATGGGGGTTTTTCAATGGCATTTGTAAACGAAAACTATTGTAACTTAAAAGAAAGCTTTCTTTTTGCTGATATCGCGCACAAGGTAAGCGCATATGCTGAGGCACATCCAGACAAAAAGATTATCCGCCTGGGCATTGGCGACGTTACCCTGCCGCTGGCAAAATGTGTTGTTGATGCAATGGCGAAGGCTGTAGCAGAAATGGGCGTACAGGAAACTTTCCGTGGCTATGGTCCTGAGCAGGGGTATGATTTCCTGCATGCAGCACTGGTAAAATATTATGCTTCCTTCGGTGTTACCCTGGAAAGCGATGAAATTTTCATCAGCGACGGTGCAAAGAGTGATTGCGCTAATATCACCGATATTTTCAGCAATGCAAACACTATCCTGATTCCTGATCCGGTATATCCTGTATATCTGGATACCAACATTATGTGCGGCCGTAACATTATTTATATGGAAGGCAAGCCGGAAAATGATTTCCTGCCGATGCCGGACGAAAATGTAAAGGCTGACGTAATTTATCTGTGCTCTCCGAACAACCCGACCGGTTCTGCTTATACCAAAGAGCAGTTGGAGCAATGGGTTGCTTATGCACTGAAAAATGATGCTGTTATTCTGTATGATGCTGCTTATGAAGCATATGTAACCGATCCGGCAATTCCGCGCAGCATTTTCGTTATCGAGGATGCTAAAAAATGCGCTATTGAGCTGTGCTCTCTGTCCAAGACTGCCGGCTTTACTGGTACCCGTTGCGGTTATACCGTTGTTCCTCATGCACTGGTTCGTAAAACCGAAAGCGGCAAGGAAATGGAGCTGAACAAAATGTGGCTGCGTCGCCAGACCACTAAGTTCAATGGTGTTCCTTACATTATCCAACGCGGTGCAGAGGCTGTGTTTAGCGAAGAAGGCATTAAACAATGCCGCGAAAGCATTGCTTACTATCAGGAAAATGCACGTATTATCATGGAAGGCTTTGATAAGGTTGGCATTAAATATTATGGCGGCGTACATTCTCCGTACATCTGGCTGCAATGCCCGAACGGCATGAGCTCCTGGGAATTCTTTGACTTCCTGCTGGAAAAACTGCAGGTTGTAGGTACTCCTGGAGCAGGCTTTGGCAAAATGGGCGAAGGCTTCTTCCGCCTGACTGCTTTCGGCAGCCGTGAAAATACCATCGAAGCTATGGAACGTATTATTAACGGACTGAAAAAATAAGCTTAAGTATTTCAAGCCGTACTGTGTCTTGAGGGAGATAGTACGGCTTTCATGTACAAGGCTTATGTATACATTATATCTTTGCTGTAAAGCTTGCTTTTTTGACAGCAATATAGTAAAGTATTACATAGTTTAATAGATAATTTCACAATGAAAGGTGTGTTCTTGATGAACTTGAAGAAATTTTTAAAAGCTGCTCTGTGCGGCGCTATGGTTGTTGCAATGGCTGTTACCGCAGGCTGTGGCGGTGGCGATAAAAAAGCTGACAGCGGCAAAAAGGTATTGAAGGTTGGTATGGAATGCGCATACGCTCCGTACAACTGGTCCCAACCGTCTGCTGACGGCGGCGCTGTAAAAATTGCTGGCTCTAACGAATATGCTTACGGCTATGACGTTATGATTGCTAAAAAATTAGCTGATTCCATGGGCGCTGACCTGGAAATCCATAAAATCGAATGGGATGGCCTGGCTCCTGCAGTAGTAAGCGGCAAGATTGATGCTGCTATCGCCGGCATGTCCATTACCTCCAAACGTAAAGAGTCCGTTGACTTCACCAAACCTTACTACTATGCAACTGTAGTAGCACTGGTTAAAAAGGATTCTCCGCAAGCTCAGGCTAAGAGCGTTGCCGACCTCAAAGGCTCTATTGCTACCTCTCAGCTGAATACCATCTGGTATGACCAGATTGACCAGGTTCCGGACGTTAAAAAGCTGCCTGCTATCGACAACGTTCCCGGCATGATTGTTGCTCTGAAATCCGGTAAATGCAACTTGATTGTAACCGATATCCCGACTGCTAAGGCTGCTGCTTTTGCTAACCCTGATCTGACCATGGTAACCTTCCCTGAAGACAAAGGCTTCAAAACATCCAAAGAGGATGTTGAAATCGGCATTGCTATTAAAAAAGGCAACAAGGAACTGGCAGACGCTATGAACAAGGTTCTGAGCGGTATGACCGAGGCTGACTTCAATAAGATTATGGATGAAGCTATTAAGAAACAGCCTTTGGCAAAATAAGCTGTATAAGAATGGAATAGCTGCGTTGCAATAACGAGTTACGCCATTTGCAAGGGGCGGCGGTTGTCGTCCCTTTTTGTATTAAATTAAGGTGGTGTATGTAATGCCGGAAACATTTTTTGGCTGGGTAGTTTACCTGCTGCAGCAATATGGCTCTGTCCTGCTGAAGGGCGCGGTCGTTACTCTGCTGCTGGCAGTAGTAGGCACATTTATCGGCTGTATTATCGGCCTTATTGTTGGTGTTATCCAAACAATTCCTTTGGAGGATAATGACAGCAAGGTTAAGAGAACTTTGGTGCGCTGTTTGCAGCGCTTGTTAGACGCTTACGTAGAGGTATTTCGCGGTACACCTATGATTGTACAGGCTATGGTTGTTTATTACGGTGCAATGAGTCTGTTTGATATCGATATGTCACCGCTGTTTGCCGGCTTTTTGGTTGTTTCTATCAATACCGGTGCATACATGGCAGAAACTGTGCGTGGCGGTATTGAATCTGTTGACCCGGGACAAAAGGAAGCAGCAATTGCTATCGGTATGGACCATATCCAGACTATGCGCTGCGTTATTCTGCCGCAGGCTCTGCGCAACGTTATGCCGCAGCTGGGCAACAACCTGATTATCAATATCAAGGATACCTCTGTATTGAACGTTATCTCCGTAACAGAGCTGTATTTTGCTTCCAAGTCTGCTGCAGGCGTGTACTACAAATACTTTGAAA
>OHQS01000840.1_pt1 | contig 12477 bp, 9 predicted proteins | sample 1578181 | NCBI WGS metagenome assembly OHQS01 (sample SAMEA3879528, study PRJEB24766) | human gut metagenome | biome: human-associated habitat; feature: feces | place: USA | collected 1985/1987 | reverse complement strand
GTCTGTTTGAGTATACCGACACGCAGAACCAGATCGGTTTCGTCCGCTCGGTTTATCCTCCGTTCAAGGCCGACCTCGTTTTGCTGGAGCGTGCCGAGGCTTACATCATGTTGGGTGAGTATGAAAAGGCTTGCGCAGACATGACGCTTTGGATGCAGAACTGGACAACGTCGACCATGACGCTCACGCCGGAGAACGTGACGTCGTTCTACAACTCAATGTCTTACTGGACATGGGATAACCCGACGTTGAAGAAGAAGCTCCACCCGGCATTCACCATCGATGCCGACGGAAGCACTCAGGAGTCTATGTTGCAGTGTGTGCTTAACTTCAAGCGACTGGAAAACATAGCCGAGGGCTTGCGCTGGTTTGACATCAAGCGCTATGGCATCACGGTTTATCGCCGTACGATGAATGCTTCTGATGAACCTGAGTCGATATCAGACTCTCTGCCAGCAAATGATTTGCGCAGGGCCATACAGTTGCCTTCGCAGATAATACAGGCCGGCATGCAGGCTAATCCCAGATAAGTCAGTCGAACTAACCAATTAAAGTGATTGTAAGTATGAAAAGAAATATATATTATTCTTTCTTGCTGGCGGGAGCAGCATTGGCTTTCACAGCTTGTAGTGATGACGACTTTTCTTCTCAGTCTATTATTACTACAGACATGGTGGAGCAGACGCCTCTCGACAAGTGGCTCGAGGTGAACTACCTTCAGCCATACAACATCGAAATGAAGTATCGCTACGAGTTCAACGAGAGCAATGCTGACTATTATACTGTACCGGCTGAGTATGAGCAGGCTGTGCAAATGGCTCACATCGTGAAGTACAGCTGCGTCGAGGCTTACGACGAGGTGGCCGGCATTGACTTTACGCGCCGGTATTTCCCGAAACTGTTCTTCCTCGAGGGCGAATGGCACTATCGTAACAATGGTACGTTTGAGCTCGGAACAGCCGAGGGCGGCCGAAAGATATTCCTCATGGGCGTCAACTATATCGATAGCTACAAGTATTCGATTGAGTCGCTTAACGAGTATTACCTGAAGACCATCCACCACGAGTTCACACATATCCTGAACCAGACGGTAGACTATTCTGCCGCCTACCAGATGATTACTTCCACAGGCTATGTGGCCGACAGCTGGAGCGACGCTCCTTGGAACACCGACTACCTGAAGCGTGGCTACATCTCTGCCTATGCCCAGCAGTCTCATGCCGAGGACTTCGCCGAGATGATGTCGATGTATGTCACAAACACCGAAGAGCAGTGGGAGCAGTGGATGCAGGAGGCTGCCGGAACTGACGACAACCCGCAGCCCGGACGCGCATACCTTGAGAGCAAACTGGACATCGTCCGTTCTTACATGAGGGATAACTTCAACATTGACCTGGATGAGTTGCGCGACGCAGTGCTTCGCCGTGAGCATGACATCGTTTCAGGGAAGATTGATTTGACAGACGTTTCAATTGATTAAACAAATGAAGGTTATGAAAATTAAGAATATATTGTTTCTGTTAGCGCTGGCTCTTCCGGCATTGGTGCTTACTTCTTGCCAGAGTGAAGAGGACGATGCGTTCAACGAATCATCATCCCTGCGCCTTCAGCAGGCCATGAATGAGGCAAAGAAAGTCTTGCGGAGTGCTCAATACGGTTGGGTGATGGACTATTATATAGGTGACGACCAGCAGTATGGAGGCCGAGCCATGACCGTAAAGTTTGACTCGCTCACTTGTACTGTTGCATCGGAGAGCATGCCTCGGGAGTGCACTTCTTACTATAAGATGAGCACCGACCAGGGCCCTGTGCTTACTTTCGATACATACAACGAGGTGCTTCATGAGCTGTCTACGCCGAGCTCTACCAACTATGAGGGGTATCATGCTGATTACGAGTTCGTTGTTGAAAGCGCTACGCCTGAGCTCGTTGTCCTCCGTGGAAAGCGCATCGGCAACTATGCCTACCTGCATCCTCTCACCGAGGCGCCGCTCGACTACCTGGCTAAGGTCAATGCAATGAGAGACAGCATCTATGTCGCCACGGCTGACGGCATGATTGGGTCTGACTCTGTTTCGGCTTCATTTGACTATGACAGCCGTACTGTAACGTTCAACTACACGAACAACAGCGTTGATGAGCAGGTTCCCGTCGCATTCACTTATACTGACTCGGGCATACGCTTGTATGATGACGTCGACGTGAATGGCACTACTCTCTCTGAGTTTGCTTATAATGGCAATGGAATGACGTTCTCCGGGATAAACGCCGGGGCAAACAACTTTGCCATGACTGGGTCTGTGCCTGACGACTATGTGTCTTTCGAGAAGTTTGCCGGCAATTACAGGTTGCTCTATTATGTGCCGGGCAACAACAATGATATGGTTGAGTCGACCATCGATGTGACGCTCACTCCTTCTGAAGACGGCACTTCTTACAATATGTCCGGGCTCAACCCGAACTTTGAGGTTGTGCTTCATTTCAACCGCCAGGCAGGCCGCCTCGAGTGGAATACGCAGGCCGTAGGCCAGCAGGGCAGCAATATAATCTGGCTGAATGCCATGAACTGGGCTTCAGGCGGCAACCTGTTCCCGGCTTACACAGGCTGTGGCATGGTTACGGTATGGAATGGTGACAGCGAGAATCCTGTGTATAATTGGGTGACAAATTCCGATGTTAACCTGACAACAGACTCGTTCTGCTTCTGGCTCACAGACTCTTCTGGCGAGAGCCTCGGGCAGTTCACTGAGTGGGGTGTTAATGGTTATGTGCTCATGCTCAACATAACATCAATGACAAAACTAAATTAATCGACAGTTATGAAGAAACTTTTTAATATATTGCTTGCCGTTTGTTGCCTCGGTTCGTTCGTGGCTTGCGACGACGATGTCGAGAATCCCTATGCAACGGAAAGTTCAATTTCGATTGTGGCCGCTCACTTGGATTTCTCACCGGCTTCTTCAGTGGGCTCAATACACTTCGCCTCAAATTCTGGCACGGTGACTGCAACAGCGCGTGCATCATGGTGTACTGCCACCGTCAGCGCCGACTCGGTAATTGTTTCTGTCGATCAGAACACCGGCGTTTCCGGTCGCTCCACTGTGGTGGTGCTCCGCAACGGTTCCGACTCGATACAGGTGCCTGTCACCCAGCGCGGAATCATCTTGTCGGTAGACAAGTCTGAGATATCGTCGGGCAATGCTGCCGGTTCTGATGTGGTTGTTTTCACATCAAACATGGACGTTCAGGTTCTCTCAGCCCCCGATTGGATAACCACGTCGCTGTCGGGAGATACCCTCGAGGTTTCTTTCACGGCTAACACAACAGGGCATATCCGTCGCGGATATGTTGCATACCAGTCGGGTGGAGTGAAAGACTCGTTGCGCGTGCAGCAGGCTGATTTCGATACCGACATTGCCGGGACATACACGTTCTATTACAGTGACGATGCCGAAGGGCCACAGCGCAACTTCAGCGTTACCGTTTCAAGGGATGCGTTGCGCATCACTGCCCTGGGCCTGAGCATACCGATGGCTTACGACTCTGATGCGATGAGCTTCACGATACAGAGCGGTTGCTATGTCGGACGTTACAGTTCCTATTATGTCTATGCTGCGTTCCAAGCCGGTAATTACTGGACCGCATACAACACTATGTCCACCCTTACGCTGTCGTTTGATTACGACGATGTAGAAGGCACAAGTGGAACGTTCAGCGGTTACCTCGGGACCACAGCCGGAGCGTTGCCTATAGACGGCATCATCCTTGAGGCGTTCTCTTCCAACTCGATGACGGAGAGTGCCGACCAAGGCCCGCTCATGACGTTCTACCGTCCGACGTTGAAGCGCGCTCCCGTTGTAGCGTCATCTTACGTTTTGCGATAACTAATCATCAAATGTCCGTGTCGGCCGTTGGCCGATACGGACATTATAACCTTTTAAATCAAGATTGAAATTATGAAGAGTATCAAAGTTTTGCTCGTAGTTGCTTTCCTCGCCATCGTAGGTATAGCGCAGGCACAGACATTGCCGGCCGTTACTCTTAAAGACATTAACGGCAAGACGGTACAGACAGATAAATTGTCGAATGACGGCAAACCGTTTATTATCTCTTTCTTCGCCACATGGTGCAAGCCCTGCAACCGTGAGCTTTCTGCCATCAGCGAGGTTTACGCCGACTGGCAGGATGAGACAGGCGTCAAGCTCATTGCCGTCAGCATCGACCAGGCACAGAACATCAACAAGGTAAAGCCCTTGGTTGACAGCAATGGCTGGGAGTATGATGTGCTCCTCGACCCCAACAGCGACTTCAAGCGTGCCCTCGGCATACAGATGATACCTTATGTGATCATCGTCGACGGCAAGGGCAACATCGTGTACAAGCACAATGGCTACACCGATGGTGCCGAGAAAGAGCTGATCGAGAAAGTGCGTGAACTGATTAAGTAACCCTTTAAGCCAATTGTTTTGAGACTGTTTAGACTAATATCCGTATTTGGATGCTGCGTCGCTTGTGCGTCTGTGGCCATGGCCCAGGAATCGGAAGCCGGTGGCAACAAGGTTCAGGTGAGCGGTAGCATACAGAGCGACATCCTTATACCGCAGTCCGACGCGACGATTGGCGCTGAGGATTATAGCGAGTTTGCCCTCACCAATACCTTTGGCGAGGTCAACTTGTCGAGCAAGTACATCGACGCCGGGGCGCGTGTGGAATATCTTGACCACCCGCTTCCCGGATTCGAGCCCGACTACAAGGGGTGGGGAATACCCTACATCTATGTTAAGGGTAAGTATAAGAATGTAGAGGTGACCGCCGGTAATTTCTACGAGCAGTTCGGTTCGGGCTTCATTCTCCGCACGTATGAGGAGCGCAGCCTCGGCATCGACAACTCTTTGCTTGGCGGCCGACTGGTCTACAAGCCTTTCAACTGGGCTACGGTGAAGGTGCTGGCAGGCAAGCAGCGCCGCTATTGGCATGACGGAGGCCCGTTTGAGGGGCTCAACCGCTCGTGGGTTGGCGGTGCCGACGTTGAGTTGAGTGTTGACCAGTGTTTCAAGAAGATGCAGGAAAAGAACACATACCTCACCTTTGGCGCCTCGTTTGTCAACAAGCACGAAGGCGACGAGGAGATGATTGTGAGTTACGACGGCAAGCAGCGCCTTAACTTCCCGACCGATGTCCAGGCCTTCGACGTGCGCCTGCGCCTGCAGACCGGCAACTTGAACGTGCTGGCCGAGTATGCCCAGAAGTCGCAAGACCCGTCGCAAGACAACGACTACATCTACCGCAAGGGGTATGTGGCCATGTTGTCGGCCAGTTACTCCAAGCGTGGCATGAGCTTCTTGGTGCAGGCCAAGCGCAGTGACAACATGTCGTTCCGCAGCCAGCGCACACTGCCGTCGCTGTCGGAGAACTCTTCGTTCATCAATCACCTGCCTGCGTTCACGATGGAGCACACCTATGCTCTTGCCGCACGTTATCCGTATGCCACGCAGCCCGATGGCGAATGGGCTTACCAGGCCGAGCTGGCTTACAACTTCAAGCGCCATTCGTTCCTCGGAGGTAAGTATGGCACGAAGGTTAAGTTGAACTTCTCGCATGTTCACTCCATTGCCAAGAACACTCGTTACGCCGACGGCATCATGCAGGGTTCCAACGGTTACTATCCCGGAACCGACGGCTACGGCTCTGCTTTCTTCAAGTGGGGCGACTCTAAGTACTATCAGGACTTCAACGTACAGATTGAGAAGAAGTTCACCAAGGCCTTCAAGCTCAACCTTATGTACATGAACCAGTTCTACAACAAGACAGCGGTAGAGGGCCACGGCGGCATGCTCCACAACAACATCTACGTGGCTGAGGGCAAGTATCAGTTCAACGACAAGTTCACCCTGCGTGCAGAGGCCCAGTATCTCGACATGACTTCGGGTGTGAACAATGAAGATGGCGACTGTGATTGCGTCTACGGACTGCTCGAGCTGTCTGTGTTGCCATACCTGATGTTCACCGTTTCGGATGAATACAGCATCGGTGACGAGATACATTACTACAACGGTTCAGTCACATTTGCCAAAGGTGCCCATCGTCTACAGGTGGGATATGCGCGCACCCGTGCTGGCTTCAACTGCTCAGGCGGCGTATGCCGCTGGGTGCCGGCAAGCAAGGGAGTGACAATGTCGTACAACTTTAATTTCTGACATCGACTATGCAGTTAAAGAAATCAGTATTCATGGCTTTGGCCCTCGTGGCGATGGGAGTTGCCTCTTGCGACCAGATAAGCGATGGCGACCGTTACCTTGCTGTCGACGACCCCATATCACCCGGCGACAGCACCGGTTCTGACACTACCGACATCAACGCCCCGATATACCACTCAGTGTTGGTTGAGGAGTTCTCCGGCCAGTTGTGCGTCAACTGTCCGGCTGCATCCGAGGCTCTCGAAGTTATGCAAGAAGCCAACGGCGGGCCAAACAAAGTCATTGTAGTTTCAATACATGCAGGCAGGAACATGAATCTCGCCATAGGGGTGGGCCAGAATCCGCAGTTTGAGGGCTTGGCCACCGATTTCGGCGAACAACTCTTCAGCCGATACGGTCTGCAGAGCGAGCCTAATGCCATCATCGACCGCACTGGTGGGGTGCTAAGCCAGCCCAACTGGCTCACGGCCATTGTCAACGGGCTAAGGCGCGAGACTACGGTTGCTCTTTCCGCCCGTTCGTCATACAACGAGGCTGACCGTAGCGTGACGGTCAGCGTCATGGGCCGCGCCAAGTCCGATTTCACCGGCAACGCCCATGTTTGGCTCACAGAAGACAGCATCGTTACGATGCAGCTTTTTAGTAGCGGGCCGGTCATAGACCACCGTTTCAACAACATCTTCCGCACATCAGCCACGCCGATTGATGGCGTTCCTGTCACAATTAGTGCCGGCGAAGATATGAAGGAAATATACACCACAACGATAAAGCTCGACGATATATGGCGTCCGCGCCACATGGCTGTCGTTGCTTTCGTCGACAATTCATCCGGCGTTGTTCAGGCTGCGCGCACCGAAGTCCTGCCGTCGGAGTGATTAATTAAAACATTACAAACTTAACAGGTTATAGGCATGAAAAGATTGTTTATTACATTTATCCTTGCTGTTGTATCAACAGTGATGGTTGTAGCGCAGACGTTTGAGTTCCGTATGGATGGCAAGACCGTTCCCGAAGGCTCTACAGTAGAGTTCGTTTCCACTTATGAGCCGCTGTTTATGCGGGAGGACTGCTACATGGGCAATCGGCTGGTGCTTTGTAACCTGACGTCAAGCGAGTTGAAAGGAAGTCAAATCCAGATTAACTATAGCTACGTTAGCGGTTCGTTGGGTGATGGCGTTTACCCCGTGAATTGCATGGGTGGTGAGTGCAGGACCAACGTGTGGTCAACTTACACCGCCACTTTGGGATTAGGTCCCAATGGCAGCATGGGTGTTGACATTCATGTGGAAGATGTCAAGAACGGCGAGATGCTAACCAAGCTTAGTGTAACCATAGGTCGTGAGACCCATGTAGTGTACATCAAGTTTGTCTGCAACGCGACATCGGGCATTGGCAATGCCGGCATTGCATCGGCATCGTTTGATGTCTACGACCTTACAGGCAGCGTAGTAGCCAAGGGAGTCTCGGCGTCGGGTCTCCGCTCGCTTCGTGCGGGAGTGTATATATTGGTGGATGCGAACACCCACACTGCCCGCAAATACGTGGTTAGATAAGATTGCTTAGTCTATCTTATATTTACTGAAACTAATTTTAGGGTTATGATCAAAAAATTACTTTTATGCTTAGCCATGGTTGCTTTCGTGGGTACGGCGAATGCCCAGAACGCAATCAGGCTCGGCTCCGGCTTTGCGAAAAACAGTAGCAAGCAGGTTCAGAAGGCAGCAAGCCTGAAGTTGCCAGACTTCGGCTTGAGTGTTGTCAACAAGGTATCGGGCCGTCCGATGCAGCTTTCCTCGACGGCCAATGGTGCCAAGAAACTTGCGCCCATGCAGCGTGCAGACGCAACCTCTTATGTTCTGTGGGGCTATCCCATGAACTCACAAGGTTCCGGCTATGTGTGGGGATGGAATGCTTTTTCAGAGGTGTTTGATGATGCTTCTATGGCCGGCCTCACAGACTACAATGTAGCTGTATATGTTCCATCTACTTATGCCAAGGCCGTTATCGACTCTGTTTACTCAGTGTTCCCGTCTGGCGCCTATTCAAACTTTAAGATTTGGGTAAGTGCTTACGAGACAGACGGCCAGTACATCATCCTGCCGTCAACCCCCGAAGAGGCCGACTATTGTGAGAACATTGGTGACCACCAGGTTGATGCCCCGTCCGGCATGGTTACTCAAGAGGGCTACGAATTGTCAACCCCGTATACAGTGCCTGATAACGGATGCTTCATCGGCATCTCGTTTACAACAACCGTAGAGTTTCCATTGTTCACTTGGAATGTTGAATCATCGTCGGGTGCCTTCTACATGCAGATGCCTTACCAGGGCGAAATGTTGTGGAACAACATGGCATCATACGGCCTTTTCGGCAATCTGCCCATCATGGCATTGATGGACATATCCAATTGCTCGCAGAACGATGTGTCGATACAAACGATTCCCGAGACAGCCGTGCTGATGAATACCGCTTATGATTTTTCACCGATTGTATACAACAACGCTATCGCCACCGATGTGACAAGCGTAAGCTATGTCCTCACTGTCGACGGCGAAGCCCAGGAGGAGCAGACACTTAATTTCTCTTCGTCTCTGCCCGGTGGATCTGGCGGTTACATCAGTGTTCCTTACACATTCACAACAGAGGGCATCCACCCAGTCAGCATAGAGATTACCAAGGTAAACGGCGAGGCAAACGCTTCGACATCTGCTTCGACGGCATTCGATGTGCTGGCCCTTGAGACATCAGCCACGCGCACACCGGTTGTCGAGGAGTTCACCGGCACATGGTGCGGATGGTGCCCTCGCGGCCATGTTGGCCTTGAATTGCTGAAGGAGCGTTATGGTGAAGGCATTATAACCCTTGCCGCTCATGCATCATCCAGTTCTACAGTAATCGACCCGATGGAGTGTGCCACATACTTAGACGTTGTTTACGGTTTCGCCCAGGGCTTCCCGTCAGCCCTTTACGACCGTTGCCTGCTTGGCGACGCATACCAGGGCATCGACGGTAACCAATATGCATTCGGTGCCAACCAATATATTGATATATTGAACTCATCGTTCCCCTCTGAGGCAACAGTTACCCTTACCGCCGACTGGGGCGACACAGACAAGAATGTAATCAATGCAAACGTCGGTCTCACCTTCGGTTGCACGCGCATCAGCCTTGGTTCCGCCAATCCGTATGCCGTTGCCTTTGTGCTCTCTGAAGACGACATGACCGGCGAGGGCCAGCAGTGGCTGCAGTACAACTATTATTCAGGCGAAACGAGTTTCGGCAATGATGACAATATGCTGAGCTGGGTTAGCGCAAGCGAATATGTAAAGATGGATTACGACAACGTTGTCGTCCAGGGATGGGATGCGCTTCTCGGCATCGACGAGAGCGTGCCTTCCACTGTGTTCAAGGGTGAGAACCTGACATACAACGCCACTCTCGACATCTCGGCCAACACCCTCATACAGAACAAGGAAAAGCTGCATCTCACAGCCCTTCTCATCAACCGCAACAACTATTCAATAGTCAATGCGGCACAGGTGAGCCTCGGCGACGGTGGCAGCTCAGCCATCGAGGGTGTCACTGACGATGCCAACGGAGCAGCCGAGGTTGCCCGTTACAATGTCAACGGCGTGCGCCTTGACAAGGCACAGAAGGGTCTTAACATAGTTAAGTACTCTGACGGTACCACCAAGAAGGTAATCGTGAAGTAAATCAAGCATATTGTTGTCTGCGGGTTATGCCCCTCATGCGGGGCACAACAGGCTTGTTGGAAGTCGCGGGCAGCAATGCAGAGCAACAAAGCCGCAGGAAACTGCGTGTTTCCTGCGGCTTTCACATGATCGTTCTCCGGCCACCCGGTGGCCCGGCACACATAGCGGCAGGCTCTTCCGTTACATGGGGCCACAGTCAGTAGTATTAACTTAAGTCACTATTCATTATGTTTATGTTTAACAAAGTTCGTTTCATGGCAGATGCAGCATCCCACCCCTTGTAATGCAGGAGGGCGAGGCTGTAGCCCGAAGTCAGAGTCACGGTTCACAATGTTCATGTTTAACTAAAGTCGTTATGTGTGACATGCGGCCGCCCATGCGCCTTTGCGTTGTCACGCAAGCCTTGCGCAGGCTTTTATAGTCACAATCCGTCATGCCCATGTTCGACTCTCTTCGTAACGTTTGACATGCAGTAGCGTACATTCCTTCCAAGGGTGTCGCGGCCAGAAATAAATATATTAAATCACTATTAATTAAATTAATGTTTAACTAAAAAATTATCGTTATGATTAAAAGGTTGCTTTTAGGCGTAACTATGTTGGCTTCCCTCGGCTCCGTGAGCGCGCAGGAGGCTGTTGTGCTGAATCCTCAGCAAGTAGAAAACGTTAGCTCGTTGATGGAGAAGTCAGCAAACTTAAAAGTAGGTGACATGGGGTTCGCCGGTGCGTCCCAACATCCGTTGGGCATAGCACAGATGCCTTCGCAGTTGCGCAGCATGAAAAAGCCTGCTCCGATGCGTCGTGCAGGAGAAGATAATACCATTTGGTTCGCCTACCCGATGAGTGAAGATGGCAAGTTTTCAGCAATAGGTTGGAAAATCATTTCAGTTATTTTTGATGACAAGGCCAGTGCTTACGCACAACTTACCAACTATAACGTGGCATTTATGGTGCCCGGCAATTATGCCAAGGCCGTGGTCGATTCAGTCATAATGGTGTTGGGTGTCGGCAAGTACACAAACGTAAAGCTGTGGATAGACGGTGTTAAGTCAAACGCCCAAGGGAGTATATCATTCCCGCAAACGCCCGACATGGCCGACTATCACGAGAATCTAGCCGACTTCGAGTTGAAGGGGGCGGGTAGGAACATGTTTGCCCTCAAGGACCTTGAGCTGGCTTCCAAATACACCATTCCGGAAAACGGATGCCTCATTGGCTTTTCTTTCACAACAACAACAGAGAGCCCTCTGGTGTTCTGGGGTGAACCCATGAGTGGCGGTTTCTTCTTTGGTGTTCCAGCACAAAATCAAGACGTCTTTCTTGACATGTCATTGTTGAAACTTGGCAGCTTGGTTGCGATGGCCCGTCTTGACGTCACCAACTGCTCACATGCCAATGTCTCAATGGACAAGCAGCTTGAGAAGCCGGCGCTGATCAACCAGGAGACAAGGCTGTCGGCTGCCGTCCACAATAATGCAGCTTCCGCGATTGACAACGTGAGCTTTGTGCTTACAGTCGATGGCGAGGCCCAAAAGGAGCAGACATACAACTTCCCGGCCCCTCTTGCCGGAGGCGGCAATGACGAACTTGTAGTGCCTTACACCTTCACTACCGAGGGCGTCCATCAAGTGGAATTTAAGATAACAAAAGTCAATGGCGAGGTCAACACTTCGTCGAATCCGTCAACTTCATATGAGGTGTTTGCCTTTGAGAAGTCGGCCAAGCGCACGTCGGTTGTCGAAGAGTTCACCGGTACTTGGTGCGTTTGGTGTCCTCGCGGCCACGTCGGTGTGCATAAGCTGAAGGAGAGGTATGGCGACGACATAATCATCCTTGCGGGGCATGCTTCGAGGGACGAGAAAGACGTCGATCCGATGGGGTGTGCTTCCTATTATGATGTTATTAGGGCATACAACCCCGATTTCCCCATAGCCTTGTACGACCGTTCGGCTTTTGGTGACCCATATGCAGATCCGGCAAGCAGCACACTTACTTTTGGTTCCTACAAATATGTAGAATTCGTTAAAGAGATTATGCCAACAGAGGCAACGGTGGCTCTCACGGCCGACTGGGCCGACACAGGCAAGTCGGTCATCAATGCCAAGGTTGATTTCAGCTTCGGCTGCTCTCGCATCAGTCTTGGCTCTGCCAATCCTTATGCCATAGCCTTCGTGCTTTCTGAAGACGGCATGCAAGGCGAGAAAGACGACCACACCTGGTATCAGGCCAATGGATTTTCAGGCGGCACAGGATATAATGCCGACTTTGGTAGTTGGACAAGTGCAGGCCGTTATGTTAATATGGCATACGACAATGTGATTGTTCAGGCGTGGGATGCCCTCAATGGCATAGACGAGAGTGTGCCCTCGGTGGTGATGAAGGATGAGAAACTGTCGTACAGCACCACTCTCGACATATCGGCCAATACGCTCATACAGAACAAGGAAAAACTGTATCTCACGGCCCTTCTCCTCAACCGCAACAACTATTCAATAGTCAATGCGGCACAAGTTAGCCTCGGCAATGGCGGCAGCGCATCCATCGAGGGTGTTACCGACGATGCCAACG